>Ga0310696_10003350_pt1 | contig 20110 bp, 20 predicted proteins | sample AusTroGonzalo_MG_4_FD_203885 | JGI IMG/M metagenome (GOLD analysis project Ga0310696, IMG submission 203885) | Bovine rumen microbial communities from tropical cattle in Woodstock, Queensland, Australia - Gonzalo_02 (v2) (version 2) | ecosystem: Host-associated > Mammals > Digestive system >... | reverse complement strand
GGGGAAATCGCAGTCAAGAACACCATCAAGGGAGAAACCACGCTGGTGCTGCTGCCCGGCAGGGATGAATCGGCCATGAACCGCATCATCGATGCAACCCTCGCTGCAACCAAACCCGCCGTGATGATCTGCGGCTGGATTGACTGCGACGCGGAGGATTCCTTTACAGCTGAACTTAAACTATTGAAAATCAAATAATACTATGGAGAAAAGAATGGGAGGAACCATCGCAATAACCGGCATGGGCATTCTCTGTGCCATCGGCAACGACAAGCAGTCCGTTCTCGAATCCTTGCGCAAGAAGGAATCGGGAATCGGCCCGATGAAGTATCTCCCGTCGATTCATAAGGAAATCCCGGTGGGGGAAATCAAACTGTCTACCGAGGAAATGAAGCAAATGCTCGGCATCACCGGCAACGAACCCATCAGCCGGACTTCTGTCATGGGGGCGCTCGCTGTGCGGGAAGCCCTGGCACAGGCCGGCATTGACGACGTCTCCGGGAAAAGGGTGGCACTCATTTCCGGTACGACGGTGGGCGTGATGGATGTGACGGAACAGTATTTCGAGCGGATGAAGACGGAGCCCGATCTCCAGTACCTGCCCCATAGCAACGAATGCGGCCGGAGCACCGATGAAATCGCGCATTTTTCCGGCCTTTCGGGCGCGAAATGCTGCACGATTTGCACGGCATGTTCCTCTGCCCTGAACGCCATTATGCTGGGCTCCGAAATGTTGAAAAACGATGAGGTCGACCTGGTCGTCGCCGGAGGTTCGGAGCCGTTGAGCCTGTATCACCTGAACGGATTCAATACGTTGATGATCCTGGACCGGGAGCGTTGCCGCCCGTTCGACGCAACGCGTGCCGGCCTGAACCTCGGGGAAGGAGCGGCCTTTGTCGTCCTGGAAAAGGATGTGCCGAACGGCCTGGCCTACGTCCGCGGTTACGCGAACCGCTGCGACGCGTTCCACCAGACAGCGACGTCGAAAAGCGGTGACGGCGCCACCCTGGCCATGACGGCCGCCCTCCGGATGGCCGGCTTGCAGCCGAAAGACATCCAGTATATCAATGCCCACGGCACCGGAACGCCGGACAATGACGCTTCCGAAAGCGCCGCGTTCAAGCGGGTGTTCGGAGCGGATTTTCCGGACATGTCCAGCACCAAGTCCTATACCGGGCACACGACTTCCGCAGCGGGTTCCGTGGAGACAGTCATCTGCCTCCTCGCCATGCAGAACAACTTCGTGCCCGCTTCCCTGGGCTGGAGCCATCCCATGCCCGAAGGCGTGATCCCTTCCATGGGACGGACCGATGTCAACCTGGAATATGTGATGTGCAATTCCTTCGGTTTCGGCGGAAACGACTCGTCCCTGATTCTCAGCAAGGCCCGTCCGGCGGCGGATGAACAGACCCTGGCCGATGAGACCCGGATCCGCGTCGCTTCCCACAGGACCGTGTCCAGCGACGAGGAGCTCGCCGAACTGCGGGCGTTCCTGCCGCCCATGGAAACGCGGCGGATGGGAAGAATGATGAAAGCGAGCCTGCTGTCCGCCTTTACGGCACTCCGGGAAGCCGGGATCGAACGGCCCGATGCGATTATCGCCGCAACGTCCAAAGGCATGCTCGAGTTGAGCGCCATCTTCCTGGATGATATCATCCAAAACAACGAGGAGCAGCTCAAGCCGACGGTATTCATGCAGAGCACGCACAATACCATCGCTTCCGCCATTGCCATCCAGACGAAATGTCACGGATACAACATTACCTACTCCCAGGGCGACGACTCCGCCATTTGGGCCGTCCGCGACGCGAAGATGCTGTTGCGGAAGGGCGAAGCCAAAACGGTGCTTGTCTGCGCTTTCGATGAGGAGCTTTCCGATGGTAAGACGGTCTGTTTCAAGGCCGAAAGTACAATCTATACCCTTGCCTAGACCCGCATGTCCGTCCTCCGCTTCATCGCCAATGTCCTGAAAACGATCTTCATCCTTCTGGTGTATATCGTTGTCATGCTGGTCTTCGTGACGCCCGGGGCATTCATCTACCTGAAATGCGGAAAGAAGTCGGAGAAAAAGAAAGAAAACCTGCACAAGTTCATCTGCTGGTCGGCAAAGAAGGCGATTGCCCTGCTGGGGCTGTTCGGAAACAAATTCTCGCTGGCGGGCAACACAGAGGAGGATTTCTCCCGCCCTGCCATCATCACGTGCAACCACCAGTCGCACCTCGACCTGCTGGCGATGCTCGCCCTGACCCCGAAACTGGTGACACTTACCGCAAACTGGGTGTGGTACAACCCCCTGTATGGCTTTATCATCCGCGAAGCCGATTTTCTCCCGGCATCCAAGGGCCTTGACGAGATTGCCCCACGGCTCCGCGAACTCGTCGACAAGGGTTACAGCATTGCCGTCTACCCGGAGGGCACACGTTCCCTGGACGGCAGTATCGGCCGCTTTCACCAGGGAGCCTTCTATCTGGCGGACAAGTTTGACCTGGACATCCTTCCCGTCGTCCTGTTCGGCGCCGGGAAAGCGCTTCCCAAGCACGGCCGCGTGCTGCGCAGCGGTCCCATCCGGCTGGAGATAGACCCGCGCATCCCGCAGGAAGAATTGAAAAAGCAGGGAGACTCGTACAGGGCCCAGGCATCCTACCTGAGAAAGTACTACATATCACGGTTTCAGGAGACGACGGAATGAAAATCACCGGCATCTATGATTTCTTCTCCCGGAACCGGGGTATCCGGAGAGCGACCCTGATCGGGCTCTCCGTCCTGTTTGCCGTCCTGCTCGCCAAATTGGATTTCAGCGAGGACATCAGCGATTTCCTGCCGCTCGGGACGAAAGAGCGGGAACAGATGTCCATCTATCAGGACATCTCCGGCGCCGACAAGCTGCTGATCCTGTTCTCCAATCCCGGAGACGCCGATTATACCCTCGAGGCGATCGACTGTTTTGTCGACACCGCTGTCGAGAACGATGAAAAGGGATGGTGTGAAAACCTCACCGCCCAGATTGACATGGAAGCGATCTCGGGCGTTTCCAGCTTTGTCTATGACAACATCCCGTACTTCCTGACGGAGAGCGACATCGCGAGGATGGACAGCCTTCTGGCCGAACCCGGCGCCATTGCTTCCGCCCTGGAAAGGGATAAGCAGACCCTCGCCTTCCCCCACGCAGCCATCGTCACGACGAGCATCACGCATGATCCCCTGGGCCTCTTCAGCCCGGTGATGGGGCGGCTGCAGTCCTCTTCCGGCCAGGTGGGATTCGAGTCGTATGACGGCTACATCTTCACGCCCGACATGAGCCGTGCGGTCGTGATGCTGGATTCCCCCTTCGGGAACAGCGAAACGAGCAACAACGCCAAACTCCTCAACTACCTGGAGGATGTTTCCGGAAAGATGCAGGAGCATTACCCGGATGTTGACGTCGATATCATCGGAGGCCCGGCCATCGCCGTAGGAAACTCCTCCCGGATCAAGAAGGACAGCATCCTGGCGATCGCCCTTTCCGTCATCCTGATGGTCCTGCTGCTGGCCTATTCCTTCAACTCGGTCAAGAACATCTTCCTGATCTTCCTGACCGTCGGATGGGGCCTGCTCTTCGCCCTGGGAAGCCTGGCGCTGTTCCGCGACAACGTTTCCATCATCGTCATCGGCATTTCGAGCGTGATCATCGGCCTGGCCATCAATTATCCTTTGCACCTGATTGCGCATTCGGTCTATCAGCCGGACAGGCGGGCGGCGATCAAGGAAATCGTGTCGCCCCTTGTTGTCGGAAACATTACGACGGTCGGCGCGTTCCTGGCCCTGGTCCCGCTCAAGTCGACGGCCCTGCGCGATCTCGGCCTGTTTGCCTCCCTGCTGCTGGTCGGAACCATCCTGTTCGTACTCATCTACCTGCCGCATTATATCTCAACCCGGCCCGGGAGCATGCGCGCCAACGGCCGTGTCATCGAACGCCTTGCCGCTTTTTCGCCGGATAAGAGCAAAGGGATGGTCATCGGCGCCGTCCTCATCACGCTCATCCTGGCGTTCTTCAGCGTCCGCACCGAGTTCGATTCCAACATGTCACATATGAACTATATGACGCAGAATCAAAAGCGGGAGATGCAGTATTTTGAGGATTTGATGACGAACGATGCCTCCCACACCGCCCAGAGCCTGTATGTCTACGGAAGCGGCCGCACGCTGGACGATGCGCTGAACGACATCAAGCCCGCCGGGGCTTTCATCGACAGCCTGGCGGGGGCAGGCGTCCTGGTCAAGCAGAATGAAGCCTTGTCCTTCATCACCACGGAACAGGAGCAGCAACAGCGGCTGCAGCGCTGGAACCGCTTTGTCGAGCGCCATCGTGACCTGTTGACGAAGAAATTCCCGGAAGCGGCCGCGAAGGCCGGCTTTGCGCCCGCCGCCTTCGCCGCCTTCAACAACCTCATCGCGTCCTCGCCTTCGCTCGTTACGCATACGGCCGATTATTTCACGCCGCTGCTGGAGACCGTCTTCAGCCAGAGTTTTTCCGTCTCTGACGATCACGAAACGGCCTATGTGGTGAGTCCGGTCAACATCCAGGAAGAGGACATGGCGGCGGCGAAAGCGGTCTTCGGGGACCATTGCTTTGAAGTCGCCGGCATCAACAAGTCCATGACCAGCAGCCTTTCCGATAATTTCAACTACATCGGGTGGGCGTGCTCCCTGATCGTCTTCCTCTTCCTCTGCTTCTCGTTCGGACGCATCGAACTGGCCATCATCTCATTCCTTCCGATGGCCGTCAGCTGGGTCTGGATCCTGGGCATCATGGCCCTGCTGGGCATCAAGTTCAATATCGTAAACATCATCCTGGCCACTTTCATCTTCGGCCAGGGAGACGACTATACCATCTTCATGACGGAAGGGTGCCAGTATGAGTATTCCCGGCAACGGCCCATCCTCAAGGCATACAAGAGCAGCATCATCCAGTCGGCCGCCATCATGTTCGTCGGCATCGGCACGCTGATCGTGGCGAAGCATCCCGCCATGCACTCCCTGGCGGAAGTGACGATCATCGGCATGTTCTCGGTCGTGCTGATGGCCTACCTGATTCCTCCCTTCCTGTTCAACGTGCTCACGACAAAGAAAGGGCAGGTCCGTCCGTATCCCCTTACCTTCCGGACGCTCTTCCTGGGGCAGCCGAAAGACCTGAAAGCGCGGGTGAAAGGCCGCTACGTATACAAGGGAAAGGACATCGAACGATGCGTAAAACGCAACCTCAAGGAAAAGGCTGACGGCATCATCCAGCAGCAAGTGGCCGGACCTGTGGATTATAACGACGAGGGCTATGGCGAATTATCCCTGTTGCTGGCCCTGTCGCACCCCGATGTCACCGTCGTCGCGCACATCCCCGACGAAGAACGGCGCCAGATCGCCGTGGTGGCCGCCAAAGGTTTAGCAGACAATATTGTATTTCAAAGTTAAGATATCATGAAAACGGAAGAAATTAAATTCGTGTTAAAAGACGTCCTCCCGGCCGTCGATTTCGATGCAGAGTTCCTCTTCACCGAACTTGATTCCATGGGCATCGCAACCATTCTCTATGTATTGTCCGAGAAGTATCATGTCCATCTTGACGCCGAAGACGTGACGCCGAAGAATTTCAAGAATATCGATTCCATCACCAACATGGTCCGCGCAAAAATGTCCATGGAAAGCAAGATCCGGCAATATGCCATTTCTACGCCGGACAAGGTCGCGGTCGTTTGCGGTGACGACAGCATGACCTACGCGCAGCTGTGGGAGGCCATCAACCGGAAGGCGGAGGCACTGAAGGCCGAGGGGCTCAAGGCCAATCATCCCTATGTATACCGGACCAACCAGAATATCGATTTCCTGGTCACCTATTGCGCGGTCCATACGCTCAAGGCGATTGCCGTGCCCATGGGACATGACGCATCCGAAGAGCAGATCGAGGCTGTCAAAAAAGAGGTGAATGCATTTACCTTCCCGGCGGGCATCGCGGACGCGCTGTTCACGACCGGAACGACCGGCAAGTCGAAAGGCGCCATGCTGTCCGAACTGTGCCTCACGTCCAGTTCGGAGAACTTTACCGACCGTTTCCCGTTCAGCGAGGATCTCTGCTTCCTTGTCAGCGGGCCGCTGAACCACATTGCCTCCCTGTTCAAGATCCATCCAACCCTGAGTTCCGGCGGCACCGTCTGCATCCTGGACGGCATTAAGGACATGAACGCCTTCTTCAAGGCATTCGACCTGCCTTTCAAGAAGTTCGCTGCGTTCCTGGTTCCCGCCAGCCTGCGCATCATCATGCAGTATTCCTATGAGAAACTGTGCTCCCTGGCTCCAAAGATCGCCTTCATTGAAACAGGTGCGGCTCCCATCACCAAGGATGACATGGAGAAACTGAGCAAGGCCCTGCCGCAGTCGCGTCTTTTCAACGGCTATGGCTCCACCGAATTCGGCAGCGCCTCGGCCTATGACTTCAACGACGGAAAGTACATGGAAGGCTGCATCGGTCGCCCCTACAAGAATGTCGACATCGAAATTGGTCCGGATTCGACCCTTGTCGTTTCGGGTCTGTGCGTCATGAGCGGATATGTCAATGACGAGGAGAACACGCGGCTCGTCCTCGCCGACGGGAAGGTTCATACCTCAGACCTCGGCTATTTCGACGAGGAGGGCTTGATTCACCTGACGGGCCGCGCCGGAGACGTGATCAACGTGGGTGGTTTCAAGGTCAACCCCCTCGATGTCGAGAGCGTTGCCTCTTCCTTCCCCGGAATCAAGGACTGCATTTGCATCGCCGCGAAACACCCTGTCATCGGCCCGGTTCTGAAACTGCTGGTCGTAACCGACGACGCTGCGGCCTTCGACAAGTTCGCCCTGGCGGCCTTCATCAAGTCGAAACTGGAGTCACACAAGGTGCCGACGATGTATGAGGTCGTCGATTCGATCAAGTATACGTACAACGGCAAGAAAGACAGGAAATCCTATAAGGAAGGATAGAGCGACTTCAACCAGGTAAGGAACTCACTCCGCCACTGACGGCACTCGGGGCTGCCTTTTTCATCGCTGGCCCCGAAGCCGTGTCCCCCCGTCTCATACTGGATGTATCGATGGAGGACGTTTTTCTCCGTCAATGCGGCATCCAACAATTCCGAGTTCTGGTACATCACGACAGGGTCGTCCACGCAGTTGATCAAGAATACGGGCGGGCAATTGTCCGGGATGCGCTTCTCGAGCGAAAGCGAATCCCGCATGGTCCTGTTGCCGATCCGGTTATCGCCCAGGAGCCCCCGCCGGGAACGCCGGTGGACGTAGGGCGGATCCATCGTTACGACCGGATAGACCGGCACGACAAAGGCGGGACGCAGGTTCGCCTCTGTCGAGATACCCGCCAGCTCCAGGAAGTTGGTTTCGTTGAAGCAGGCGGCGGACATGACGAGATGGCCGCCGGCGGAGAAGCCCATCATCCCAATCTTATCCGGGTCAATGCCCAGCTCCGCGGCATGTTCCCCGACATACTGGAGCGCCCGCTGGGCGTCCATGATCATATCGGGATGCCGCTTTCCGCGAAAGACGAGCCTCACGGGCATGGCGACCTCCACGTACCCGGCCGTCCTGTACAGCAACACGAAAGCCGTTATGCCATTCGCACTGAGCCACTCCCCGACCTGAAAACCCTCAACCTCACGGTCCAGCCAATGATAGCTGCCGCCAGGGCAGACAATGACGCTGATTCCGTTCGGTTTTTCCGGCAGATACGTGTACAGCATCACCTTTTTGCCGTGGGGCATCTTCTGGCCCTCCCATAGCGCAACTGAATCGGCCGGCTGGGCGGCAGCGGAACAATAGAGCGGGAGCAGGAATAAAACCAATGCGACCCAGTAAAAGGCTTTCTTTGCTTTCATTACGCAAGATTCTCTTTTAGAAAGGTTACTATTCTGTCTGTCAGGCGGGCTTTGTTGCCATTCAGGAAATGGCCTTCGTCTTCGAGGATCGTCAATTCACTGTCCTTATACGACTGATGATATCTTTCGGCATAGGAGACGGGAACGATCTTATCCTTTCTCCCCTGGATGATGCACACTTTCCCGGAATACTTCGAGGAAGTCTCATAAATGGGAAGTTGCTGCGCCTCAAGGATGAAACGGCGTCCCAGTTTGTGGAACAGCACATTGACATACGCAGGAGGATTGGCGGCGTCGTACCGGGCATGCATGCACTGGCCGGCAAGGGCGTCATCCTTCAGCACGGCTGCCGGAGCCAGCAGGACGAGGCACTTCGGCCGCTCCGGAAGGTCCTCCGTCTCCCCGGCCAGCATTCCGGCGATCACGCCGCCCTGGGAATGGCCCAGCAGGGCGATCTCCGACACGAAGGACAGCTTGCGGGCATAGGACAGGACCGCCTTGGCGTCGGCGATTTCGCTGGAGATTGTCATATCGATGAACTTGCCTTCGCTTTTGCCGTGCGCGTCAAAGTCGAAGCGGAGGGAGGCGATGCCCGCTTTGGCAAGCGCACTTGCAATGGCCGGGATCGGGTACATTTCCTTCTTGGCAATAAACCCGTGCATCAATATGACCAGAGGGCAGGTATCCTTCTCCCTGTCAAAGCCTTCCGGCAGGACCAGCGTGGTGGCGATCCCGCCATACGGCCCAAACACCTCATAGGAAGTACGCCCCGATAAGAAAGGAAACAACGGCATACAGGATTCAATGCAACAGTTTATGGATGAACATGCGGGGATAGCCATATACGATGGCCAGCACGCAGAGCAGCGTGTTGAGGACGCTGATGCGGAAGAAATCGCGGAAGGGACGGAAACTCGACACCCGGTCCTCCGGATAGCAGACCCGGATGGCCACGGGCACCAGTTCGATTCCTTTCCAGGCCGAGAAGACCAGCAGCGCCAGCTCCGCTTCATAGCGGGAGGTCAGCAGCCGGAGGCTCGGCAGCCGGTCCAGCGGGTAGGCCCGGTAGCCCGTCTGGGTGTCGGGCAGGGCGTGGGCGGTTTGCACCTTGAACCAGAAATTGGAAAACCGGTTGGCAAAGGTATTGCCACCCGGCATATTCTCGGCCTGCAGGTTGCGGCTGCCCACGATCAGGGCCCCGGGATGCTGCGTAAAGGCCTCCACCAGCGCCGGAATATCTTCCGGGAAGTGCTGCCCGTCGGCGTCAAGGGTGATGGCGTAGCGGAATCCCTGGGTGCGGGCATGGGAAAAAGCCGTGCGCAGGGCAATGCCCTTGCCACGGTTTTGGGGGTGGGTCAGGACGGTCACCGGCAGGCCCGACCCGGCCAGACGTGCGGCCGTGTCGTCGGTGCTGCCGTCGTTGACGACGATGACCGGATAGCCCTGGGCGAGGGCACGACCGGCGACATCACAGATCGTCCCGGCGTTGTTATAAGTCGGGATAATGATGCAGATGTCCTCGGAAGCGCCGTTCATCAGGGCCTCAGGGTGAGTTTCATCCGTGAGCAAAGCGTGTCGCCGGAAACGACCTGGACCGACCACACATCGGGCTGTTCCTCCGCCTGCGGGCGGGAATACTGAAATTCCAGCTCGGTGATTTCGGTCGGAAGCACAGGGTGGAGGAAACGGATGTCGGAAGCCTCTTCCACATCGAGGACCTTGCCAACGCTGGCGCCGACCAGCTCGCAGGCCATCTGGATGATGCAGGCGCCGGGGGTCACGGGCATTCCCTTGAAATGCGCCTCATAGATGGGGCTGTCGGGGAGGAGGCGGATGTGGGCCGACGTGTCCGAGATCTGCTGCAGGGTATAGAGATAATCTTTTAACATAGGCGGAGGTTAAGGTTTCTGGAAAAGTGCGGGATCCAGGGTTTCGCCCCGGGTCACCGCGCTCAGTTCAAGCTGGGTGGTGTCGCCGCCCTGCTCGGAGAGCACAATGGAGCGCAAGGTGCCCGTATTGGCGTCGGTCAGCAGGGTGATGCGGGAGAAAAGCTGGCCGAGGTCACGCCGCAGGGGCACGAGGTCCACCTGCCAGGTCTGGGACGTAGCGTAGACCGTGACGTTGAAATCGGTCTCGTTGATCAGGCCCTTCTCCCCAAGTTTGGCGACGTTGCGCATAAGACTCTGCTGCCGCCGGTCTCCCGGGTCCGTTCCGTTCATCACGAACAGGCTGGCACGGGGCTTCTCCACTTCCCAGCGCACTTTGTCGGGATAGGCGTAGGCCGCCCGGCCGCGGCTCACCATGTCTTCGGTAAGCAGGGCGCTGTGACGGGTCATTACGAAGCGGAACTGGAGCGTGGTCCTGAGGTCATTGGCCTTCAGTATGGCGGCGATGGCGTTGTCGCGGGCCACCCCTTCCAGCTGACGCGCACTTTCCGACGCCATCTGCGCGTTGAGAGGCAGGCAGCACAGGCCGAGGAGAAGGATCAGGCAGAATCTTTTCATGGCATATCATCTTACCATCAGCGCCGAACCAGCCATGATGAGCAGGACGCCCACCCACTGGGACACGTTGATGTGTTCATGAAAGATCAGAAGGGCAGCAATCGTGCCGAAAATGTAACTGATGCTCGTCAGCGGATACACGATGCTGAACGGAAAATGCTTCAGCATATACATCCACAGGACGGTGGCCGCACCGAAAGAAATGCCGCAGCCCAGAAACCACCAGTTGGTCAGTTGCGACTTGAAAAAAGCCCATGACCAGTGAAACGGGCCGGAGGCTTCCAGGCCCAGTTTCAGCAGCACCTGGCCGCCGCATAGGAAGAGACTCTGCAAGAGTGAGAATGTCAGGATTCTCAGCATACGCTATTTCTTGCGGTTCTTCGACACGTAGTCGGCCATCACGGCCACGGACTGGAAAACAGCCTTCCCTTCGGCAGGGTTGCTGAGCTTGATCCCATAGTTCTTCTCCATCAGGACGATGAGCTCAAGGACATCAATCGAATCCAGGCCGAGACCTTCGTCTCCGAAAAGCGGAGCGTTGTCGTCGATATCGGCCGGCGTCATCTCTTCCAGGTTCAGCGCATTGATAATCTGCGTTTTGATCTCTTCAATAAGTTCTTCCATAACGTATCTTTTGAATCTTACTGTTTGTTATTCGTCAATTTCCTTGTCGCTGCTGGCCGTCTTGATGGCGGCCGTCGCGATGAGTTCGCCGTTGCAACGTACCTCCGCGTCGGTCAGCGTGATGCCGAAGATGTTCTCGCGGAAGATGACGGTGGTTTCCAGCAGGTCGCCGGGCACCGGGTGACGGTAGACCTTGAGCTTGCGGACACTGCCGATATAGCCGATGGTCACGGGAATGTGCAGGATATAGCGGGCGATGTAGCCGACCCGGGCCGCACTCGACTGGGCCATGTGCTCCACCAGGCCGCCCGTGGCGAAACGTCCGTTCTCCACGAAGATGCCCTTTTCGGGGACGCGGAAGGAAGTGCGGGTGAACGCTTCCTCGTGGTGCAGGAGATGGTCCACGAACACGAAAGGCGGACGCTGCGGAAGCAGGTATTCTATCGGAATCTGGTCAAAGGGTATCATTTCCAAAAATCATAAAAATTAAACCATTGTGTGGGATACTGGCGTACCACGTCTTCCAGGTATGCGGCGAATTCCCGGGCCATTGCCTCCCCGCGCACGCGGGACGGCGCCTCAGGGTCCAGGTTCTCTCCGAGCTGCCGGGTGAGGATGCGGTACTTGCGCACCCCCTCCTTCATCACGAAGACAGCGACCATCGGGACGGAGCGCTGCGCCGCCAGCATGTAAGGGCCGGCCGGAAACGGGGCGGGATCGCCGAAAAAGGGACAGGAGAAGCTCTTGGGAGAGCCGAACAGCCGGTCGCCAGGCATGCTCACGATGCCGCCGTCACGCAGGATGTCGTTGAGGATGAACAGGTGCGACATGTCCTGGGAAACAGGCACCATCTCGATGTCGGAGCGGGAGAATACGGCAGCGCGCTGCTGCATGACCGTCTCGGTTTCCCCCGAGAACACCAGGACACCCATCCGTTTCAGCGGGCGAAGCAGGTAGCCCGCCATTTCGAAGTTGCCCGTATGGGAACCCAGCTGCACGAACCCCGACTCGCCCTCTTCCAGGCGCTTGAACACGGCCCGCCCGTCATTCTGCAGTTGGAAAGACCGGCCCGCATAGAGCGCGAAGCGGTCCACCACGATCTGGCCCAACCGGAACTCATTGGCATAGACGCTAAAGAACGAATGCAACGGCCCCCTTCCGATCCGTTTGCGGAAAAACCGATAGGAAGCCCGGTATCCCCGCCGGTCAAACAGCATGAAAAACGGGATGACCGGGGTCATGCACGCATACGCGAACGTAAGGGGCAGGAAGCGGAAAAGCTTCAGCATCGCCCGCTGCATCCACGATGAACCGACGGTCGAGCCTTGCCAGTTGCTATGTTCGTACTCCGCCAAGCCTTTTATCCGACTTTTTCCGTGATATAGTCAACGAACTGTCCGTAAGTTTTGATGTCCTTGAAGTCTTCGGATTTCATCTTGAAACCGAACTCGCGTTCCACAAAAACCACGGTATCCACGACTTCCAGGCTGTCGATGCCCATGTCTTCTTTCAGCCTTGCGTCCGGACGGATCTTGGCGGAATCGATTTCCATTTCATCCACCAGGAAACTTTTAATTTTTTCTTCTATAGTCATTTATTGCTATCAATTGATAATTATCCTAAGGTCACAAAGGTACTCATTATTTTTTAATACGAAAAATTCTTACCTTTGCAAGACTAAAACCAAACCTAGGAAACTGAATTCATGATTTCACCGGAGGCACCAACTCCCCGCTGGTCATCCGAGACATCCGCCAACAAAGCAGGCCGGCGCGCCGTCATCATCGGTGCCGGGCTGGGTGGCTTGATTTGCGGTAGAATCCTCTCCCGCCAGGGTTTCGATATCACCATTCTGGAACAGGGAACGCAAGCCGGAGGCGCTTTGCAGACCTTCGTGCGCGACGGCATCCGCTTCGACACGGGCTTCCACTCCGTCGGCGGCCTGCGGCCCGGTGGGCCCCTCGACCTGATCCTGCGCCAGCTCGACCTGCGCAATCTCCCCTGGTTCCCGATGGAACGCGATGAATTCGTGGGCTGCAACGAGCCCTTCCTCCGTCTTTCCACGGGCTGGGAAGAAGAGCGCAAACATGTGCTGGAGCCGTACCGCCGCGATATCTGGCGCCTGAAAGGCGGCGGAAAGACCCTGATCGACGCGCTGGCGAAGGACCAGAAAGTCCTGCTCCGCAAGAAAGTCACGGCCATCGAAAACCGCACCGTCCAGTGCGCGGACGGCAGTGTCTACGAAGGCGACATCGTCATCTCCGCCATCCATCCGGTGGTCACCATGCGCATGCTTCGCGACCACATCCGTCCGGCCTACATCCAACGCCTGGAAGGTCTGGCCAACGGCCCCGGCGCGTTCACCGTCTACGCCAAGCTGCGGCCCGGCACCATCCGGCACCTGCGGCACAGCATCTTCGTCAACAACGACTTCATGATCCACTTCGGGGACGAAGTCGTGGACGGCTACGCCCAGTCGCTCGACATCGTAACCTTTGTCCCGCAGGACCGCGTCGACGCATGCAGCCAGTCCCGGCTCGCACGGACCTCCTTTGCCGAAGACCTGATCCGGAAAGCCTCGCAGCGGTTTCCGAAGCTGCCTGAAGCCATCGAAAAATACTGGACCAGCACCCCGAAGACATGGGAGCGCTACACCAGTACGCCCGGCGGCTCCGCCTATGGCATTTGCAAGAACAGCATTTCCGACTACATTGCGCCCCAGACGCCACTTCCCTGGCTCTTCCTCACCGGACAGAACCTGGGCCTGCACGGCATCCTGGGAACCTCTGTTTCGGCCATCAATACCTGTAATTCCATTCTCCTGTTATGAACTACGCACTCGTTACCGGCGGAAGCCGCGGCATCGGCCGCGCAGCCTGCATCCAGCTCGCATCGCAAGGCTTCGCCATCCTCATTAACTACGTATCCAATGAACAGAAGGCCCGTGAAACGGCCGACCTCGTCGCCCAGGCCGGCGGCACCGCCGAGCTGCTGAAGTTCGACGTGGCCAACGCCGCGGAGACGGCCGCCGTCCTGGGCGGCTGGATGGAAAGCCATCCCGACGATTTCATCGAAGTGCTGGTCAACAATGCCGGCATCCGCCGCGACGGCCTGCTCATCTGGATGGAGCAACAAGACTGGCATCAGGTGGTGAACACCACGCTTGACGGCTTCTACAACGTCACCCGCCCGCTGCTGCAGCCGATGCTGCTCAAGAAGCGCGGCCGCATCATCAACGTGGCGTCGCTGTCGGGTCTCAAGGGCATGCCGGGCCAGACGAACTACTGCGCAGCCAAAGGCGGCCTGATCGCCGCCACGAAGGCGCTGGCGCAGGAAGTCGGCCGCAAGAAAGTGACGGTCAACGCCATCGCTCCCGGTTTCGTGAAAACGGACATGGTCGATGGCCTCGATGAAGACGCCCTCAAGAAAGACATTCCGCTGCAGCGCTTCGGCGAACCGGAAGAGATCGCCGCCCTCATCGGCTTCCTGGCCTCCCCCGCCGCCGGCTACATCACCGGCGAATGCATCAGCATCAACGGCGGCCTGTATTCATAAGCGCCTGCAACGGACGCAACTGTCAGACAGCCACTTACGTAAAAACCTCCCCTTCGTTTTGAGGGGGAGGTTTTGTTGTAAACACCTGATGCTCAGCTGCGTCCGTTGCAGGCGCCGCCGCTGCTAGAACAACCCGTTGAGCTGGGCCTCGATGAGGTCGCAGATGCGGCTGAAGTCTTCGGGTTTTTCTTCAAAGTTGAGTTTGTCGACGTCGAGGATGAGGAGTTTGCCGTCCTTGTAGTTCTCGACCCACTGCTCGTAGAGGGCGTTGAGGCCCTTGAGGTAGTCGAGGCGGATGCTGCTCTCGTATTCGCGGCCGCGCTTCTGGATGTTGCCCACGAGGTGCGGGATGGAGCTGCGCAGGTAGATGAGCAGGTCGGGCGCCTTGACCAGGGAGACCATGAGCGAGAAGAGCGAGGCGTAATTCTCGTAGTCGCGCGTCGACATCAGGCCCATGTTGTGGAGGTTCGGTGCGAAAATACAGGCGTCCTCGTAGATGCTGCGGTCCTGCACGATGACTTCGTTGTGCTTGTTGATTTCCACCACGTCGAGGAACCGCTTGTTGAGGAAGTAAATCTGGATGTTGAACGACCATCGCTCCATATCGTTGTAAAAATCAGCAAGATAAGGATTATAGTCGACCGACTCGAATTTCGGGGTCCAGTGGAAATGCGCTGCCAGCATCCGGGTAAGGGTGGTCTTGCCGCTGCCGATGTTTCCTGCAATCGCGATATGCATGGTGCCTGTTGTTTTTGGGTTTGTCTAACAAAATTACAACATCTTTTCGTAATTTTGTATGCTTGACAGGAAAATAATGGAAATTAAGACGTTCTTCTTCAATCCGATCCGCACGTGCTGCTACGTGGCATGGGATGAAACGCAGGAATGTGTGATCGTGGATCCCGGTTGCAACGGCCAGCGGGAATTCCAGCGGCTCGTGGATTTCATTACGCTCACGAAACTCAAACCGGTGAAAGTGCTGCTGACGCACGGACACTTCGACCATATCCTCGGCGTCGCCGACGCGGCGGCCACGTGGCCCCTGGAGGTTTGCCTTAATCCGGCCGACAGGCCGCTCTTTCCGAAAGGCTACGCATGGGCCCGCGATCTGGGCTTGGAGGCCAAGCCGTACGAAGGTCCCTTTACCGACGTGTCGGAAGGCGATACCGTCCGCTTCGGCAACACGGAGCTGACCGTACTGGCTACGCCCGGCCACACCCGCGGCGGCGTTTGCTACTACTGCCCGAAGTCCTTGACCCTCTTCAGCGGCGACACGCTCTTCGCCGGCAGTATCGGCCGCACCGATTTCGAAGAGGGGGACCTCGACCTGCTGCTCGAAAGCATCACGAAGAAGCTCCTGCCGCTCGACGGAAACACGACCGTGCTTCCCGGGCACGGCCCCGCCACCTCCATCGGCTACGAACGGTCCACCAATCCGTTCCTGCACGCCTGACCTTACCCTATGGAAGAAAACGAACAGATTGAAATCGCGGGCGCCCGGGTCCACAACCTCAAGGACATCAGCCTGACGATCCCCCGCAACAAGCTGGTGGTCGTCACGGGGCTGTCGGGCAGCGGCAAGTCGTCGCTGGCCTTCGATACGATCTGTGCCGAGGGGCAGCGCCGTTATATGGACACGCTCTCGGCCTATGCCCGCCAGTACATCGGCGTGCTGGAAAGGCCTGATATCGACGAAGTCCGCGGTCTCAGCCCGGTCATTGCCATCGAACAGAAAACCGTGGGCCGCAACCCGCGCTCGACGGTTGGCACCATCACCGAAATCTACGACTTTTTCCGTCTGATGTATGCCCGCGCTTCACAGGCTTTCTCGCCCGAGAGCGGCAAGGAGATGGTGCGTTACACCGACGAGGAGATCGTCGACCTCGTGGTGCGGCAGTACGAGGGGCGGAAGGTACTCCTGTTGGCGCCGCTGGTGCGGGGCCGCAAGGGACACTACCGCGAGCTGTTCGTGCAGCTGCAGCGCAAGGGCTTCAGCCAGGTGCGCGTCGACGGCCAGCTCATCGAACTGGCCGACGCAGGCCCCCTGGACCGCTACAAGGTCCACTTCGTGGAGCTGGTGGTCGACAAGCTCATCCCGCGCGCCGACGACCGCAAGCGCATCAAGGACTCGGTCGTCGCGGCGCTGAACCAGGGCAAGGGCTCGCTCGCCGTGCTGCCGCTCGACGACAACAACCTGCAGCATTTCAGCCGCAACCTCGTGTGCCCCGATACGGGGCTTTCGTTTGAGGTTCCGGCGCCCCATACGTTCTCCTTCAATTCTCCGCAGGGCGCCTGCCCGCACTGCCGTGGCCTGGGCACCGTGGCCCGCATCGACCTCGACAAGCTCATCCCCGACCGCAACCGCTCGATCGCCGAAGGCGGCATCGTGATCCTCGGCCCGCAGCGCGGCAACGGAACCTTCCGCTACCTCGAGGCGATTGCCGCGAAATACAACTTCTCGCTCCACCAGCCTATCCGCGAGATCTCGGAAGAGGCCCTGCAGGTCATCCTCTACGGCTCCGACGACCTGCTGCGCATCGGCAGCGACGCCGATATGGAGATGTCCACGTTCCCGGGCATCCTGGCGCGCCTCTCGCTCGACGAGGACACCGAGAGCGAATGGAAACTGGGCAAGCGTGACCTCGTGGTCGACGAAATGCCCTGCCCCGTCTGCAACGGCTCGCGCCTCAAACCGGAGGCGCTCTGCTTCAAGGTCGACGGCAAGAACATCGCCGAGGTCTCGGCGATGGACATCAGCACCCTGTACGACTGGGTGACCGCCCTGCCTCCACGGCTCTCGCCGCGACAGCTGCGCATCGCCGAAGACATCCTCAAGGAACTCCGCGCCCGCATCGGTTTCCTGAAAGACGTTGGGCTGGAATACCTGTCGCTGGACCGCGCCACGCGCACGCTCAGCGGCGGCGAAAGCCAGCGCATCCGTCTGGCTACGCAGATCGGCTCGCAGCTGGTCAACGTGCTCTATGTGCTCGACGAGCCGAGCATCGGCCTGCACCAGCGCGACAACCGCAAGCTCATCGACTCGCTCGGCACGCTGCGGGACGAGGGCAACTCGGTGATGGTGGTCGAGCACGACGAGGAGATGATGCGCAGCGCCGACTGGCTCGTGGACCTGGGGCCCGGCGCCGGCGAAAAGGGCGGCCGGCTGCTCTATAACGGCCGTCCAGAGGATATCTCCGACGTTCCGGCGGGCCAGAGCCCGACCATCGATTACCTGCTGGGACGCAAGAAGATAGAAGTGCCGGACGCACGCCGTCCCGGCAACGGAAAATATCTCACGCTCAGCGGCGCACGCGGCAACAACCTGAAAGACGTGACGCTGCGCCTGCCGCTCGGCCTGTTCGTAGGCGTCAGCGGCGTGAGCGGCAGCGGCAAGAGCTCCCTCATCAGCGAGACGCTGCTGCCCATCCTCAGCAACCGGCTCTACCGTTCCAAATATCCCGTGCTGCCGTACGACCGCATCGAGGGGGTCGAGAACATCGACAAGGTCATTGAGATCGACCAGGCGCCGATCGGCCGTTCACCGCGCAGCAACCCGGCCACCTATACCGACGTGATGACCGACATCCGCAGGCTTTTCGAGCAGACGCCCGACGCGAAGATCCGCGGCTTCAAGGCCAACCGCTTCTCGTTCAACGTCAAGGGCGGCCGTTGCGAGGCCTGCAAGGGCGCCGGGATGCAACTCATCGAGATGCACTTCCTGCCCTCCGCCCAGGTGACGTGCCGCGAATGCGGCGGCCGCCGCTACAAGCCCGACACGCTGGCCGTCAAGTACAAAGGAAAGAACATCAGCGAGGTGCTCGACATGACCATCTCACAGGCGGCCGCCTTCTTCGAGCCCATTCCCGCCATCGCACAGAAGCTCCGGACGCTTGAGGAAGTGGGGCTGGGCTACCTCACGCTCGGCCAGCCCGCCACCACGCTCAGCGGCGGCGAAAGCCAGCGCCTGAAGCTCTCAGCCGAGCTCTCGCGCAAGGACACGGGCAATACGCTCTACCTGCTCGACGAGCCCACCACCGGCCTGCACTTTGAGGACATCAAAGTGCTGCTTGGTGTGCTCCAGCGGCTGGTGGACAAGGGCAACACCGTGGTCATCATCGAGCACAACCTCGACATCCTCAAGTCGGTGGACTGGATTGTCGACCTGGGGCCCGAGGGCGGTGCCGGCGGCGGCACGATCGTCGCCGAAGGAACGCCGGAGCAGGTGGCCGCCGCCCCCGGCTCATTTACTGGACACTATTTGAAAGAACTGCTATGATCAAGGAAATGTCGATGTGGCGGAATCTCTTCCGCGAAAATGACGTACGCACCCTCAACGAGGCCATGGCCAGCGGCAAGTTCCGCTATGTGGTCAACCTGGCTGAAACCGTACACGACCACCGCTACGCGGAGATCGCAAACGAAATCGCCGACAGGCCCGCCGTAAAACTCGTGCTGATCGCCGGCCCGTCGAGCAGCGGCAAGACCACCTCGTCGAAGCGTCTGGCCATGCATATGCGCGTCAACGGGCTCAACCCCATCATCATTTCGCTCGACGACTATTTCCGCAACCGCGTGGATACGCCCCGCGACGAGAACGGGGAGTACGATTTCGAATGCCTCGAGGCACTCGACGTGCCGTTCCTCAACGAGCAGCTGGAACAGTTGCTGGAAGGGAAACGGGTGGAGATCCCGAAATACGACTTTGCGTCGGGTTCCCGCAAGTTCGTCGGCCAGGAACTCCAGCTCTCGGAAGGCGACGTGCTGATCATGGAGGGCATCCATGGACTGAATCCCGCGCTGACGCCGCAGATCCCCCTGGAAGAGAAGTTCCAGCTCTATGTCTCCGTGCTGACGCCGCTGACCATCGACGACCACACCCGCATGGCCGCTTCCGACTGCCGGTTGCTCCGCCGCATGGTGCGCGACAACCAGTTCCGCGGCATGACGGCGGAAGATACGATCCTGCGATGGCCGAGCGTGCGCAGCGGCGAGGAAAAATACATCCTGCCTTTCAAGAAAAACGCGGATGCAGCGTTCAATTCGGCGCTGCAGTACGAGATCCCGATGCTCAAATGCTACGCGGAACCGCTGCTGCAGGTGATTCCCGCCACGTCACCCGCCTACGGCGAAGCCCAGCGCCTCCTGAGCCTCATCCGCAGCGTCATCGCCATGACCCCCGGCGACATGCGCCACATTCCCCCGACGTCCATCATCAGGGAGTTTATCGGCGGGTCAAGCTTCCACTATTAATAGCGGCGCCTGCAACGGACGCAATTGTCATTCAGCCACTTACGTAAACATATCCCCCTCTATACGGAGGGGGGATATGTTGTTGCAAACGACTGATACTCAGTTGCGTCCGTTGCAGCGCCGAGGCTACTCCGGCTGGCCCATCAGGCGGCGGATTTCCTTTTTGGCGTCTTTCCAGCGGGGGATGTCGATCTTGGTGCCGATGACTTCGACGACTTTGGCGGCGAGGGCGGAACCTACTTCACCGCAGACCTTCAGCGGCATGCCGTTGGCATGCGCGTAGAG
>Ga0310696_10003348_pt1 | contig 20124 bp, 17 predicted proteins | sample AusTroGonzalo_MG_4_FD_203885 | JGI IMG/M metagenome (GOLD analysis project Ga0310696, IMG submission 203885) | Bovine rumen microbial communities from tropical cattle in Woodstock, Queensland, Australia - Gonzalo_02 (v2) (version 2) | ecosystem: Host-associated > Mammals > Digestive system >... | reverse complement strand
ACGGGCGGCCACGGGTTTGCGGGACAGTCTTCCTGCCACCGCGATGACCGCTGACAGCGAGTCGCCCACCCGCCATCGTCGGAAATGGGGGCAAAAACACAAAAAGTGGAAAAAATTGTAAAGAGGTGGAAGAAAATGGAAAATTTTTACTATCTTTGTCCATTGCGTATAAGAATTGAACGGAATGGTCACTTTCATCGGCGAATACACAGCCCGCGTGGACGACAAAGGGAGACTCGTTTTCCCGGCGCCGCTCAAGGGTGCGATACCGCCGGGAAGCGATATGAGGTTCGTCATCAAGAAAAATTTGTTCGAGCCGTGTCTGGAGATGTACTCCTTCGAAGAGTGGGAGCGCCAGTCCGGCCAAGTCAAAGACAGCCTCGACCTCACCTTCAACCGCAGGCACGCAACATTCTGGAGAGAATACATGCGCGACCGGGACATCGTCGAGCCGGATGCCAAATTCGGCCGGATCTCGATCAGCCGCAAGCTCCTTGATTCCATCGGTGTGAACAAAGAAGTGGTTTTCTCCGGCAATGATTTCAAGATTGAGATCTGGGCCAAAGAACGGTTCGAGCAAGCCAGGTTGTCAAACGAAGAATTCATTGCCATTGCGGAAAGCCTCTCCAAGCAGTAGAGGCCTCCGCGATGTCCGAATACCACAACCCCGTACTCCTCCACCCCAGCATCGACGCCCTGGTCCTCGACCCGGACGGCACCTACGCCGACGCTACCTTCGGCGGCGGCGGCCACAGCCGCGAGATCCTCTCCCGGCTCTCCTCCAAAGGGCGCCTGATTGCCTTCGACCGCGACGAAGACGCCCTCGCGCAGGCCCCGGATGACCCGCGCTTCACCCTGATACACAACAATTTCAGATTTATCCATAACTATACCCTCCTCCATGCGGCAGGAGGGCTCGACGGGATTCTCGCCGACCTGGGCGTGAGTTCCCACCAGTTCGATACGGCGGAGAGAGGCTTCTCTTTCCGCTTCCCCCAGGCGCCATTGGATATGCGAATGAACGTGCAGGGCGGTAAGACCGCCTCTGACATCGTCAATTCTTATACGCAAGAAGAATTGGAAAAGATTTTCCGGCTCTACGGAGAACTCGACAACGCCCACCGCGTGGCCCGACTCATCGCCGACGCCCGCGCCGCCGCGCCGATTCTCACCACGGACGACCTCGACCATGCCATTGCGGCAGCCCTGCCCTCATTCGCTCAACATAAGTACCTCGCCAAGGTCTACCAGGCCCTGCGCATCGAGGTCAACGAAGAGATGCGTGCGCTGGAGAAATTCCTCTCCGGCGCCGCCGCATCCCTCAAGCGCGGCGGCCGTCTGGCCGTCATCACCTACCACTCCCTCGAAGACCGGATGGTCAAGAACTTCATCCGCTGCGGCAACGTCGAGGGCGTGGAAGCCAAAGACCCCTTCGGCCGGAGCCTCGCTCCCCTGAAGAGCGTCGGCCGCAAGCCGATCGTCCCCGACGAGGCGGAGATCGAGAGCAACACCCGCGCCCGCAGCGCCAAACTCAGAATCGCCGAGAAGCTATGAAGACCTGGAAGATAGCAGACATCGGACAGTTCTTCAAGAACAGCGTCCTGGCGATCCTGAAGGGGGAATTCCTCCTCCGGCTCAACATCGGCCGTTACTTCATCCACATCGCCTACACCTTCCTGCTGTTCGGGCTCATCATCTGGTTCAGCCTGATGATCGAGACCACGATGTCCAAGGTCGAGAAGAACAAGGCGGTGATCAAAGAACTCGAGATCGTGCATGCGCAGAAGACCTTCGAGGTAGTCAGCGTCAGCAGCCGCGCCAGCGTGGAGCAGCTGCTCGAAGAAATGGGATCCAAAGTCACCGAGGCTGAAAAGCCCGCAACCACCATCAGACGATGAGCCAGGAAGCCGCCACACCCAGACCCAAGAAGCGCGACAGGATCGGCGTGATCCTGTACCTGCTCTACGTGGCGATGCTCATCGCGGCGCTCCTCATCATCGTGCGCCTGGTCACCATCCAGGCGTTCTGGAAGCCGGATCCCAAGATTGCCGCCGCCCTCACCCCCTCCAACACGGTCAGCGTGATCGAGCCCGCCCGCGGCAACATCCTCGACGCCGAAGGGCGCCTGCTCGCCATCTCCTGCCCGATCTACCAGTTCTACATGGACTGCACCGTCCTCAAGGACACCAACACCCCGGAGAAAGAACAAGACTGGCTCCGCAAGGCCCGGGAACTCTCCGCCGGCCTCGCCGTCGAATTCCCGGAGAAGACCGCCGACCAGTTCTACAAGCTGATCAGCGACAGCCGCGCCGCCGGCAAGAAATACGTCCGCATCGGCCGTCCCGTCGACCGCAACGCCTACAACCGCATCATCGAGCTGCCCCTCTTCCGCGAAGGGCGCTACCGCAGCGGCATGATCGTGGAGCAGGAGCTCATCCGCCAGTACCCTTACGGCAAACTCGCCCGCCGCACCATCGGCTTCGTGCGCAACAACAAGTCGCCCGTCACCAACACCCACATCGGCCTCGAGGGCAAGTTCGACTACGTCCTCCACGGCCAGGAAGGCCGCGAATGGCTGCGCAAGACCGACTACGGCCAGGTGCGCAACAGCGACAGCGCCTACGTCCGGGCTGTGGACGGGAAGGACCTCCGCATCACCCTCAACATCGACTACCAGGACATCGCCGACAAGGCCCTCCGTGAGCAGATCACCCCGGAAGAGGACCTCGAGGGGGCCTGCCTCGTGCTGATGGAGGTCAGCACCGGCGCCATCCGCGCCATGGTCAACCTGGTGCGCGAGGACGGCAGCGGGCCCTTCGAAGAGATCCAGAACCTCGCCATCGGCCGCAAGGGCGAGCCCGGCTCCGTCTTCAAGACCGTCACCCTGATGTCCGTGCTCAACGACGGCTTCATCCACAGCCTCGACGAGACCCTGCCCGCCACCAGCGGCAATGTGGCCGGCACTTCGATCAAGGACGCGCACATCCCGGACTTCGCCCGCCAGCACCACACCAACCGCATCTCCGTGCTGGACGGCTTCAAGATCTCGTCCAACTACGTCTTCGCCACCCTCGCCGTCAAGAACTACGGCATCGACAAGAGCAAGCCGCGCGGCAAGGGCTTCGAGAAGACCGAACGCTTCCTGCAGAATATCTACAACTACAAGCTCGGCGAGGCCTTCGCCTTCGACCTGGACGGCCTGCAGACCCCGACCATCCCGAGCCCGTCCACCCGCTACTGGACCGACACCGACCTCGGCTCCATCGGCTTCGGCTACAGCACCGAGGAGACGCCCCTGCACATCCTCACCTTCTACAACGCCATCGCCAACAAGGGCCGGATGATGAAGCCCTATCTCGTCGAGGACATTGAGGAGAACGGGATCGTCACCGAGCGGCGTGGCCCCGGTGTGCTCAACGCCGCCGTCTGCTCCAAGGCCGTCGCGGACACCATCACCCGTGCGCTCAAGGCCGTCACCGAAGAGGGTACCGCCAAGCGCCTCAAGGGCGCCAAGTGCACCGTCGCCGGCAAGACCGGCACCTCCTTCGGCACCTACTCCAACGGACAATACCAGGACGCGCTCGGGCGCCGCAAATACCAGGGCACCTTCGTCGGCTTCTTCCCGGCGGAAGCCCCGAAATACAGCATCATCTGCTCCGTATACTCCAAGCCCACGAGCAGGAGCTTCCAGGGCGGCGGCATCCCCGCCCGCGCCATCCGCACGGTCATCGACAAACTGTACACCATCGACCCGGCGTTTCGGGAGGAGATTAAAAGGAATCCGACGAAATGAAACTGAGCGAAATCATACGGAACTGTGGCGTTCTCTCCATCCAGGGCAATCCGGACGTGGAGATCCGCTCCCTGACCAACGACTCCCGACGCGTGGAGCCCGGCAGCCTCTTCATCGCCGTGAACGGGTGCGGGAACGACGGTCGCGCGTACCTCGACAAGGCCATCGAAGCCGGTGCGGTCGCTATTATGTACGAGGCCCCGGAGGGCTGCGACCGCCCGGGCGAAAAAGAATCGTCCTCGCTCCGCTGCGGAAACGCCCGTTCGGCCGCACCCTCCGCTGGCCTCGGGGCAGAATTGACTACCGTGTTCGTCAAGGACAGCCGCAAGGCGGTGGCGCTCGCGGCGGATGCCTTCTACGGCCATCCCAGCGGGAAGCTGCAGCTGGTCGGCATCACCGGGACCAACGGCAAGACGACGACGGTGACGCTCCTCTACCACCTCTTCCGCAGCCTCGGCTACGAATGCGGCCTGCTCTCCACCATCGCCAACTACGTCGGCACCCGCCGCAGCGAGACCGCCAACACCACCTCCGACCCCGTGACGCTCAACGCCCTGCTCGCCGAGATGGTGGACGCCGGCTGCGAATACTGCTTCATGGAAGTCAGCTCCATCGGGGTGGAGCAGCAGCGCATCGCGGGCCTCGAATTCCGCGCCGCCATCTTCTCCAACCTCACCCACGACCACCTCGACTACCACGGCACCTTCGCGGAGTACCTCCGCTGCAAGAAAGCCTTCTTCGACGGGCTTGCGCCGTCGGCCACCGCCATCATCAACCTCGACGACAAGCACGGCGAGGTGATGGTCCAGAACACCCGCGCCCGCGTAGTGGGTTACTCCTGCCGCGGCGCCGCGGACCACACCGCCCGCATCCTCGAGGAGAGCTTCGAGGGGATGCTCCTCAAGGTGGACGGGCAGGAGGTCTGGGTGCGCCTCATCGGCGCCCACAACGCCTACAACCTCCTCGCCGTCTACACCACCGCCCTCGTGCTCGGCGTTCCGGCCGACGAGGCCCTGGTGGCCCTGTCGCGCCTCGAGTCCGCCAAGGGCCGCCTGGAGACCCTCCGCGGGCCCAGGGACCTGAGCGTCGTGATCGACTACGCCCACACCCCCGACGCCCTGGAGAACGTGCTCAAGACCCTGCGTGACGTCGCCCCGAAGCGGGAGCTCATCTGCCTCTTCGGCTGCGGCGGCGACCGCGACAAGACCAAGCGCCCGGAGATGGGCGCCGTGGCCGCGAAGCTCGCCGACCGGATCTTCCTCACCTCCGATAACAGCCGCACCGAGCGCACGGAGGATATCCTCGAAGACATCAAGGCCGGGCTCGACGCCCAGGCCCTTGCCCGGACGGTCTGCATCGCCGACCGCCGCGAAGCCATCCGCACCGCCCTGCTGCTCGCTCCCGCCGGATCCACCCTGCTGCTTGCCGGCAAGGGCCACGAGACCTACCAGATCCTCGGCACCGAGAAGCGCCATTTCGACGAACGTGAAATTGTACTGGAAACCTTCAAAAACCTGGAAGCATGCTGAATCTCCTCTTTGACTGGCTGAAAAGCCTCGGCCTCGACATTCCGGGCGCCGGCCTGCTGAACTACCTGTCCTTCCGCGCCATGGCGGCGGCAGTCATCAGCATGCTGATCGCCTTCTTCGCCGGCGGGCGCATCATCCGCCGTCTGCAGCGCCTGCAGATCGGCGAGGAGATCCGTGACCTGGGGCTCGAAGGGCAGATGCAGAAGAAGGGCACCCCGACGATGGGCGGGGTCATCATCATCGTCGCGATGCTCGGCGCCGCCCTGCTGGTCTGCCGCCTGGACAGCATCTACACCCTCCTCATGATCCTGACCACCGTCTGGTGCGGGGCCATCGGCTTCGCCGACGACTATATCAAAGTCTTCAAGCACAACAAGGAGGGCATGAGCGAGCGCGGCAAGCTCATCCTCCAGTTCGGTCTGGGCCTCGTGATCGCCCTGACGGTCTGCGTCAGCCCGGACATCCCCACCGACCGGCTCGTGACCACCATCCCCTTCGTCAAGGCCCATGAGTTCGACTACTCCTGGCTCTCGCCTTTCCGCGGGCAGCTGGGCGTCTATTGCTCCTGGGGCATCTACATGCTCATGATCATCTTCGTGATGCTCGCCTGCTCCAACGGCACCAACCTCACCGACGGCATGGACGGCCTGGCGGCGGGCACTTCCGCCATCGTGGGCGTGGCCCTCGGTATCATGGCCTGGCTGAGCGGCGACGCCCTCAAGGCCCCCTACCTCAGCATCATGCTCATCCCGGGCGCCGGTGAAGTGGCCATCTACATGGCCGCCTTCGTGGGGGCGCTGCTGGGTTTCCTGTGGTACAACACCTTCCCCGCCCAGGTCTTCATGGGCGACACGGGGAGCCTCACCATCGGCGGGGTGATCGGCGTGAGCGCCGTGCTTGTCCGCAAGGAGCTGCTGCTCCCGGTGTTGTGCGGCATTTTCCTGATGGAAAGCCTGTCTGTCATCATCCAGCGCAGGTACTTCAAATATACGAAACACAAATACGGCGAGGGCCGCCGCGTCTTCCTGATGGCGCCGCTGCACCACCACTACCAGAAGCAGGGCATCCCCGAACCGCGGATCGTCATCCGCTTCTGGATCTTAGGCATCATCCTCGCCGTCAGCACATTGGCACTATTGAAAATCCGATAGAAGAAGAGAAAGAAAATGGCAAGAATTGTAGTATTGGGAGGAGCTGAGAGCGGCGTGGGAGCCGCCGTGCTCGCCAAGGTCAAAGGCTTCGATGTCTTCCTGTCCGACAACGGGAAGATCAAGGACGAATATCTCGAAACCCTGCGCAAGTGGGACATCCCCTTCGAGCAGGGCGGCCACACCCCGGAGCTCGTGCTCAGCGCCGACGAGGTGGTCAAGAGCCCGGGCATCCCCGGCACGGCCCCGATGGTCGCCGCGCTGCGCGAGCAGGGCACCCACATCATCTCCGAGATCGAGTTCGCGGCACGCTACGACAGCGCCAAGAAGATCTGCGTGACCGGCTCCAACGGCAAGACCACCACGACCTCGCTGATCTGGTACCTGCTCCGCGAGGCCGGTCTCAACGCCGGGCTGGGCGGCAACATCGGCAAGAGCTACGCCCTGCAGGTCGCCACCGAGCAGCACGACTACTATGTCCTGGAAATCAGCAGCTTCCAGCTTGACGACGCCTATGATTTCCGGCCGGACATCGCCATCATCACCAACATCACCCCGGACCACCTCGACCGCTACGACCACCGCCTCGAGAACTACGCCCGCGCGAAATTCCGCATCACGCGCAACCTCCGTCCGGAGGACTGCTTCATCTTCGACTCCGACGACGCCATCACCATCGCCCAGCTCGACGAGATCGTCGTCAAGGCCCGGATGCTGCCCTTCACCCAGGAGAAGGAGGTTCCGCAGGGCGCCTTCCTGCGCGACGACAAGATGGTCCTCCGCTACGAGGACGACGAGACCGAGATCCTCCTGAGCGAGCTCGCCCTCGGCGGCCGCCACAACATCTACAACTCGATGGCCGCCGCGCTGGCCGCCAAGGCGACCGGCATCAGCAACGAGGTCATCCGCAAGAGCCTGAAGACCTTCGCCCCGATCGAGCACCGGCTCGAGCCCGTGCTCAGCATCCGCGACGTCCTCTACATCAACGACTCCAAGGCCACCAACGTCGACTCCGCCTGGTATGCCCTGGAGTGCCAGACCCGCCCCGTCGTCTGGATCGTCGGCGGCACCGACAAGGGCAACGACTACAGCGTCCTCAACGAGCTCGTGCGCAAGCGCGTGAAGGCCATCGTCTGCCTCGGCGTCGACAACACCAAGATCCACGCCGCCTTCGAAGGCATCGTCGGGGCCGACAAGATCGTCGACACCCGCTCCGCCCAGGAGGCCGTCCAGGTCTCCGCCCGCCTTGCCAGCCCCGGCGACGTCGTGCTGCTGAGCCCCTGCTGCGCGAGTTTCGACCTGTTCAAGAATTACGAAGACCGCGGCTGCCAGTTCAAGGAAGCCGTCCGTCACCTGTAATATAAGATAGACGATGGCAGCTGAGACGAAGAAAAAGAAGTCCTCGTTCTGGACATTCGCAGACCGCTTCGAAGGAGACAAGGTGGTGTGGATCATCGTGCTCCTGCTCGTGCTGTTCTCCATCGTCTGCATGTTCTCCTCCTCCTCGCGCCTGCTGCGCAACGGGGAGACCCGCATCGACCTGGTCAAGAACCAGTTCCTCGTGGTGCTGGCGGGCATGGCCGTCATCATCATCTGCTACAACATCAAGAACATCCGCTTCTTCCGCTGGTGCAGCCAGTGGGGCTTCCTCGTTTCCTTCGTGCTGCTGGCCCTGCTCGACGCCCACGTCAACCTCCCCTTCCTCAAGGCCCTCAACATCAACAACGCCTACCGCATCCTCTCCTTCGCGGGCTTCCAGGTCCACGTCTTCGAAGTGGTCAAGGTGGCGATGGTGCTCTACCTGGCCTGGGCGATGGACGCCCTCGGCAAGGGCGAACTGCGCGGACCCGACTCCGTGCTCTGGAAGAAGATCATCTACCTCTACGCCCCCTTCCTGCTCATCTTCGTTATGATCATCCCGGGCTCCAACTCCAGCGCCCTCATCATCGGCCTGCTGATGTTCGTGATGATCCTGCTCGGCGGCGGCAACCTCAAGGACATGCTCATCCTGGGCGTGGCGGGCGCGCTCATCCTCACCCTCTGCTTCGGCCTCTACAGTGCCACCAGGAACAGCAATCATGTCCTGTTCGGGCGCATCGGCACCGGCATCTCCCGCGTCTTCGACAACGAGGACTGGGAGCGCCAGGCCATCGAATCCCCCAAGGGGACCATCGCCTGGCAGGAGGCCATCGACGAGATCCGCCAGCCCTACAGCGCCAAGATTGCCGTCAAGGAAGGCGGCCTGCTCGGCAAGGGCCCCGGCCAGAGCACCCAGCGCTATGTGGTGCCCGACATGTCCGAGGACTACATGTACAGCTTCATCCTCGAAGAATACGGCCTGCTGGGCGGCATCTTCGTGATCTTCCTCTACGTGTCGCTGCTCGCGCGCGGCTCCATCATCGTGCGCAACTGCGGCTCCGACCACTATGCCAAGCTGACCGTGGCCGGACTGTGCCTGCTCATCACGGGCCAGGCCTTCCTCCACATGTTCGTCAACGCGGACATCGGCCCGATGACCGGCCAGACCCTCCCGCTCATCAGCCACGGCAACAGCGCCTTCCTCTGCTTCAGCATCGCCTTCGGGATCATCCTGTCGTTCAGCCGCATCGCCGCGCGCCGCATCGACCGGGAGACCCGTGCCGCGGCGCCGCTCGTGGAGATGCACGAGAACGCGGTCCAGGACCGCCTGGACGATCTCGATGCCTTCGAATCCGGACAAATCGACAACCTGAATCAAGACCCTGGCTATGACTTATAAGAAACTGCGTGTCATCATCAGTGGCGGCGGCACCGGCGGCCACATCTTCCCGGCCATTTCGATTGCCGGCAAGCTCAAGGAAGTCAACCCCGACACCGAGATCCTCTTCGTCGGCGCCGAAGGCAAGATGGAGATGGAGAAGGTCCCCGCGGCGGGCTACGAAATCGTGGGCCTGCCGATGGCCGGACTCCAGCGCCAGTTCAGCCAGGAGAACGTCCGCAACAACCTGCGCGTGCCCGGCAAGATGATTGCCAGCCTGCGCAAGGCCCGGCGCGTCATCCGCCAGTTCAAGCCGGACATCGCCATCGGCGTGGGCGGCTTCGCCAGCGCTCCCCTGCTGATTGTTGCCGTCCGTCACCGCATCCCCACGCTCATCCAGGAGCAGAACGGCTTCGCCGGCCTGACCAACAAGGTACTCGGGCGGCGCGTGGGCTGCGTCTGCGTGGCCTACGACGGGATGGAGCGTTTCTTCCCCGCCGACAAGATCGTCTTCAGCGGCAATCCCATCCGGCCCGAAATCCACGCCTACACGGCCAGGGACCGCGCGAAGGGCCTTGAATACTACGGCCTGGACCCGGACAAGCGCCACCTCTTCATCGTGGGCGGCAGCCTCGGCGCCGGCACCCTCAACCGCGCGATGCGCGAATGGATCGAGGCGGGCTGCCCGGGCGGCGAAAACGTCGAGGTCCTCTGGCAGTGCGGCCGGTATTATAAAAAGGGCATCGACGAGTTCATGGCGGGCCGCGACCTGCCGAACATCCACTACAGCGACTTCATCGCCCGCATGGACCTCGCCTACGCCTGCGCCGACGTGGTTGTCAGCCGCTCCGGCGCCTCCTCCGTATCGGAGATCTGCGCCGCGCACAAAGCCGCCATCTTCGTCCCCTCGCCCAACGTGGCGGAGGACCACCAGACCCACAACGCGATGGCCCTCGTGAACAAGGACGCCGCCCTGATCGTGCGCGACGCCCACGCCGGCGAGGAGCTCCTCCCGACCGCCCTGTCGCTGCTGGGCGACCCGAAACGCATCGCGCAACTCGAAAAGAACGTCGCGCCGCTCGCCCGGCTCGACGCCGCACAAACCATCGTTGACGAAGTATACAAGCTGGTATGAGATATAAGAACGTCTATTTCATCGGGATCGGCGGGATCGGCATGAGCGCCATCGCCCGCTACTACCATTTCAAGGGAGTCGCCGTGGCCGGCTACGACCGCACCCCCTCCGAGCTCACGCACGCGTTGGAAGCGGAGGGCATCGGCGTCCACTACGAAGACGACCCGTCCCGCATCCCCCGCGACATCCCGAATACCCTCGTGGTCTACACCCCCGCCATTCCCGCCGACCTCGCGGAACTCTGCTACGTGCGCGAGCACGGCTACCGCGTGATCAAGCGCTCCCAGATGCTCGGCGAGATCACCGCCGGCCAGCGCTGCCTGGCCGTCGCGGGCACCCACGGCAAGACCACCACCTCCACCCTGGTCGCCCACATCCTGACGGAGAGCGGCGCCGGCTGTTCGGCCTTCCTGGGCGGCATCTCCAAGAACTACGGCTCCAACATGCTGGTCAGCCACACCAACACCGTGGTCGTGGAGGCGGACGAGTTCGACCGCTCCTTCCACCAGCTGCACCCCGCCATCGCGGCCATCACGGCGATGGACGCCGACCACCTCGACATCTACGGCGACCTCGCCCACGTGCAGGAAGCCTTCCGCATCTTCGCCTCGCAGGTCAGCGAAACGCTGATCCTCAAATACGGCCTGCCCATCCGGCCGGAAGACACCCCCGCGCGCATCTACAGCTACCACTTCAACGACACGCATGCCGATTTCCACAGCAGCAACCTGCGCCTGGACGGCAGCGGCCGCTACACCTACGACCTCGTCTACCCGGGCGGCATCCTCAGCGACATCCGTGTGGGCGCGCTCGGCTGGGTCAATGTGGAGAACAGCATCGCGGCGGCGGCCATCTGCCTCTGCTGCGGGCTCGACGCCCAGAAGGTCCGCCACGCCATCGGCACCTTCGAAGGCGCCCAGCGCCGCCTGGACCTCCACGTGGACGCCCCGGGCCTGACCTACATCGACGACTACGCCCACCATCCGGCCGAGCTGGAGAGCGCCATCTCTTCCGTGCGCCAGATCTTCCCCGGCCGCCGGATCACCGGCATTTTCCAGCCCCACCTCTATACCCGCACGCGCGACTTCGCCCCGGAGTTCGCCCGCGCCCTGAGCGGGCTGGACAAGCTCATCCTGCTCGACATCTACCCCGCCCGCGAGGCACCCATCCCGGGCGTGACCTCCGAGATCATTTTCCGGGACGTCACCGCCCCGGAGAAGGTGCTCCTGACGCGCGACGAGCTGATGGCCTACCTCGAGAAGGAGCCGCTGGACGTGCTCCTCACCCTCGGCGCAGGCAACATCGACCGCTTCATCGAACCCATCACCCAACTGCTCCAAAAGCGTCTGTAGCCGATGAAAGCCGCCGTCCGATATTCCCTTGCCGGAGTCCTGGTGCTGCTCTTCTTCACCGGGATGGGCCTCCTGTACCGCCAGGTGCGGCAGGAGCATGCCCAGTCCGTGTGCAACCAACTGCAGGTCAGCTTCACTGACAGCCTGCAGTTCGTCAGCGAGCAGGACATCCGCGAATACCTGGACGCCAACTACGGCGCCTGCGTCGGGGAGCGCCTCGACAGCGTGGGACTCGCCCGGATCGAGGACATGCTGGAGAGCCGGAGCGCCGTGATGCGTTGCGAGGCCTGGACGACCGACGACGGCATCCTCCACCTCGACATCACCCAGCGCGCCCCCGTGCTGCGTTTCCAGAACGGGCAGCGGGGCTTCTACGTCGATGCCGACGGCTACATCTTCCCGCTCCACAAGACCTTCACGGCCCCCGTGCCCGTGGTCGAAGGCGCCATCCCGGTGGACATCCCAGAAGGCTACAAAGGCCCTGCGCAGACCGACTACGAGCGCGCCTGGATCGCCGGCGTGCTGGAGATGAACCGTTTCATCTCCGACTCCCGCAGCTGGCAGCGCAACATCCGCCACATCCGCGTGCGGCCCAACGGCGACCTGCTGCTGACCCTGGACGGGCGCAGCGAAGAGTTCATCGTGGGCCAGCCGGTCGACGTGGCCGACAAGCTCCGGCGCATCGACCGCTACCTGGGCAACATCGCCCCGACCCACGAGGAAGGATACTACAAAACTGTCAACGTAAAATATAATCAACAAATCATATGCAGGCAGAAAGATACATAGCAGCAGCCGACCTTGGCTCCTCCAAGATTGCCCTGAGCGTTGCCAAGATCGAGGGAGATGACATTCAGGTCATCTACTACAAGGAAACCCCCTCCGACGGGATCCGCAACAGCTACGTCTTCAACCCCAAGCGCGCGGCCGAACCCCTTCGCGCCGCCATTCGCGAGGCGGAGGAAGAACTCCAGATCAAGATTCTCCAGGTGGTCGTGGGCCTGCCCCGCTACGACGTCCGCCAGGAGATTGCCAGTGCCCGGATGGAACGCAGCGACCCCGCGTCCTGCATCACCCGCGACGAGATCAACACCCTCAAGAGCATCGCCATCGACTCCTACCCCATCTCCGATGAGGCCAAGGAGGAGATCTACGGCGCCGTGGCCCAGTCGTTCTCGGCGGACGAAGAGCTCGTCTGCGCCAGCGAAAGCGATGTCGTGGGCGTGACGGCCAATGCGCTGGAAGGTAATTTCAAGGTCTTCGTGGGGGCCCAGAAGGCGGTCAGCAACCTCGACATCATGCTCAACGACGTCGGCGTGGCGCCGGCCCGCAAGATGTTCCTCCCGAACACCGTGGCCCGGGCGGTCCTCACCGAAGCCGAGAAGGAGAACGGCGTGGCCCTCGTCGAGATCGGCGCGGGCGTGACCTCGCTCACCATCTACCGCGGCAGGATCCTGCGCCACTACTCCGCGATTCCCTTCGGCGGCCGCAGCATCACCACGGACATCAAGTACGAGTGCGGCTTCAACGAGCAGCTCGCCGAGAACATCAAGCTCGCCTTCGGCTCCTGTCTGCCCGACAAGCTCCAGTCCCTCAGCGAGAAGATCATCCAGATCAACGACGACGAGAACGGCTCCTACGAGCAGCTCCCGGTCAAGTACCTCTCCGAGATCATCACCTGCCGCGTCCGCGAGATCATCGACGCCGTGCTCTTCCAGATCCAGGACAGCGGCTACGCCGACAAGCTCCGCAACGGCATCGTCCTGACCGGCGGCGGTGCGAACCTCGTGAACCTCGCCAACTACATCAAGGAACTGTCCGGCTACACCGTCCGCATCGGCTACCCGCGCAGCCAGCTCTTCAGCGCCAGCGGCTGCTCCGGCACCGGCGAGACCAGCGCCGTAGCCACCATCGGCATGATTCTCGAGGCCAAGCGCGACTACCGGCTCAACTGCATCGAGGAAGCGCAGCCCGCCCCGGCAGCCGTTTCCGCCGATACCCCCGCCCCCGAGGGAGAAGAAACTCCCGCACCGGCGCACGATCTCTTCCCCGACTACGCCCCCGGCGAAGTCATCACGCCCAAGAAGAAAAAACCGGAGAAGTCGCCCAGCAAGTTCGTCACCTGGATCCGTGCCAAAGGCAAGCAGGTCAGCGAAGCCGCCGAGGGCGCTTTCGACAGCACGATGGGCGGTCTGTTCGATGATATGAAATAATAAAAGACAAACGATATGATAGACGACACCATGATCGATGCGATCGCCCCGATGGACTGGGCGACCTCCGACGAAATCATCAAGGTCCTCGGCGTGGGCGGCGGTGGCTGCAACGCGGTCAACTACATGTTCACGCAGGGGATCAAGGGCTGCAGCTTTGTGGTCTGCAACACCGATTCCCAGGCCCTGAAAGGCAGCCCCGTGCCCGTCAAGATCCAGATGGGCCGCGGCCTCGGCGCCGGCACCAACCCCATCAACGGCCGCAACGCCGCGCTCGAGAGCCAGGACCAGATCGAAAAGATCGTCCTTGACACCCACACCAAGATGCTCTTCATCACCGCCGGCATGGGCGGCGGCACCGGCACCGGCGCCGCGCCCGTCATCGCCAAGATGGCCAAGGACCGGGGCATCCTCACCGTGGCCGTGGTCACGCTTCCCTTCCTCAACGAGGGCAACGAGGCACTTTCCCGCGCCATCGACGGCATCCACGAACTGGAGAAGAACGTGGACAGCCTGCTGATGATCAACAACGAGAAGCTCCACGAGTTCTACGGCAACCAGCTCATCCAGGATGCCTTCCCGCAGGCGGACGAGGTGCTCGCCACGGCCGTGCGCGGCATCGTCGAGATCATCAAGAAGCCGGGCTACATCAACGTGGACTTCAAGGACGTGGAGACGATGATGAAGAACAGCGGCATGGCCCTGATGGGCTGCGGCGTCGGCAACGGCAAGGACCGTATCGAGAACGCCGTGCGCGCCGCCTTCGAGTCCCCGCTGCTCAACGACTTCGACCTCAAGAGTGCCAAGAAGGTCCTCGTCAACATCACCTGCGGCCACAACGACCAGGGCCTGACGATGGACGACCTGAGCGAGATCAACAAGAAGATCGACGAATACACCGGCCGGGCCAACAACTTCAAGCGCGGCCTCATCTGGGACGACGACCCGGAGATCGGCGATACCATCCGCATCACCTCCATCGTGACCGGCCTGCGCTTCTCCGACGTGATCGGCCCCGCCCGCGACATGGGCAACTACATCATGATCGGGCGCGACTTCACCTACAACAAGGCGGCGGCCGCCCGCGGCGAGGGCATCTCCCTCTTCGAGGACACCGGCTCCCAGCAGATCGGCTACAACTCCAAGAGCAACGTGCGCACCTTCAAGTTCGATCCCGACCAGAAGCCGGTCCTGATCGTCGCACGCAATGAGTCCCGCGCCGAGCTGGAGAACATCCCCGCGATCAGGAGGGCCCAGGTATGAGCAGGACGCGCGTAAGGTTCGCCCCCTCGCCCACCGGCCCCCTGCATATGGGCGGTGTGCGCACGGCCCTCTACAACTACCTCTGGGCCAAGCAGCACGGCGGCGATTTCATCCTCCGCATCGAGGACACCGACTCCAACCGTTTCGTGCCCGGCGCCGAGGAATACATCATCGAGGCGCTGCGCTGGTGCGGCATCTGCCCGGACGAGGGCGTCGATGCCGACGGCAAGGTCGTGGAATGCGCCAGCGAGCAGCACCCCCACGCCCCCTACCGCCAGAGCCAGCGGCGCGGCATCTACCGCCAGTACGCCGAGCAGCTGATCGCCTCCGGCGACGCCTACTACGCCTTCGACACCGCCGAAGAGCTCGAGAAGGCCCGCGCCGAAGCCGAGTCGCACGGCCAGACCTTCATCTACAGCCACGCCACCCGCGGCAGCCTGCGCAACTCCCTTACCCTGCAACCCGACGAAGTGGAGCGCCTCCTGCAGGAGCGCAGCGACTGGACCATCCGTTTCCGCATGCCCGAAGGGCGCCTGGTCCAGATGGACGACCTGATCCGCGGCCACATCGAAGTGGATACCGCCACCCTGGACGACAAGGTCCTGTGGAAGCGCGCCGACCAGCTCCCCACATACCACCTCGCCAACATCGTCGACGACCACCTGATGAAGATCACGGAGGTCATCCGCGGCGAGGAATGGCTCCCGTCGCTCCCGCTGCACTACCTCCTCTACGAGGCTTTCGGTTGGGAGGACACGCGCCCCCGTTTCGCCCACCTGCCCCTGCTCCTGAAGCCGGTCGGCAACGGCAAGCTCAGCAAGCGCGACGGCGACAAGATGGGTTTCCCGGTGTTCCCGCTGCAGTGGACCTCCCCCACCGGCGAGGTCTCCCACGGCTATCGCGAGGACGGCTATTTCCCCGACGCCTTCGTCAACCTGCTGGCCATGCTGGGCTGGAACCCCGGTACGGAGCAGGAGCTCTTCTCGCTCTCCGAACTCGTGGAAGCCTTCTCCCTGGACAAGGTGGGCAAGGCCGGCGCGAAGTTCAACCCGGACAAGGCGAAATGGTTCAACCGCGAGTACCTCCGGATGCGTTCCGACGCGGAGCTGGCCCTCCTCTTCATGCCCATCCTGAAGGAAAAGGGCGTCGATGCAGCCCCGACCTACGTCGAAGGCGTCGTGCACCTGATCAAGGAGCGCGCGACCTTCGTGAAGGACTTCTGGGACATCGCCTCCTACCTCTTCGTCGCACCGAAGGAGTTCGTCCCCAAGGACGTGGACAAGTTCTACAAGCCGGAGATCTTCGCGATGGTCTGCGAGGCGATGGAAGCGTCCGACGCCGACACCATCGAGGAATACGTCCGCTCGCATGAGATGCCGATGGGCAAGGTGATGAACTGCCTGCGGCTCGCCCTCAGCGGCGCCGCCAGCGGTCTCGGCATCGCCGACATCCTCCGCTTCATCGGCCGCGACGAGGCTCTCGCCCGCCTCCGCTATATGAAAGAAACGCTCGTATAATCTCCCGGCAGCAGCAGGTTGCAGCTCACAGAGCGGAGAGGACGGCGTCGAGGGTCCAGGCGTCTTCGATCCCGAAGCCGCCGTTTTTCGTGCGGCGCAGGGAGCTGAGGAAGGCGCCGCTGCCGAGGGCTTCGCCGAGGTCGCGGGCCAGGGCGCGGATGTAGGTGCCTTTGCTGCACGCCACGCGCAGGTTCGCCGTGGGCAGGGCCAGGCCGGAGATGTCCGCCACGCGGATGCGGCCCGTGCCGTCGTCGCGGAAGTCCTGCTGCGGGGCGTCCTTCCACGAAAGCAGTTCCAGGTCGTAGATGGTGATGCGGCTGGACTGCAGCAGCTCGCCGGGGTCGAAGGGGCGCCCCTCGCGCTGGGCTGCACGCAGTTCGCGCCGCGCCGTCTCGTAGGCCCGCACCCCGTCCACGCTCTTCGCGCTGAACAGCGGCGCGACCTGGTCCTGTTCGCCGATGAAATCCGGCAGCACCGCACGCAGGGCCGCCTCGCTCACCCCGTCCAGGGGGCAGGTGCGGTCGATCGCCTTCTCCAGGTCGTAGGAGGGCGTGGTGGCGCCGAAACTGATGCCGGCGACGTATTCTTTGGGCGAGCGTTGCAATTCCTCGGCCCGGCGGGTGGCGGGGCCGATGCAGACCAGCAGGATACCGGTCGCGAGGGGATCGAGCGTCCCCGCGTGGCCGACCTTGAGGTTCTTCTTGCCGAAATGCCGGATGGCCGCGTACTTGATCTTGCGGATCACGTCCGCGGAGGTCCAGCGGTAGGGTTTGTCCACCGGCAGGACGATGCCGTCCGGGTAGTCCTCGATGTTATGGGTGAAGGATCTTGTCAATTCTGCGCTGGTGCCGTCCGCCGGCGAAAGGCGTCGTGAGCCAGGCGCGCACCATCATCACCGCCATGCGGTAGGAGACGAAGCGAGCGGGCATCACGAGTATGTTGGCGTTGTTGTGCTCCTTGACGAGGCGCGCAACCTCCGTGTTCCAGGCCAGTCCGGCCCGGATGCCGGGATGGTGGTTGAGCGTGAGGGCCATGCCGTTGCCGGTGCCGCAAAGGGCGATGCCCGCATCCACCTCGCCGGACTCCACGGCCGCGGCGAGCGGATGCGCGTAGTCCGGATAGTCGCAACTCTCCGTGCTGTCCGTACCGAAGTTGACCACCTCGTGGCCCTTGCCGAGCAAGTATGCAATCAGGCGGGCCTTGTAGTCCACCCCCGCGTGATCGCTGCAAATTCCGATTTTCATGCAACAAAGATACACAAACTTCGGCAAAAAATTTTCTTATTCCGCGAAAAGTATTACCTTTGAAGTTGAACCAAAATCGACCGATTACCCATGAGACGCAACTACCTCCTGTCTGCCCTCATAGCAGCCGCCTGCGCCCTGCTGCTTTCCGCCTGTCACCGCAGCACCGGCGAATTCGACTATCTATACAAGGATCTCCCCTTCGAAATGCCCCGCGTGAGCCGCCCTGTGATCCCGGATTACAGCGTGGACCTGAGCGACTTCGGCGCCGTGGGCGACGGAGTCACCCTCAACACCGAGGCGTTCGCCGCCGCGATGCAGCACCTGTCCGACCAGGGCGGCGGCCACCTCGTCGTCCCCGCCGGCCTCTGGCTGACCGGCCCCATCGGGATCCTGAGCAACTGCGACCTGCACCTGACGGACAACGCGGTCATCATCTTCGACCCGGACCGCAGGCACTATCCCATCATCAGCACCGTCTTCGAAGGGCTGGACACCCGCCGCTGCGAGTCGCCCATCCACGCCCAGGATGCGAAGAACATCTCCATCACGGGCAGCGGCGTCATCGACGGCAACGGCGATGCCTGGCGCATGGTCAAGAAGAGCAAGATGGCCGAGGGCGAATGGGCCCGGCTGCTCGCCTCGGGCGGCGTCCTGAGCGAGGACGGCAAGACCTGGTATCCCGATGAGGGTTTCCTCAAGGCCACCAGGATGAGCAACATGAACGTCCCCTCCGCGCCCCTCACCGAGGAGCAGTGGGACGAGATCAAAAGCTTCCTGCGCCCCAACCTCGTCCAGCTGCGGGCTTGCGAGAACGTGCTGCTCGAGGGGGTGACCTTCCAGAACTCCCCCTGCTGGAACGTCCATCCGCTGCTCTGCAAGAACCTCATCGTCAACCGCGTCAACATCCGCAACCCCTGGTACTCCCAGAACGGCGACGCCATCGACGTGGACAGCTGTGAGAACGTCCTCATCGTCAACTCCACCTTCGACGCCGGCGACGACGGCATCTGCATCAAGTCCGGCAAGGACGCCGACGGCCGTCGCCGCGCCCGTCCCTGCAAGAACCTCATCGTGGACAACTGCACCGTCTTCCACGGCCACGGCGGCTTCACCGTGGGCAGCGAGATGAGCGGCGGCGTGGAGAACATCAAGGTGTCCAACTGCCGCTTCCTCGGCACCGACGTGGGCCTGCGCTTCAAGAGCACCCGCGGCCGCGGCGGCGTGGTGAAAGGCATCTACATCGACAACATCTACATGAAGGACATCCTCGCCGAGGGCGTGCTCTTCGACCTCTTCTACGGCGGCAAGTCCGCCGTGGACGCCGCTGCGGACGGCAGCCCCATCGTGGATGAGCCGGCCCGGCCCGTGGACGAGACCACCCCGGAGTTCCGCGACATCTACATCCGCAACGTCTATTGCAACGGCGCCGCCCGCGCGATGTTCTTCAACGGCCTGCCGGAGATGCCGGTGACCAACATCAACATCACCGACTGCACCGTGACCGCCGACACCGGCATCGACCTGCGCAATTCGCAGGACATCACCTTCCGCAACGTCCGCTGCTTCCCCAAGAGCGGCGCCGAGATCAACACCTGGAAGGTCAAGAACTTCACCAACGAATAACCAACCACCTACACAATCAACCGATATCAACCCATGAAAAAAACGACCCTGTTACTGATGACGCTTGCCGCGCTCGTCTCCTGCGGTAAGCAGTCGGAGCCCCTCTCCGAGCAGATGGTCCATTCCCAGATGTCCCGCTGCCTGGACGCCACCTATCTCGACTACACCGACGGCCGGCTCAAGTGGAACTATACCCCGGGCCTCGAACTCCGCGCCTTCCTGGACGTGTACGAGGCCTACGGCGACCAGGCCATCTACGACTATGTCTACAAGTGGTACGACGCCATCATCGCGCCCGACGGCACCATCGGCGGCAACTACGCCGTCGACAAATACAGCACCGACCTCATCTGCCCGGGCAAGTCGCTCTTCTACTTCTACGACCAGACCGGGGACGAGAAGTACCGCAAGGCCATCGAGACCCTCAAGACCCAGATCGACGGGCAGCCCCGCACCCAGGCCGGCGCCTTCTGGCACAAGCAGGTCTACCCCAACCAGGTCTGGCTGGACGGTGTCTACATGGCGGAGCCCTTCTACGTGGAATACGCTTCCCGTTACCTCGAAGGC
>Ga0310696_10003347_pt1 | contig 20125 bp, 13 predicted proteins | sample AusTroGonzalo_MG_4_FD_203885 | JGI IMG/M metagenome (GOLD analysis project Ga0310696, IMG submission 203885) | Bovine rumen microbial communities from tropical cattle in Woodstock, Queensland, Australia - Gonzalo_02 (v2) (version 2) | ecosystem: Host-associated > Mammals > Digestive system >... | reverse complement strand
GTAAATTACCCCAAGGCATAAAAGGTAACTGCTACTTGACACTATAGAATAACCTTTGACTTTACCCGTGGCATGAATACCTTGCGTCACAAAGAAACTGAAAGAGTTAAGTACGCTTACCGCAAATCCAAGCTGAACAAAACGTGTAGTGAACTGTGGCGGTGTCTTGAGCCACACTTTCAATATGAAATCCGTCTCAAAAATCACAGGCACGGCAATTAAAAGTGACAACACGAATGTTATCTTTGTTGCCGCGTAAATAAGTTTATTTAGCCGTTCATTTTCTCCTGCCGCCTGCGAACACATGAGCTGAGGCACTATCGATTGTTTGAAGTTTGCAAGGAACCTGTCGACAGCAACCTTTATCTGATTACCGATACCATAAGCCGCATTGATGGCCACTCCAAAAAATACGTTAATCATCATCACAAGACCCTGCCAATAAACCATCGACGAAGCTACAGAGAAAAGCAACAGTAACGAAAAAGACATCATCTGAACAAACAGACTTTTCTCAAAATATACATAAGGCTTCGTAACATCTCTATATAGACGGTTGGCCATTATCCACACTGTCAGGTTATACACAACTGTCACCACAAAAGTGAGAAATGCCAACGTCCAGAGTTTGTCGACTGGACTGACATACAACATATACAGTATTCCCAATCTGCACAAAGCTTCGATGATGTCGAGTACCGCTAATTTTGAAAATTCTTCTTTTGCCCTCAGATAAGCAAAAGGCGGCACTGTGATTATTCCTAAAATCAGATTAGCGGAGGTAAACTGAAACACCCACTGAGCAACTGTCATCCTCTCTTCAGGAATATTCAGTCTGTGAAGAAAAAATACCGCAAAAACTTCCAACAATATCAATGTGATAACGCTTATTGCAATATGAATAAGCACGGCGCTTCCAAAAATCTTCTTTGCACTCACGCCACCTTCCTTGGCTTCCTCCACACTGAAGAATCTCTGAACTGCTGTGCCCATCGACATGTTCAGAAAATTGAACATCGTCACCACACCGCTAATTAAATTGTTCAAGCCGTAATCGTCAACACCCAGCTGTTGCAGCATCACTCTTGCCGTAACAAAACTGATAATCATCACGATCAGCGTACGTATGTACATCGCGATGGTGTTAAAAGCTATTCTCGAATTACGGTCTTGTATCATCATGCTTGAGGGTTTAACGTATAAAACTCTTCAGGAATCTCTTTCCCTTCAGTAAATTTTGCATACAATGCCTTATATACATCACGGAGTTTCAAAGCCATAGCTTTGTTTCCATACATCTCATCTATTGTTTCCAAACCATTGGCAATCAACTTGTCAGACAAATCTTCCGAATCAATCAGACGTATCATATTCGCAGCCAAAGCTTCATGGTCACCGATTGTCGACAACAACACGCTTTCACGTTTTTCGTTCAAAGTAGGTGTCCCTGCAGTTATCGTGGTCACGACAGGCAAACCGCATGCAATGGCCTCACGGATAGTACCCGAAATAAAGTCTATCTTCAGCGGCAACAAGGCAAAGCGTGCTTTTTTAATCTCGTCGATAACGTCGTCGTGCGTCTGTAACTTGCCTGTAATAACCACATTGTCGGTAATACCAAGTTCTGCAATTCTGGCATCAAGTTGCAGCTTGAAATCTTCATCATAATCGCCGACAACAAGCAGTTTTAAATCAGGATGGGTGTGTCTCGCTATCGCAAAGGCTTCTATAGCCAAATCAACAGCCTTGTTGATATTCAACGAGAAATAAACGAAATCGTAACTTTTTTCACATTTTTCAAGATGCGGCTTCTCACCAAGAAACAATTCTGTATTTATAAAGATTGCGTCTTTTTTGATGTGTTTCCAAATTATCTCTCTGAAGCTTTTTATCGTAGAAGCGATATATCGCGTATGCATCAAAATCTTCTTCTCGAGACCTGCCCTGCATGCATACGATTCATCCGAAATGGGATAGTTTTCTTTGAATTGCGGATCCGACATCACTGTCTGCAAACTCACCATCATCGGTGTTTTTTCAACATCCACATCAAGGGCAAAAGCAGCAATTTGCGGTGCCTCAGCTCCGTAAAGATGTATAATATCAGGTTTTATTCTAGCTAAAATCTCATTGATGACTTCCCGGTTTTTATCATAATTCGAACTGACAAACTTACCTGTCATCTTATTGATAAATTTTCCAAATGCAGTCGGGTCGTCTTCCGATTTGAAGAAATGGTAAAAAATACCATCTTTTTGAAAATCAATAACTTTTTTATTTATATGGGAATGCAGTGATATTACATGCACCTCTATATCTTCAATGCTTTTAAACTCCTCGATGGCATTAGTGATCCACTGTCCGTAATCATCAAGATGGCGCGGCTTATGCATGAGTTTACGCAACACCAAATCAATGATGTTTTTCGAATATGTCAGGTTTTCCCTTATTTCAGGGTTAGAAAACTGACAAACCCATGCAACTTTAAGCTTCGTACAGTTCATTTTTTTATAATTTTCAAATATTCGTTCCAGTCGCCTATATCCGTCCACGATTTCTCGCTAACCGGGAAACAGCCTACGCGACCGCCGTTTTTTCTCACTTTTTCAATCAAATCAGTGATATGATAGAATGTGTTTTCAGGTATATCGTTAATCAATTGAGGCTCAAGAATATACACTCCTGTATTTATCATATAACTCATGTCAGGTTTCTCCGAAATGCCTTTCATGAGCCCGTTTTCGCCAGTCTCGATAACTCCGTAAGGGATATGAAACGATTTTATAGCCGTCACGATGGTGATGTCGTTTTTGTTATTTCTATGATAATCATACACATCGCGATAATCCTGGTCAACAATAATGTCACAATTCGACACGAAAAACGGCTTGTCAATCTTGCCTTTCAGAAGCGATACGCTGCCTATCGTTCCAAGCGGCTTATCTTCTTTGATGAAAGTGATATTATGTTGTCTGTCAAGATTTGAAAAATAATATTCAATAATCTCACTCTTGTAATTCACTGACAGATAATACTTTGAGCATCCAATCATCTCAAACTGATCGATAATCGTCTCAAGTATCGTCTTCTCGTCAATTGGAATGAGCGGCTTCGGAATGATGTTGGTGAGCGGTTTCAGCCTTGTGCCAAGCCCGCCTGCCATGATGACCACCGGAACATCAATTTTGTCAACACGCACCTTCTTTCCTTCATCGAACATCTCATTCCAGAAATAAACGTCAAGAAGTTCGCCTTTATCGTTGACAAGAGGCATGCATTCCGCTCGCAGTTCGTATATCTTTTTTCTTATAACATCAACATTATCAGACGTTTTTGCATAAATTTTGTTCTTATCCAAAATCGACAAAACGACAGTGTTCATGTCCACGTTTCTGATGATGGCACGCTGTATGTCTCCAATCGTCAGAATGCCCATAAACGTGTCGTTTTCCATGACAAAAAGCAACTTCACGCCTTCTTTGTCCATCTTTTTCATGGCGTTGATGATGGTCTCTTCAACGCCGATGATTCTGTTCGATATCTTTGCTAAAACGTCTTTCATATTTTGTTTTTCTGCAAAAGTCGCGTTGGGGTTCCTATGTAAACGCCTTCTTCTTCAATGGATCTCAGCACTGTGGCTCCCGCTCCTATTGTTGTGCCGCCCACGATTTGCACGTCTGGAAGCACAGTGGCGTTTGCTCCGATGTAACATTTCTCTCCAATGCCGATTCTTCCAAGCACACAAACATTTGGCGCGATGGTGGTGAAATTGCCCACATTGCAGTCGTGCATCACGTTCGACATGGTGTTAAGCTTCACGAAATCACCGATTTTAGTATGCGACGAAACGTTCACACCGTCTTGCACTATTGTTCCTTCACCAATGACCGCCGTTCTGGAGATTCTGGCTGTCGGACTGATAACCGTCTTGAAACTGAATCCGGCATCTTTGTAAAGACGGTACAGCTTCTCGCGGATGGCAGGTTTGTCGGGGGTTAGCACCACAGGCACATCGCCATATTTCTTGAAAATCTCGTGCCTGTCGTCGTCAGTGCCAATCACCTTGATGCCCTCATACGAGCCATTCAAAGTGTTGTCGATGATGCCAACGATATTAAGGCCGCAGTCTTCGCAAAGCTCGACCATCTCATGGAATCCGCCGACCATTATAATGTTATCCATTGAGCGCTTTGTTTAAAGTTTCCACAATAAAATCAACGTCATCGTTTGTCAATGAGGCATACATCGGAAGTGTAATCTCATTGTCTGTAACATATTCAGTAACAGGCAGTTCAGCCTTGTAATTCTTGTAAATAGAAAACCTGTGAATCGCAGGATAATGCACGCTGGTCTGCACTCCGCCCTCATGAATCTTGTCGCGCACAGCGTCACGTTTTTCTTTTGTGGAGTTTGTCAGAACCACCGGCATGATGTAGTTACTAACGAACTCTGTGCAATCCGCAAACGGAACCACCACACCTTTAACATTGGCAAGCTTCTCCAAGTATCTCTTACGCACCGCGATACGCCTCTCCAAGTCACCTGGAAGTTTCTTCATCTGCTCAATGGCAATAGATGCGCGAATATCATCTAAACGATAGTTGTATCCGAGCTCCACAATGTCGTAAGTAGTGGCATGTCCGCCAGCTCTCTGATACGACATCGTCGTCATTCCATGTGAGCGCAAGAGCCTTGCCTTCTTGGCAAATTCCTCGTTGTTGGTGATGAGCATTCCGCCCTCGCCAGTGCTGATATTTTTGTTCGAGAAGAAGCTGAATGCCGCCACATCGCCAATGGTGCCGAGTTTTTTGCCTTTATATTCAGACAACGGTCCGTGACACGCATCTTCAATCACTCTCAAGTTGTGTTTCTTCGCGATAGCCATTATCTCGTCCATCTTGGCAGGGAAACCGGCCATGTGAACCACCACTATAGCTTTTGTGCGAGGAGTGATTTTCTTTTCAATCTCTTTTGGGTCGATATTCAAATGCTCTGGACTCACGATGTCGCAGAAAACCGGCGTCGCACCAACATATCTGATGCAGTTCACCGATGCCGCGAACGTCAAAGAAGGACATAACACCTCATCGCCCGGACCGAGTCCGCATAGCATGCATGCCAGATGCAAAGCGCCAGTGCAGTTAGTCACCGACACAGCATATTTCACATGAAACATGTCGACAAACATCTTCTCCAGCTCCTCGTTTTTCGGACCCGTCGAGATCCAGCCCGAGTTGATGGTGTCGAACGCCGCCTGAGCCTCTTTCTCATCGAAATTAAGCTTAAACAATGGAATTTTATAGCCCATATCGTTGTTTTTTACATTTTCTGATCCAAATTTTTCCCTTTTTCCTCATGCTCGAAGTTAGGTATGAACTTCTTTATAGCCCTCACGACCTCTTCTTTTGTGAAATCCGCTTGCGCGAAAATGTGTTCCATTTCCTCGAAGAAGTTGTCAATTTCATTCATCGGTCGTTTCTCCACTTCCTCAATGACACCAAGGCTTTTGAAACGGTTCATATTGAGTTTCTCGCCGGGGACATAGAACTCCTCATACGCCTTCTCACCGGTGGTGTCGCTCTTGAAATAGACCACAGGATATTTCTTGCTTCCGAATGGCATCTCGTCAGCGAATTTCTTGGCATCCTCATCGTTGGAAAATTCTTGTTTCTCAGCTCCCAAATCTTCAATAAACCTATCGCAGATTCCTGAAAACGTCATCATCTGCTCCTCACCGAGTTTCGGAAAGAAAATCTCGCCGTTTTTACCGAGAATGCAAGCTAACATGCATATCTGACCGCTCTCTTCAGGCGATACAAAATAGCGTTTCACGTCATTGGGAGCCGCCAAAGGTTGTTTTTTGTCAACACGATTGATCCAGCCATCGGGCAAGGAGCCGTTAGAGAACGCCACGTTGGCAAAACGCGCTGTCGTCACCTTGAATTTGGTGGTGTAAGCCATTATCATATCCTCCATGATGCGTTTGCTGGCCCCCATGATGTTGACAGGGTTTGCCGCCTTGTCAGTGCTCACGCAGAAGAAGTGTTTCGGCGGGTAAACCGTCAGCAAATCAAGGAGTTTCTTCGCCTTAATATCGTTGTTTTCAATTAACGCCTGCACCGAATATTTGTCCTTCTCGCTCCTCACATGTTTATGCGCCGAGAAGTTCGCCACAATATCAAATCCTTTCTCTTCTCTAAAAATTCTTTCAAAAATCGGGTCAGCAAAGTTCAAAGTATAAGCTCTGTATTCATCCGGGACATACATTCCGTATGTTGAACGCAGATCGCGAGTCAGTTCGGCCAAGCCATTCTCGTTCAAGTCGATGACTATCAGTTTCGAAGGCTTAAACGGCAGCACCGCTTTGATAAACGACGAGCCTATAGAGCCTGCCCCACCAATGACGCACACGCTCTTATCTTTGATTTCCTCGGAAAGCTTGTCTTTATTGGCTTTTATGTCCGCCAAAAACATGCTCTCCTTTCGGAAAGTGACATTATCTGATATGAATTGTGATTTATTAAACATCAAAAATCGTAATATTTTCTGTCCAAACTTGTCCTAATGCCAAAGCTGAAGATGAAATCATTCTGATTGTCAAGACCTTGCGCTTTCAAACTACGATGTGTCACTTCAGCGAAAATGTTCATGCTATACGCCGGATTCACCAGATACGACACTATGAAATCGTTCATCATCAGAGTAGTTTTTCTTCCTGTCAGCAGATAATGACCGTCATGAGTGTCATGGCCGTTGTCATCCCAATCCAAAGGAATCGCTGTGTTATAGTCATTGTAGACATTGTGACCGTAATTTGCCCAAACGTTATTCTCAACATCCCAGTCATCGCCGTATTGTCCGTAATTCAGCTTATACTGAAAATACCAGCGGTTCCAGTTGTATTGGGCACGCGCCACCATCTCCCAGAGGTTTCCTCCCCACGGATGCGCCACCGGCTCGTTGTAATGTGCGTAATTGTCTTCACCCACAGAGTTTCCCGTGCCTTGCGGAGTGTGCGAATACATGTAAGGTCTCACAATATTGCCTTCCAACTGTAAAAACAGGTTGTTCACACCGAAACAGTTGTAACTCTTAATACCAAGCTGATATGACTGTTTGTTTCCAGTATATCCTTTAAATGCAATAAATCTCTTAAACGTCATCTCATCAAGCACAAACTGTCCGTAGATTGTGGTGTGTTTGCCAACGATAAAACTCGCATTCAAACCCAGAAGCGCGTTATCCGCCGATCTTCCAGAATAATACTCAGCTGAACGCAAGAAAATTATCGGGTTAAGATAGTGGAAATCAAAGCCTCTGCGCATGTCGATAGTGGTGTATGTCGAGTCGTTGACCATCACCTGCTGATGTGTCTGTGCTGCCGACACCACCGCATCGAAAAAGCCTATGTTGAGTCGTTTCGTGACCGCAAAGTCAAGATAATGAATCACAGCCCACTTGCGAGCGTAGGTGTTGTCAGCCAAGACAGTGTTTCTGTCGGTCATCTGGGCATACAAACATGTGTACTGAATACGCCAGAAGTCGGCTCTCACCTTGAAATACGGATAGTTTGCGGCGTTGTCGGAAAGCATCATCGAGCGGTATCCGTCGCCAATGAAATTCTTGCCGTAACCCAGAGTGGCGTCGATCCATTTCAACGGACGATACGAAATGTAAGCCGCCGCATTGGTGTAGTCACGTCCGTTTTTCTTGAATTTATTGGCATGCCCCTGTCCGGGAACCACGTGTACATTAGAGCAATATGCGTCAACATATTCCGGAAAAACCGCCTGATTTTCGCGTGCGTTGGCATAAAAAGCGAACTTTTTACCCAAAGTACCTTTGATTTCAGCGCCTCTCGTGTTGACCCAAGTGGTTCTGTGTCCGTCGGAACCGACCTGAAAATCGATATATGGATTTATCGCAAAATAAACCTCATCGTTTTTCATCCTGATGAAGTCGTCGTTCAAAACGGAGTTCCAGATATAATTTGAAAACTTGCCCATTCTGTTAATCTTAATTCGATATAAATTCTTGACACTGTCAAGATTGATGACTCCGTTAAACTGCGACTCCGACCAGCCTCTCAAAGCGGTGTGGAAGATATACTCCGAACTGTAAGCGGCAGCATCCACTTCCATGTGATAATCGTTGTTCAAAGGAATCTGCAATTCTTGAGAATTAACTGTAAAACCCAGTAAAACCAAAGAAATTATGAATATAAACTTTTTCATTTTTTAATACTTTTCGTTCCAAAAGAAATGTAAAACAACAATGCATTGAAGAAACAGAAGAAAATGATTCCCAGCTGAACCTCAAAAATCGACTCAAACAAGGCATTGAAGCCTATCATGAGCAGGAATGAGAAATACAACATATCGAATTGCTTCCGTTTAATCCACAACACCAGCGGTATAATGAAATATGCAAGCAACAGCAAAACTCCAATAATTCCTACGCTTATCAGGGTCTCGAAAAACATGTTGTGTGCGTTGATTTCATTATCGATTGCAAACCTAATAAATTGATATTCAACAAGATATTTGCCAATAGTATCAGGTTCTACACCATATTTAGGTGCTTTCGCCATCATATCCCTTCTCATAGAATAATCAGGCTCATAGTACTGATTATCTATCACTTCATCGATAACAACTGCCATTTCGGGAGTTATCTTCTCAACAATTTTGTCTTTATATTGTTGATACGATTGCTGTGTAACAGCAGTTCTGTCGCCGGTTCCCGCTCCCCACAGCCAGTTTTCTTCCAAAACAGCCTTGTAGCCCTTAAACTGCACAAGTCGGTGATCCGACGAATGCTCCGATTTAATGTCGCTGATTGTGTTTGTTATCCTTGCCACACTCTGAGGGAAGGCGATGATTGCCGCCGCAATTGCCAACACAAAGACACCGCCCATCGCCCAGCCCATTTTCTTCTTTTTCATGATGAAAGTGAGCCAAATCCACTGCAGAACAAACAACAAAACCATGCAAATCAAACCGGCTCTTGACCTAATCAAAATCGTGAAAACGACAAGGATTATATAAGCTATACCATTGAATATCTTAACTTTACGATTGCCATCACCAAAAATCTCCATAAAACAGAACATCAATCCCAAGCCTGCGTACATCGAGAGATAGCTGTGATGCACGTAATACAGCTTCATCAATTCCTGATCAAAGAACCTTTCGCTGCCGGCTCCGTTGAAAACCACGTCGTAAACGGCATAAAACAGATTCATGAAGAAAAACAGTATGCATCCGAGAACCAAGGAATTGCCAATGGCTTTAAACCTGGTTTTTGTGATATACGACATGTCGGAAATGACGAAAATAACAGGAAAAACAAGGAATCCCAACTTCTTGCTGACTTGCGTCCATCCCACCGAGGTGTTTTCTGTGTAAATCATTCCGATGAGATACATAAACCATGTCATAGCAAAAATGATATAAGCCCATTTAAGCTTCAATTGGTTCTCATTCATCTTGAATTTCTGGTCAAAAATGAGTTTCAACACCGCGCAAACAAACAATGCCACCTCACAATACTGTGCTGCCAACCAGCTGAATGGGAGCGCCATCGCCAGAAGCATCATTATCAGAAGCTCAGCTTTTTGAAACGGTCTTAATCCTTGAAAAATACTGTTCATACCATTGCAGTTTAAACTGCAAAGATAGCACTATTTTTTTAAATAATAATAAACAATGTGAATTTTATCGTTTCACTCGCTTAAAAAGACCAAGTTCTTTAAATTCTTTTCTCAGCTTTTTATTAAAAGTCCAACGCAAATCGGATGTCCAAAGACGCACATATTCGCTGTAATCGAAATAATAAATATAGCTGAAATATAGGAAAATAGAGCCTAAAAGCGCGATCTTCCATGGCACAAGGCAAAACAACAATGTCACTCCTGTTGCCATGATAAGTGGATGCATTATCAACTCCACGCAGACGTTCACAGTATTACGGAACGCTTTGTCTTTCAAGTTTTTAAGTATAAACCAAGCCACTATCCAAATCGGACTTGAGACCACTGCTGCAGCGATAAAAAACGGTAATCCGAGAAGCACCGTCAGGGTTTTCCAAAGCGAGCGCCAGAACGGTGTACGCAGAGCCACCGACAAAACAGAAATACCCTCTTCTTTCCTATGTTTCGTGAACTCGTTTACTTTTTCAAACAGCATTTGCGCCTTTTCAGGTTCGTTTTCTCTGAATTTCAAAATGTTGGAAATGATGCGTTTGTTTCTTGCCAGATGCATCTTCTGCGTCAAAGGCAGAAGCCCGGCCCTGATTTTTGTCATCTCCCAGATGGCGTCATAGTTTTCGTCGTCAGGGATATATGTGATTAATTCCGCCATCCTTTCAGTGAGAAGTGTCTTTAAGTCATTGATAATCATCGCCTCATTCTCATCTGCATGCTCTTTCACATATTCCGTCACATTGATAGGCTTTCCATAATTAACCAAAACAGACGAACGGAAGCGGAAATAATCGCCGTATTCAAGTCCGACAGGCATAATATAAATCGGTTTTTCGTGTCCAAACTGTTTATTAGCCTCGAGCGCTATGTGAAAAATACCTTTGCTAAGCGGCCTCAGCGAGTGTTTGGTGCGATGTGCGGCCTCAGGGAAAAGATACAGCGGCACTTCATCATGAATCACGTCAATAGCCTGGTCGATGGTGTCGCCGTTTTTGTCGCGGACCGCGCCAATGCCGTCACGGATTCTGAAAATCGGCAAAATCTTCATCCATTTCAATATCTTCGCCGTCATTGGATTTTTAAAAATATCGCCACGCGCAATGAAAACCTTCTTCGGCCTCGATGCCGCCAAAAGGACAAGCGCATCCATCAATGTGTTGCAGTGATTACAGCCAAAAACGCAAGCGCCATCCTTTGGGATATTCTCTTTCCCGATGACATGGTACCTCTTAAAACTGCGACGCGTATGATGGTCAACAAATATTTTTAAAAACGAATATAGTTTGTCGTCTTCTTGAATCTTACCCATTGCCTTTACTTTTGAAAGCACAAATTTACAAAATTTTCTTCTTGATGAAATAAAATTTGTAATTTTGGCACACTTTTGAAAATTCAAATATTTACAATATGATTAAAGTTTTAAACTACATTTTTGTTATCGCCCTTGGCTTTTTCGCCGTGATGTTTGGCATCTCACGTTTTGGAAACAACCACGCTCCAAATGCTGGCAATGAAACACTTTACACCGAAGAATTTTGTAAAAACATCGTCGGTTTTAACGACATTATACCGTTGGAAATCAATATGGTAGATGGAAAAATCGCAAACATCAACATTCTTGACAACAATGAGACTCCTCGTTTTCTGCAGAAAGTCACAGACGCTCAACTCGTTGAGAATTTTTATGGTTTGACACCGAAAGGGGCAATAAATCTTGACATCGACGCTGTCAGCGGAGCCACATACAGTTCAAATGCGATTATCAAATCGGTGAAGAGACGCATGGAGATTTACAATGAGGCAACAAACCATAGTCCATGGACATGGCAACTCATCGGAATCATTTGTTGCGCAGCAATCCTTTGTGTTTTAAGTATCTTTAAGAAGAAACTTAGCCAGGCTAAAAAATATAATTAAACCCGATATAAGCCTTCATCCCTTCGCCGTCGAGCTTGTTGAGGGCTTTGGCGAATTCTGCCGACACCACAAAATTCTTATTCATGATGAGCTTCAAGCCGCATCCAGCTGAGGTGTGAAGACTCTCGTCTTTGCCGCTGTAAATCAGGTCTTTATCCCATTCAGTACCAGTGGTCTCTTTCAGAAGATCCATGGCCTTTTTCTGTTCCTCGAGACGGAATGTCTGCGTCACCATACCTGCATCGAACATCGGATTCAATGCCACGCACCAGTTCTGGTTGATGAATTTGAAATTAGCAACACGCCAACGCAATTCGACATTTAACCATGCCACACCACGTCCGATAACGCTATTTCTATTGATACCGCGGCCTGTTGTTGAGCCGCCATACGCTTCGGTGTATATCTTCTTGTAAAACATGAGGTTAGTGTTCATCATCGCATAGAATGGGATGTCGCCAGCGATAACATTCTGAGCGCCCAAACGATAGCTGAACGTCAGATGGTCGCCCCAAATCGGGACATAGTGATGGAACACGCCAGTGAAAGTCAGATGATCGTATCCGTGACGGTCAATAAAATCAGGCGCTGCCGTGAATGTTGCTTCAAAATATATGCCTCGTGTCGGGTCGTTTTCATAGTTTTTCGAGTCGTAGATAATGCCTGCCTTAAACTGAGTGACATTACCACCACCAGCCTCATCAGCACGAATCAAACCACTTTGGCGATACAAGTCATAAAGCGTGTATTGATCCTCATACTTCTTGATACTCAACGGATTAAAGTCATAATTATAGAAAGCTAATCCGACACCATAAGACAAGTTTTTCAAGTTTCCTATCTTTTGCCTCATGCTCAAAACCGCACGGAACTGTCGTCTGTCGGTATAATACAAACCACTATTGTTCATTCCAGGTTCTATGATTTCAGCAGGCGTCATCTGTACCGCGGCATCTTTATAGTAAGGTGACGCATATCCATTGAAACCATAGAAATCGAATTTTTTATCGATAAAATACCCGAAATCGGCGAAAAGTATACCTTTCGGGATGACATTATTCCAATAAGAATATGTGCGGAAGATGCTTGAGCCTTTGGTATAAGTCGAGACCTCGAAATTCATCTTGAAGTTATAACCCGGATATTTCGAGCCGTCACCATAGTTGAAGACATCCAGACAGACTCCGTACTGGAATCCCATGTCGCTGTTATAACCAACCACCGGCAATGGTCCGAAGTTCCATCCTGTTTTGATGATTTCGCCTTTGTCGTTGTAAGTTTTCTCTTTTTTCTGTGCCGATGCACCCAAAGCCAGCAGCACTATAAGCAATGTAACAACAAATCTTTTCATGTATCTAAAAGTTAAATTTTTTCTAATTTTATCACAAATAGACGATTTTCGTCACAAAAAAGTATCTATTGGTCGAAATTATCGCTTTTCCCTTCCAAAACGATTACTATTTCTCCTTTGACCTCTTTCTCCTTAAAATATTTAATTACCTCGTCGAGTGTACCGCGCACGTTTTCCTCGTGAATCTTCGTCAATTCTCTTGCCACCGACACTTTTCTTTCCGGTCCCGCAACTTCCATCAGTTGTTCGAGAGTTTTCACAAGTCTGAACGGTGACTCGTACAAAATCGTAGTATATTCATTCTCAACGATTTGCTTTATTCTTGTCTGACGACCTTTTTTATGTGGCAGGAAGCCTTCAAAGATAAAATGATCCGCTGCCAGACCTGAGTTTACAAGAGCAGGCACGAATGCGGTGGCACCCGGAAGACATTCCACCTCCACACCACGTTTGATGCACTCGCGAACGAGCATGAAGCCAGGGTCAGAGATGGCAGGAGTGCCGGCGTCGGTAACCAAAGCCATACGTTCACCGTTGGCGATACGCTCAGCGATGCGCTCCACGACGACGTGTTCGTTATTCAGATGAAAAGCCTGCATCGGCTTGCTTATCTCATAGTGTTTCAATAAGTTACCACTGGTACGGGTATCCTCGGCAAGAATCACATCGACCTCATCGCGCAATACACGTAAAGCCCTCAAAGTGATGTCCTCAAGGTTACCGATAGGTGTAGGAACTAAAAACAGTTTCATTTTTAGATAAATCTTCTTTCAACCAAGTCGTTCAACATTCTGTATGCCATTGAATCCACATCCCATTGAAGCTCAATCTGAAGCTCACTCATGTAGACCTTGGCCCCTGACAGCGTCGGGAAGTCGTTCAAAGCGTCAATAGACTTGTTGTAGCGCTCCACTGAGCCCATAAACAAATCATTGATAATCATCACTTTATCATTGATTCCCAAAGACAAGCGGATATCAGTTACAGGTGTACGCTGCAAACGAGCGGCAAGACTGTTGTCCTCAGGCTCTGTAACAGGCTCTTCTGCAATCGGTTCTTCATCAACTGGCTCCTCTTCAACCGGTTCCTCTTTGACAGGTTCTTCCGTAACAGGTTCTACACGGAACATCTCGTCGTCTTCATCTTCCCAATCTTCCTCATCTTCGTCGACATCGTCGTTGTCATCAACATCGTTTTCATCAATAGGCAATACATGTATTGCCCCTATAGGATGTTCCTCCTCTTCATCTGCCTTATCCTCATCATTCTCTTCTTCAGGAATTTCTGTTATTTCATGTTCTTTCAAAACTTCTTCCGGTGTTTCAACTTCAAATTCCACGTCGTGGTTGACCAGCTCGCCGCCTTCATTGATTTCGACATCGGGCAAATGATGATTTGCCCCAACATTTTCAACCTTATCTGATTGATAATCACAGAGTAACTCGTAAAATTCGCGAGTGCGCTCCATCATGATGTCGAGGTCGAGTTGGCTCATTTCACGGTCGTTGCGATACATATAGTCGACTTGCACCATCATGCGGCCGAGCAGGCGTTTCATCTCGAGCACAATATTTTTTTCATCATTTTTTTGTGTTTCCATGATAAATTTCCTTATTTTTGTAGCTACAAAATTATAAAAAATTTAAACGCGTCGTATATGTTTCTCGAAAAAGATTCTCATAATAAATCACAGGGTTGGATTGAGGTGGTGTGCGGCTCAATGTTTTCAGGCAAAACAGAAGAGTTGATTCGTCGTCTGAACCGTGCCAGAATCGCCAAACTAAGAGTGGAAATCTTCAAGCCCGGAATCGACACGAGATACTCAGAAGAAGACGTTGTTTCACACAATTCCAACGCTTTGCATTCCATCCCCGTGGAAAACGCACAGCAGATTTTGTTCTACTCCAACGAATGTGACGTTATCGGTATCGACGAGGCGCAGTTTTTCGGAAACGAACTTATCGACGTTTGTCAACAGCTTGCTAATCAAGGTATTAGAGTCATCATTGCAGGTCTCGACATGGACTTCCAAGGCAAGCCTTTCGGACCAATGCCACAACTGATGGCGATAGCTGAAGATGTCACTAAGGTGCACGCCATCTGCATGCGCTGCGGTAGCTTGGCGCAATATTCGCACCGTACCATCGCAGGCGACAAACTCGTGGTTTTGGGCGAGACAGAGAGCTACGAACCGCTTTGCCGCGAGTGCTACAACAAAGCCATGGCTGAAAAAGCGAAAGAACAATAATTAAAAAACACGGATTAAACGGATTTACACGGATTAGAATAAAAAAGTACAATAAATCTGTGTAAATCAGTGTTATTGTGTTAGAAAAAGAATAAAACAAATCACTATGAAAAGAATCCTCGTTTTTATAATTTCATTAGCTATATCGTTGAGTATCAACGCTCAAGACTACCAAAAACTTTGGAACGAATTTGATAATAATATCGAGAATCTGCTTCCGGAATCAGCCGGGATAATCCTTGACAAAATTGAAAAGAAGGCGCTGAAAGAGAAAAACGAGGTGCAAATCCTGAAGATGATGGCAGCAAGATGCGAGCTTTTCACCATGTCAGCTGAATTTCCAAGAGACACCATCCAAAACTATTGCGTAGCATATCTGCCCAAGCTTTCAAAAACATCGCAAGTGTTTGTAAATATTGAACTTGCAAAACACAACCGTAATTATGAAACGGTGTTGAAATACGTTGACGACGACTTTATAAAAACCGTCTCAATGCAAGATTATGCGGCTCTTTTTGAGACCGAAGATAACGATTACAACCATGACCTCGAGCCGACTCTCTACGATTATGTATTGAACAATCTTATCAAGAATTGTTATACTTGTGAAGACAAAGACAAATTGTACCAAGATTTGCTTGATTTTGACCTCGAAAACGGTTTTATCAAAGCTTATTACAATAACAGAATCAACCATTTGTGTCAAACTATTCTTGACGAAGACGGTTTCAAGGAATTTGAAAAACTTGCCAATGAATGTCCTGATAATGAATTAGTTGCAAGGATAAGAGTTCATCAAATAATAGATCTTTCAACGACGGATTGGGGACACAAACCTGATTATGCCTTGGCAAAACAATATTGTGAAGAAGTGATGGATCTGGTCGATGCAGAACATCAATATTATAAGTTTGTCGTAGAGTCGCTACAACTCATCGAACAAAAAACGATAAGAGTCAAGATGCAAAACGCCTATGTACCAAACACTTACATTCCAGTAGCCTTGACTTATCGGAACACGACAAATCCGTCATATAAAATATTTAAGGTGTCGGCAAAAGAGTTTGAGAGACTAATACGAATGTACGACAAAGAGTTCCTTAACGCATTGTTTGCCAATCAGATAGCTATGGAAACCACCATTTCTTTGCCTGAGGAAACCGACTATAACGAGCATTCGACGCTCATCGCTCTGCCTCCATTGGAAAAAGGTTTCTATTACACGGTTTTCTCAACAACCGACAGATTTGACAACCTCGATGATATGGTTTTTATGGCATTTCAAGTGACCAATTTAAGCTATTTCTACTCGGAAAGCGAGGGTATGGTTACCATGCACATCGTTGACCGTGAGACCGGATTGCCTAAAAAGGGAGTCACCGCAGATTTTGCAAGACAAATATATGATTATTCTGCTAGAGATAATATATTAGAAAATATCGGCTCAGCCGTCAGTGACAAAAAAGGACTTTGCGCCACCACGCTCGATTTGGACTACAACACTTATGTAAAATTATACCATGAAGGCGACACTATGCTTTCAGTTCAACCTGATAGATTTTACAGCGAAAAAAGTAATGAAAAACCTGTCATAAAAACGAATTTTTACACTGACCGTGCCATTTATCGTCCAGGTCAGACAGTGCAGTTTAAGGGTATTGTCTATCAGCAAACCGGCAACAAACAAGAACTACTTACAGAGTTTGAGACAACGGTTAGTATGTATAGCAACTACCACCTTTTTGACAGTTTGAATCTTATTTCTGACGAATTTGGTTCTATTTCTGGAAGTTTTATCATTCCAAACGATGTATTAAACGGCAGGTTCTGTATCAGAAACGATTATGGCTCACTTAATTTCAGCGTTGAGGAGTACAAACGCCCAACTTTTGAAGTGACTTTCAACGCACCTGAACAAGAATATAAAATCGGTGATAGTGTGACAGTTACGGGCAAAGTCATGGCACTTTCGGGCTTCGGTCTCGACAATGTGAAGTATTCATACACTGTTTCCCGACAGTATAAATTCCCATGGAGAAGACAGGGATGGGGTGTCGTGGCACAGAAATTAGACAAGATAATCGCTTCGGGAGAAGGTCAAACCGCCAACGACGGAAGCTTTACCATTGATTTTCAATTGCTTCCGAACGATGAAATAGAAAAATACGAGCGACCTTTTTATACATATTTAATAGAGGTGACGGCGACAAACGCGCAGGGCGAGTCGCAAGCGGGAACATCCACGGTGGTGGCTGCATACAATAAATACAGCATCAACTTAACAAAAAACGGTGAGTCGATTGACATTGCAGATTTGAAAAATCTCGATGTGACGGTTACTAACATTGTGGGCAAGCCTGTAAGTACAAATATCGAATATAAGATATTTAAATTCAACGATTTAGATAGATTTGAAAGATATCTTGAAGACTTTGACCGACAGATTTTAAGCGATGAGCAACTTGCGGAGTATTTCCCGAATTTCGATTACTATGCAGACAAGCACCTCAGCAAAGACCTTGTATATCAAGGTGTTATAAATGTTGATGGCAGTGCCAAACTTCTGCCTGAAGACTTGAAGTTAAACCCTGCCAATTACCTCATCGAGCTGCAATCGGTTGACGACACGCTCTCAAGCATTTCGAAGGAATATCTGGTTTACAACCTGAAATCAAAGAAAATGCCAAGTAAATCGATGTATTGGGCGCACGTCGACAAGACAACGGCACACAAAGGAGAGACCGTTAATTTTTATGTAGGCTCGTCATTGGAAAACGCCTCAGCGATAATACTGGTGTCGTCAGGCGACAAGATCCTGAAGATGAAGCGAGTCAAGTTGAATAACAACGTTTACAAGTTCTCCTATAATATCAAGGACCTTGACCTGGGATATGTTCATTTTACAATGAGGATTGTGAAACACAACCGTGAAATGAGTGTCTCAAAAAGAGTTGAAATACCTTTCGACAACAAGAAGCTGGACATCACTTTGAACACTGAGCGTAACAAGATGCTGCCAGGTGAAACGGAGACATGGAGCGTGACGATTAAGGATTACAAAAACAAACCCGTCGTCGCCTCTCTGATGGCTGGAATGTACGACGCTTCACTTGACAAATTCACCGCTAATCTCTGGTACGCAAATAACAGCTGGAATTTCAACAACATTCCTGTCAATTATTATAGAAGCGGATTAAAGTATGCCGACGATACTTTCATGACAAAAAGCGATAGAAGCAAAGAATCGTATTCCAGTTCATATTTCTATTGGGATTATTTAAAAAATAAAACATATTCCGATAACACTTTACTGCCATATCTGGAAAAACGAACAAGATATGGTGCTATTCTTGATGCCGTATCATCCGCAGATTATGAGGTTGAAGAAGAAGCTGTCTATGAAGAAGCTGTCTATTATAAAGCAGAAACCAATCAAAAGTCATATGTCCGTGATTCCGAAACAGAAGAGAAACAAGATGTTCAGCTTGCAAAAATCCGTAAAGACTTCAACGAGACCGCTTTCTTCTATCCTGACTTGAAAACCGATGAAAACGGTGATTGCACCTTCACTTTCACCATGCCTGATGCATTGACACGCTGGAACTTGATGCTTCTTGCTTACAGTAAATCTTTAAGTGTCGGAAAACTCGAAAAAACCATTGTCACCCAGCAACCGCTGATGATCATGGCAGATATGCCTCGTTTCGTTTACGACGAAGACACCCTTTGGATCGCCGCCAACGTTATCAATTTGTCGGAAGAAGCCCTTTCTCCGACCGCAAAACTCGAGATTTTTGATGAAGACAATAATCCAATAGAATTGATTTTATCAGACAATACTATAAATATAGAATCAATCCCGACAGGTCGCAGTTTTAGTGTGCGCTGGAAAGTAGCGATGCAAAAAGACATCAACCCGCTGACTTTCAGATTCTCAGCAATCACTGATGGTTTCAGCGACGCAGAGCTGCACATTCTTCCGGTACTGAGTACCGACGTGTTCATGACACAGACCTATTCTTTGACCGTCGACGCGAAAACACTGAAAGAATACGAATTCAACATCAGCAACGAAGGCGAGAGAAATCACGACATCAAGTTGGATTTCAATGCAAACCCAGTGTTTTATGTAATTCAGGCATTGCCTTATATAGCTGAAGGCGACGAGAAATACGCTATCACGGCTTTCAACAGGTATTTTGTCAACAAAATGGCGCAAGAGATTGTTGCAAGCAATCCAAACATCGAGGAAATGCTGGCAAATCACGATGGCGACACCTTGTCGGAGCTTCAGAAAAACGAAGATGTCAAGGCTATATTAATAAAGGAGACACCTTGGGTTCTCGATGCACAAAATGAGGCTCAGCAACGCGCTAACATATCAAAACTATTTGATACTGAAGCAATTAACAAAAACATTGCATCAGCATTGGACATTCTTGAAAAGAAACAGACTGTCAATGGAGGATGGTCGTGGATAGAAGGCATGCCTGAAAGTGAATTTATTACTCAATATGTTTTATGCGGTCTCGGACGCCTCAGCGACAACTCAATAATAACCGAAAAAGCCTTCCATTTCATTGAAAATAAAGTGGTTAGCAGATATACCAAACTCGACACCCAGAAGAAAAAAGACAAGGCCATCTGCGACTTCATGACGATGAAGGATTTGTTTGCAATGAGTTATTTCTCATACGAGACAAGCGAGCTGTTTGACAAAGCTAAGACATTTTATATCAATAAGTTACATAACGACTGGAAGCTATACAGCCAGGAAGAGCAGGCTTATATCGCATTGATTCTCAACAGAAATGGTTATAGCGACAAATCTTTATTGATTATCAAATCGTTACGTGAGCGCGCTATCAAAAACGAACTCGGAATGTACTGGCGCAACCTTGACGTG
>Ga0310696_10003346_pt1 | contig 20126 bp, 18 predicted proteins | sample AusTroGonzalo_MG_4_FD_203885 | JGI IMG/M metagenome (GOLD analysis project Ga0310696, IMG submission 203885) | Bovine rumen microbial communities from tropical cattle in Woodstock, Queensland, Australia - Gonzalo_02 (v2) (version 2) | ecosystem: Host-associated > Mammals > Digestive system >... | reverse complement strand
GAGCGACTCTTTGACTTGATATAAAACCCAAGTTTAAGTATTTAGATAAACCTGAAAGAACATTTTTTGAAATGTCATTTTTGTATTCTGCGTAATACGGCAATTTATTTTTAATAAAATCCTCCAGAACATAATCCGCTTCGACTTTTTCTGTTGTTAAATTATCAAATTCAGTCAAAAAGGGGTAAATGTTATAGTGGATTTTTCGTCGCATGGTTGCAGCGGAATATTCCTGTTTATACGAAACAAATCTTGCAGGGATTATATTATGCCCGTCAACTTCATATATTTTAAAATCTGCATTTTTTAAATACTTTCTTTTTAAAATCGGGTTAAAATCAAGAATTATCAAAGCCGGTCTCAAATTTTTAATAATTTCAGCCGGAGATTTTTCAATAATTTCAAAATCCAAACCAATTTGCCTAAATTGCTTTTTTGCTTGAATAATTTGATTGTCAATAAAAACTTGTTTTGGTTGGTACTCATAATTAACTTTCGGATAAATTATTTTTAAGGGTAGAGATTGTTCTTTAGTTTTTTGAATAGCAAATAGGAGAGCAAAATTGTCTTTTGCGCGAACTTCTCTTTCACACATGTAAATAATTTTACCATTTTTAATCGGTTTATTGTTGAACTCAAAAATCCTTGCGGGATTAATTATTTGCTCTATCTCAAAGTCCGTCGGAATATAATTTAAAAGAGTATTTTTAATAATTCTTGGCATTTAAAGATTTTAAAATACCGAATTAGAAAATACATTCGCCAAACTTCCGAGGGGTAAATATAATTAGTTTTTCGTCTTAACTTCCGACTTAATATGTCAAACTTGCGATACTTTATGTCAAAATCCCTGACACATTACAAAAAGACAGGATAAATATTTTATCCTGTCTCTTATGGTGGACGAGAAGAGACTGTCTTGACCTGTTCGCATTAAACGGCAATTCCGTGTTTTGCTTTTTGTGTTAAACACACAAACGCAAAAACACTCCAGCCTCTGCTCACAGGTCGCTCGAACTCTTTTACTGAGCTTCTCATCTCACTCTCTTAAATAAAAACAACAACCCGAAAGGATTGTTGCTTTTATTTGGACGAGAAGAGACTCGAACTCTTACACCGAAGGCGCCAGTTCCTAAGACTGGTGCGTCTACCATTCCGCCACTCGTCCGTTCCTCTACAATATATCAAAATCGGCTTATCGTCAAATTGTTATTTCTATTTCAAAATATCTGTTCCACGGAAAAGAATATTCCATATTTAACTCTTCCGTTCCGAATACCTTTTTAATCCGCTCTTCAAAAGGTTTGAATTGTTTCTTTATTTCTTCACCGTCTTTTATATCTTCTTCTTTAAAAAGCTTTCTCAAATTTGCCTGATATGCCCAATCATCAGAAAATCTCACGGTCTGAAGTTTATTAAATGCGTTTTTATCGCAATTTTCCGATTTGTACTTAATAATAGCAGTACAAAGAACCGAACCTAACGTATTTCCCGTTGTATTCCAACCGCCGTAACCGTAAAAATTGCTCAAATCAGTATTTAAAAGTTTATCAACAAAAACATTATCCGAACCGTTTGCATTTACAATATCCGCTACGCAATACGGTTTATCAAAAGTCGGGATTTCACCCTTAAACAGCGGTGTATCAACATTCATGACAAGCTCGCCCTGTTCGTTTTTGAAGTTATTAACATACAAAATCAAATCGGCATTTTCAACGCTGCTGACAATGCAACCTGTCGTTTCAATCTGGGAACTAACCGATTTTTTTACGGAAATATCTTCATAATTTGATATCAGATTGACGTTGTCTGCTCTTGTAAACACGGGTGCTATTTTCAGCGGTATTTCCGTATAAGTCCTTGCAAGAAGTGTCAAAGGAATTTCGTCCGCGCCTGTTTTGACAAAAACATTTTTTCTTTTTTCAGCCTCAAAATTGAGATAATTTGCTTCTTTTACGTTTAAACCGAATTGTGCGCAATCATCTTTTGCATAAATAAGTGTGTCAATTAATCCGTCGTCATATAATTCAAGATATAGTTTATTTACCTCAAAATTTCTTACTCTTGTTGAAAGCCAGTCTGTCAGAATATCTTTCGGGATTTCTAATGATAAATTTTTAACTTTTTGTTTTGCCAGAGGGTTGCCCTCTGCTTCCATTCTGTGAAGATTGTATGAATATGCAAATATTTTTTCTCCCCATTCTGACCAATATGGTTTTTCTTCTTCATTTACATTGTTGTTGGAAATTCTCATAATACTTGAAAAAACAAATGTTTTGCACCGCTTTTTCAGCAAAATGTTCCTTAATTTTAAAACGCGTTGTTCAAGAATTTCAAACGATTCTTCGCTTCTTCTTGACGGAATAAGCCCCCCGTATATGAGAGTATCTGCCGAAATTATCAGATAATCAATATCCTCTAAATCCTCTAACCAGTCGAATAATGCCTGTGTATCGGCATTCTTTTCAAGCGAACCCAAAAATTTTTTGTCGGGCAGCAAGAGAATCGTATTTCTGTCTATATTTGCGTTCATTTTTGGAAGCTGACAGCAAACTGGTCTGTTATCTATCGGTATAAGTCCTATTTTCTTCATTTGTTTATTCCTTAAATATTTTCTCTGATGTCGTTCAGCATTGCTAAAAATTCCTGCTGCAAAAATTTGGGACGAATAATTTTACAGTTTTCGCCGTATTTTAATAATCTTTTCAGCAATTCTTCTTTGTTATAGTCTGTTGCAACTATCGTTTTTACTTTTTCGTTATAACTTTCAATTCTTTCATTATCACGGAGTCTGTAATTTTCAATAAGTCTGTTATAAACCTCAAAAACTGCAGCCTGTTTCATTGTCACTTGGCTTGCTCTTGCGGGCAAAATCTCTATTTTGGTAATTAAATCCGTCAGAATTTTTTTAAATTCCATTGTTTTAATATTGTATACTGTCATATATATTTTGCCGTTTGACAGGTCAATTTTCTTGGGTTCACAGATAAAAGAGTCATTTTTATATGTTATTTTTAATTTTTGCCCGCAGTCTAAATAATTTTCATAATGTTCTATTTTTTTCTGTATGTCAGAAATGAAATAATTTTTCTCCTGAAAATTGTTCAGGATTTTTTCAAATGATTGTTTTTCTTTATCGTCTAATGAATTTTTAATTTTTTCCGCAAAATTTATAAAAGTTTCAGTTTCCTTATCGGAACAGGTAAATTTGATGTTATCAAAGATTACCTGTAATATATGTAAATCTTCTTCTCCTAATTCTGTTTTTTGAGGAAATGTACACAGTTTGTATTTTTTATCCTTTTTTATAACGGATAATCCTGTCTTTTCAATGGTTGAAATATATTTAAGATAAGTTTCCGGCATTATATCGGTGAATTGCGGAATGTTTTTTGAATTATCTTCATTGATATTTACATCGTTGTTTATCATATATTTTAATAATTCAAGAACTCTTATTCCTGTATCATTTATTTTTGTAGGTAAATTAGAACATTTCATTTTTATACCTTTCTGAAATTAACGATAATTTTTCTGACAACTTTTCTTTTGCTCTCTGAGGTTCCAAAAGGGTAAAATCTCTGCCGAAAGCAAGAAGCCTTTGGAAAAATTTGAACTCGTTGACTACGTTATAAGAAAGAACTATTTTATCATCTTCTTTCCTTAATACGGTTTCTTCCGGTTCACACAAAAATTCTTTTAATGACTCTCCTTTCAGTTCATAAACCGCGGTATAATTTTCTTTCGGAATTTTATAGCCGGTTTTTTTAATATCAATAATTGAAGTAATTTTTTCAATGTTAAAATAGCTGTATGAATTTCTTTTGAAATACCACGCCCAAATATATAATTTGCCCGAATCACAAAAAATCTTGTCGGGAATAATATTAATCTTGTTTATTTTTTTTGATGTGCTTGCGTAATTTATAATTACCTCTTTTTTGATAATATATTCATTTTCAATCACGGATATTATTTCCGGCTTGATTTTTGAAAAAGGTTTTTTGTATTTTAAAATGTCTTTCAATGTTCCGTCTTGTAAAATTCCGGAAATTTTATCATAAAAATTATTGAGTTTTAAAACGGTTTTCCAATCTCTTTGTTCCAAAATATTATTTCTGATTTTGATGAGTATTTGCAAATGCTCTTTTGTAAAATTAATTTTGAAAGGATGCGTTTCCAAAACATAACAGTAATTTGTTTTTGATGACGGTCTTTTAATGACGCATCCGACAGCTTTTAATGAGTTAATTGTTATTCTTAGTGCGTCTTTTGAGGCAGAGCGTTCGGTAACAGGGTCTTTTGCAAATTCTTTTATTATATCTTCCGAAGAACAGGGCGAAATTAAAAGCATTTCTAATAATTTTATGGCTCTGTATGCTGTAATACTTATTTTTGATGTTGAGGAGAGAAGTCTTAATTTATTCATTAATTTAAGTCCACCACACTTACACCATCCCCGCCTTCAGGGCTTTCTCCGGCTCTGAATTTTGCAACATAAGGCGAATTGCCCAGATAATCTCTTATTGCTTTTTTCAGAACTCCCGTTCCGTGACCGTGAATTATTTTGACATAAGGCATTCCCGAAGCACAGGCTTTATCAAGGTATTGCTCAACTTCGTACATTGCTTCTTCATACCTGTAACCCCTTAAGTCAAGTTCATAACTTATTTCCGGTTTCTTTAGTTCAATTTTCTTTTGTTCTTTTTTAGGTGCTGATTTGATAAGTTTTTTATTATATACGGCAAGTTTATCTGTCGAAACCGTGGTCTTAATACTTCCCATGAGAACATCTGCTTTTTTCCCGTTTATTGAAATAATTTCAGCCTCCTGATTTAAATTTTTGATTATCACTTTATCTCCGCTTTTTATTTCATCAAGGTTTATATTCTGATATTCATCCTGCAAAAGTTCTTCTTCTTTTTCAAGTTGCTCTTGTGCTTTTTTCCTTATCAGCGAACTTTTCCTTATTGCGTTCATTGTGTTGCTTCGGGTTTCATTTTCCCGAAGTTTTTTAAGTATTTCTTTTATTTCCCCGCTGAAATCGTCTGTAATTTTTTGATTTCTGCGTTTGAACTCCTGAACAATTTTTTTCTTTTCCTTTTTTAGTTCTTCAAGCTGCGTGTTTAGTTTATCTTTAAGATTTTCGGCTTCTTTTGCGTCCTCTCTTGCTTTTTCTGAATTTTTTTCGGCTTCGTCCCAAAGATTTTCCATTTTGGATAATTTTTCGGTATTTTTGTCGGTAGTGTCAGAATATATCCTGTTTGCCTCGGTAATTATATCTTTGTCAAGTCCTAAATTTTCAGCAATTGTAATTGCATTGCTGCATCCCGATACTCCCTGAGTAAATTTGTAAGTCGGTTTAAGTGTGTCAAAATCAAACCTTACGCTTGCATTTTCAAAACCCTCTTCATTAATTCCCAGGGCTTTTAAATCACTGTAATGAGTTGTTATTACAGAACATGCGCCTTTTCTGACAATACTTTTCAGAATGGCTTTTGCAATGGCTGCACCCTCTGACGGGTCTGTTCCCGAGCATATTTCATCAACAAGAATTAATGTATCTTTATCTGCATTATTCGTCATTTCAATGAGATTTTTAATGTGAGATGAAAACGTTGAAAGACTTTGAATAATATTTTGTGAATCTCCTATATCGGCATAAACTTTTTTGAACGGATAAATAACCGCCCTCATACATGGAAGATGCAGACCTGCTCTCGCCATAAGAACAAATAATCCTATTGTTTTCAGAATTACTGTTTTGCCGCCAGTATTAGAACCCGTAATAATTGTACATTTGTTTTTTGAACTCAGCGAAAAATCGTTCGGAATTACTTTGTCGCACACTTCTGACAAAACAGGGTTTTTCATTTCAATGAGTTCCATAACGGGAGTGTCTGATAATTCTGCTGGAGAAGAATCAAATTTGTGAGAATATTTTGCTTTTGCAAAAATAAAATCTGTTTCAGCAAGAATATTGTGTGTTTCTATAATTTCTTTATGGTTTTTTCCTATTTCTTCTGAAAAAACTCTCAAAATTCTCTCAACTTCGGAATTAATGAGAATTTCCGTTTCTCTTTCCCTGTTATGGAGCTCTGTAAGCTCTTTGGGTTCTATAAAAAAAGTCTGACCGGATGCTGAAACGTCATGCACAATGCCCTCAATTTTGTTTTTTGCCTCCGCTCTTACCTGAAAAACAGTTCTTCCGTCACGGCTCGTATAAACCGTGTCCCGAAGTTCATTTGTAAAATCAGGCGTTGCAAGAAGCTTTACAACTGTTGATTTTATGTTTGCTTTGATATCTTCAAGGGAATTGTATAATCTTTTTAATTCTGCCGAAGCATTCTTTTTTATCTTTCTTTCACTGTCAAAAGTTTCAGATATCTTGTCCTCAAGTTCCTTAAAAACAGTGATATGAGATACTTTTTCCAAAAGATTAGGTGTGTTTTCGGAATTTTTTTCAATAAAACTTTTCGTGAGCCTTGAAAATCTTAAAATATTTGCAATATCTAAAATTTCATCTCCTGAAAGTTTCAGATGTTTCCCCGCGTCAAGAATGGTTGACGTCATGTCCTCAAAATGTTCTATCGGTAATTTCAGATTTAAATTGTAAAGATATCTTGCCTCTGTTGTTAGTTCTGTTTTGTACTTTATAGCCTCAAAATCATTTTCAGGCAGCAGGTTTAAACAGAGCATTCTTGCGGGTGAACTGATTGCAAATTTGCTCAGGTATTGCACTACTTTGTCAAATTCCATTGTTTCAAGAACAGATTTCATAAATAAATTATATGACAAAAGGGAAAGAAATCCTGATTATTTTAAAAATTTTTTCGTTAAAAACCTTAACATTTTTTTGTTCGGTTCAAATGCGTGTTAATATAATAGAGTTATGAAGAAAATCATGCTCACTTATGCACCCGGTGATTTATCGGCGAAAATAAAAAACAGATACAAATACCGCTTTGAGGATGTTGTTCCCTTAACTATGCGTGCATGTAACGATTTGGGATATATGGCTGCGGCTCTGAAACAATGCGGGCATGAAGTCTTTTTAAGAGATTACAAAATTGAAAAAGCAACTGCACTTGATTTTCTTGATGATATTTTGACTTTTAATCCCGATGTCATTGTAATTTCTACTTCAAATATAAATTTGGTTGAAGATTTGAAAATTATCAGAATGATTAAATCTTCAAATCCGGAAATAACAATAATTTTGAAGAGCGAATTGTTCTTTAACCCGTCAGATGAAATATTGAATAATCTGCCGATGTCGGGAGTTGATTATGCAATCGGCTCTGATGCCGCTTTTGTGCTTCCGAAACTGATTGATGCCCACTTTGCAAATTCCGGCGAGGTTTCAGATATTCCGTTCATTATAATTTTTAAAAACGGTCAGGCATACAAAAATAATTTTGATGCACAGGGCGGAGATATAAATTCATTGCCATTGCCCGAGAGAAGTTTAATGAAAAATGAGTATTATTACAGACCTGATAATAAAGAGGTAATAGCAACAATTATAACGGGAAAAGGCTGCAATTCGGACTACTTGCATTGCGGAGAAGCGCAGCTTGCAGGTTTGAGAATAAGAACTCCCGAAAACGTAATAGAAGAAATTCTTGACTGCTATAAAAATTACGGAATAAGAAATTTCTTCTTTCCGTCCGATACATTTTCAAATGATGAAAAATGGATTGAACGGCTATGTGATTTGATGAAAGAAAATAACATTACTCAGGATATAGACTGGATTGCCGTTGTAAATCCAGCAAAATTTACTGAATATATGGCATCACAAATGAAGTCGGCAGGCTGTTCAATGCTTATTATAAGATTTGAAGCAGGCAGTGAAGAGTCGTTAATGCGTTCAAAATGCGGATTTTCGGCAGATGAATGCTATAATACCGCAGAAATAGCACAAAAAACGAAATTAAAAATATTCGGTCTTTTCACTATGGGTTTCCCATGGGAAGAAGAAAGCCATATCATTGAAACAAGAAATATGATAAATAAAATTTGTCCGGATTATTTATCATTGTCTTTCCCTGTTCCTTTTCCCGGGTCGGAGATAGAAAAAATATACAGACAGGATAATATTTTAAAAGATGATTTGGTCGCAAATAATGTGATTAAAATTCCTGCTCTCGGTACAAAATTTATATCTCATAAAGTGCTTAAAGGACTGAGAAGAAGTATTTTGCTGAGATATTATCTGAATCCCAAACTGCTGCTCAAAAAACTGAAGGAAATTTCAAAAAATCCTTCCGAGTTTATGAATTATATTAAATCGGCGAGAGATGTAGTTAAAAAAAGATAATGCAGAATTTTAACGCCCCCTGAATAAGTGATTTCAAGGGGTTTATTATTTTTTATTTTATTGGAATACCACCAATGTAGGATATTGTGAGTATTTCAGTAAAATTATTCATAAATTTATATGATTTTATTTCGGAGTTGAACCTTTAAAATACAACTATACTCCTTAGAAAAGACAATACACATATCCCTAATTTACAGCCGTAATTTGTTTTACGGCTTTTTATTTTGAATACACCCCAAATGCAGAGAGTTTCTTCCGTACTTGTTTTCTATTTTGTCTATAATGTTTGAGATTTTCTCTGCTTTTTCGTTTTTACCAAACAGAGATAATTGTTTTATTTCCGTGTCCTGAAGTCTGAACAGTCCCACTCCCGATGAACGGTAAATGGTTTCGGGGTTGTACGCTTCTTCAAAAAGTTCAAGAATTTTTTTATTTAAAAAATATTCCGAATTTGAAATGCTTTCCAAAACTTTTGTATTGTAAAAGACTTTAAAATCTTTTGTTCTGAGCATTAGCCCCACAATACCTGCCGAAAGATTGTATCTTCTCATTTTTTTGCAGGCATTGTGAAGATGAAGAAGAACAGACTCTTTTAAGAATTCTTTGTTGTTCGTGAAACCTCTGAAAGAAGAGGTCTTTTGAATTGACTTGGGTTTTTCTTCATATGCTTTGACAGGAAGTGAGTCAAAGCCCTCAAGTCCTAATCTTAATTCCACACCTCTTACACCAAAATGAAACCTGAAAAAGTCAGAATGCTTATTTAAAATATCAGATGCGGTAAACAGACCGAAACTGCGCAATTTTCTTGCCGTGTTTTTGCCGACGCCCCAAATCTTTTCAACGGGATAATTCCTTAAAACAATTTCAAGATTTTCATTTGGTAAAAATTTGTAAAAAGACGTCTTTTTTGCAATATCAACCGCAATTTTGCACAAAATTTTGGAGTTGGCAATTCCGACGGAAACAGGAATACCTGTCTCCTTTAAAATTCTTTCGTGCAAATTTTTCGCAATTTGCTCAAAATCCATGTCGTACAGCCTGTCAAAATCAGTAACATCCATAAATGCTTCATCAATCGAATAAACTTCGACCGATGGTGAAAAATCACTGAAGATTTTTCTTACCCGCTTTGAAATATTAATGTAAAAAGACATGTCTGAGGATAAATAAACAGCATGGGGAAATTCTTTCTTTGCCATAAATAAAGGTATTCCCATTCCAATTCCCGCTTGTTTTGCCTCGTTTGAGCGGGAAATGACACAGCCGTCACAATTGCTCAGAACACAAACCGGTTTGCCTTTTAAAGACGGGTTTTTTAAAAGTTCACAGGAAACAAAAAAATTATTACAATCTGCAAGTGCAATCATTTGAGATTCCTTTTAAAGGAAGAGGGGCGTGTTGGGGAAACGCCCCGGGTGATACTAAAATTTTCTTACAATTCCTTTTACAACCCCGAATATTTCAAGGGATTCTTTCGGCTTCATAACGGGATAATTTTTGTTTGCGGGTTCAAGCCATATTTCTTTTCCGTTGTTTCTGTAATATTTTAAAGTGTAACCGCCGTCTATAAAACCCAAAACGATATCACCGTTTTTTGCATATTTTTCTTTTCTGATTATTACCGTATCATCTTCAAAAATTCCAGCATCGACCATAGAATCTCCCCTTACCGTGAATAAAAATGTAGAGGGATTGTCAATATCAAACTGCTTATCAAGAGAAACTCTTTCTTCAATTCCGTCCTCTCCGACCGATGTGAACCCCGCCCGTACCTGTGATGTAAACCTGACTGCGCCGAAAAGCTCTTTATTTATCCAAAATCTTTTGTCCTCCTCAATAATAAGATTTTCTTCTTTCAGTTTTTTGAAATACTGCCAGACGGAATTTTTGTGTCTAAACCCGAATTTTTGTGCAATTTTATCAAAACTCGGCAAAATTTCTTTTCCGTAAGTTTCTTTGAGTTTATTAAAAAAATCTTTTTGTTTTTCGGTAAGCATATTTTTATTATAGACATTTGTCTATAAAATGTCAAGTGTAAAAATTTTTAATAAATAAGAATAGAAGCAGGCGTATGTTTAAAATTGGCATGCTTTATGTTATAATTACGTTATGGATAATTTTGCTTTGAGAACCAAATACGGATTTACACTTGCGGAAGTTCTGATAACCCTTGTTATTGTTGGCGTGGTCGCTGCCATGACTATTCCGACAGTAATTAATAATACAAAAAAACAAGAGTATGTTTCAAAATTAAAAAAGGCTTATTCAACCCTATCTCAGGCAACTAACCTGATTATTGCCGAAGAGGGTACTCCAAAAGGTTCGGTCGGTGGTTGGGCATATTCAACGGAAAATTTATTCAGACTTTATAAAAATAAATTAGCTCTTTCAAAAGATTGCGGTACTAATTCTGGTTGTTTTCAGCAAGTGAATGAAACAGGACCTAAATATTTGCATGGCCGAAGCCACGAACCTATAAATTTCAATACAAACAGTAATTTCCCTTATTACAGATTAATTTTGTCTGATGGTGCGCAAGTTGCTTTTATTGCATCGGGTGCAGCTTATAGTTCCTGTACTGCAACAAAAGCGGGTGTTAATAATGTTTGTGTAGAAATTACGGTTGATATTAACGGAGAAAAATCTCCAAATCAATGGGGCAGAGATTGGTTTAGGTTTTTGGTGACAGAAGACGGACTTAAGCCTGCCGGAAATGATAATAATAGCGCGGATTGTAGTAGCAACAACAACGGACAATCTTGTGCGGCACGTGTTCTGAAAGAAAATGCAATTAATTATTAAAGAGATTATTTGCTGAGGTATTTTTTAAAATCTTTTTTTATGACTTTATACCCGCAGCCGTCAGGCATTTCTCCGTATATTGCAAGTTTTTTTGCGGGGTAGTTTCGGCACATGAGAGGGCGTTTGTCATAAACTTCACACAATCCGTTTGTTCCGAGGTATTTACACCCGAAGATAATATTTCCGGACTCGTCTTTTCCTTTTATGTAAAATCTTCTGTATGAGGGAAAAATAAGCTGCATGAATTTAAATTCTTTTTCGGAATACATGTATGCCGAATAAATTGTATCACAGCATTTACCGCATTTTTTGCATTCTCCCTTTATTTCGTATGTTTGTTTCTGTGGTACGAAATATGATAAAAACTCCCACCAGCATGATTTTATAAAATCTTTAATCATTTTGCCTTTAATTCTTTATCTGATAAAATTACATTGCTGTACACATTAATAATATAATATAAATTTTAAGGATATAAAATGAGCAGAAAGAGTAAATCTTCAAATCCACTTGTAACATTGATAAGCACTCTGATTTTGATTGGTGTTGCTTTGTTTCTGGCATTTATGCTTATGCTGAAAATGTTTTTGTCAACGCAGCCTCCAATCAGAAATCTTGAAGAATATAAACCAAATCAGGTCACGAAAATATATTCCGCTGACGGGGAAATTATCAAAACCTTTACAGCTTATAAGTTTGAGCATGTAAATATTCAAAATGTTCCGAAAAATCTTATCAATGCTTTAATAGCGACTGAGGATAAGAATTTTTACAAACATTCGGGATATGATTTGTTCGGAATAGGTCGTTCCGTTTTTGCCAATCTGAGAGCGGGAAGAACGGTTCAGGGAGCAAGTACCATAACCCAGCAGCTTGCGAGAATTTTATTCCTCTCAAATGAAAGAAGTTTTAACCGTAAAATAAAAGAAATAATAATTTCTGCAAGGATAGAAAAATCAATTTCAAAGCAGCAGATTCTTGAAATGTATCTGAACAATGTTTATTTAGGTTCGGGTGCTTACGGTGCGGCGGGTGCGGCTGCGTTGTATTTCAACAAACCCATTAAAGATTTGACTCTTGCGGAGTGTGCTTTGATTGCGGGGTTGCCGCAGGCTCCTTCGGTTTATTCGCCTTTTAACAGTGAAAAACTTGCGCTTAAAAGACGTTCTCAGGTTCTCAAGAGAATGTATAAGATGAAATACATTACAAAAGCGGAATATAAACAGGCAGTTGATGAACCGTTAAAATTAAGTAAAAATCAAAGAGCAACTTCGTTAAACAGAGCGCCTTATTTTGTTGATTATGTTTTGAAAGAGCTGGAAAACCTCGGCTTTGATGAAACTGATATTTCACAGGGCGGGTATAAGATTACAACGACACTCAATTATAAAGACCAAAAAGCGGCGGAAGATGCTATAAGCAGAAATCTGGCTTCATGGGGATTAAAGGGTGACAAAAATCAGGCGGCATTGTTCTCCTTTTCACCGAAAGACGGCAGAATACTGATGTATGTAGGCGGAAAAGATTATTCAAAAAGTCAGTATGACAGAATTACTCAGGCGGTAAGACCGCCGGGGTCATCATTCAAGCCTTTTGTTTATGCTACGGCGGTATACAAAGGCTGGACTCCTAACGACCCGATTCAGGATACACCTTTTACAATAGGTGACTGGTCGCCGAGAAATTACGGAAATAAATACAGGGGAACAATCCCTTTGTATAAAGCGCTTGCGCTTTCATCAAACGTTGCGGCTGCAAGGCTTATTAACGATACAGGTGTTAAACCCGTAATAATAATGGCAAGGGAACTTGGTATTACTACCCCGCTTTCTAATGACTCTACGATTGCTCTTGGGTCAAACGGTGTAAAATTGTTTGATATGGCGGTTGCGTACGGTGTTTTTGCAAACGGCGGAATAAAAGTTAAACCGTATTCAATAGAAAAAATAGAAACTTCAAGAGGAAAAACAATTTATACGGCCGGAAAAGCCCAAAAGACGAAAGTACTGCACTTTGAAACCGCAGGTGCCGTTAACGTAATGTTAGAACAGGTAATAGCTGCAGGAACAGGTGTTGCCGCAAAAATCGGGGTTGCCCAGGCAGGAAAAACAGGAACGACTGACGATTACAAAGACGCATGGTTTGTTGGCTATACTCCTGATATTGTTACGGGGGTATGGGTCGGAAACGATGATAATACAAAGCTGAACGGACTTACCGGCGGTACTCTTCCTGCAATAATTTGGAGAGATGCAATGAAAGTTGCAACCGAAAACCTGAAAGACAGTAAGTTTGAATATCCTGAAACAGAATTGAAAGCAACACCGGTTGTTCCTCAGTCGGAAATAACCGAGCAGGTTTCAGAAACGGCAGCTGCTCAGGAATCAACGGAACAAACAGAAGAAAAACCAAAGGAAATCACACTTTCTCCCCAAGCGTTAAAACCCCAGTATGATACTCCGGAAGAACCTATTAAGTTAAACCCTGTTGAGCCGAAAACAACTTTTTCCGAAAATTTCACAAATCAGGAAAAAAACAGCGAGCATCAGGCGGTAAAATTCAGATAAATAATTTATTCGGGAGAATTTGAACTGATTTTTGGAATTTGCATTCCGAAAACCCCCTCAAGGTCGACGGAATGCAAGATTGTATCTATTAATTCTGATGGCAGAATATCTGCTGTTATATAAGGAACAATTCCGAGTATAGGAACTTTTGCATATTGTTCAATCATTGAGGGAAGATTTTTGATATTTTCATTTGACGATGCAATGAATTTATTTAATATAACCCCACGGACATCGAGACCGTGAAGTTTTGCTGTCGAAACAATTAATAAGATATTTTCAAGCACATCTGAGCCGAATTCGGCAATAATAAGTACGGACATTTTTATTGTTTTGATTATATCAAGCGAATTTATTTCGGGAGAAATAGGGGTTAAGATACCGTTACAGGCTTCCGTAAGAATTATTTCGGATTTTTTCATAAGCTTGAGATAATCCTGTATTATTGCCTGCGGACGAATTTCAACGCCCTCTTCTTTTGCTGCAAGCGTCGGGATTAAATCTTCTTTTAAAGAGTATGAAACAGATGTGTTAACAAACGGGTCTATTGTTTTAATGAAAGCTGCATCTCTTGAAACAGCAAACCCTGAACGAATTTCAGCACCTGTTTGTACGGGTTTGAAATACCCGACGGAATATCCGAGAGATTGCATTGTTGCGGCAATACCTGCTGTTATATATGTTTTGCCCGTTCCTTTTTTATCTGATGTAACAAATAAATTTATCATAATTCCTGCCTGCTGATATTATACAAAAAATTTCAATAAATTAATACAAGAATACTATTTCTTTTACTAAAAAAAATATTAAAATAAAACCATGAAGAAAATAATTTTTTTAATAATTTTAATAATTTTTTCAATACCCGCATACGGGGTAACTTTTGATGAGTATTATCCCGATGATGAAAAACCGAATAAACCGCTTTATATAAGACAGGGATCTTTTATAAGAGTCGTAAATTTGAGAGAAATAAATTCTTTTATTGCAGATATTGGTGATGAATGTGAGTTTATAAACAAATACGACATGTTTATAGAAGAGTATCTTGCACTCCCGCGAAATTCGCATGTGTACGGGGTAATAGAAGATATAAAAGAACCTGTACAGGGAAAGAATGCCCAAATAAAAATAAAAATAAACAAAATAGTTACACCATACGGGGAAAAAGTTTTGTATCCGAATGCTCATATTTATGCGCAAAACGATAATTATATAGGCGGCGAAAAAACACAGCTCGCATACTATAAAAAATCACCCCATTATATTGAGGGTTGGGGTGGAGGAATACTCCAATTAACACCTCTTAACATTTATGAACAGGGAAAACACGCACAAATAAAGCCGGGAGCAGAATTAACAGTTGTGTTCCATAAAGATTTGAAAATAAATTAACTGTAATGTATAATTACAAAAGTGAATTGTCAATAATCTATGGGAGATAAATATGAATAACAAGAAAATTATAGCAGCAGGTATATTGTTGTCTTTTATGGGAATGCCTGCATTTTGTAAGAGTAATTTTTCCGTAACCGCAGCAACTCCGCAAACATATCAAAGTCAGTATTCTCAGTATACATCAGTTCCATATACACAAACGACAACAAATGCGTCGGCTCCTCTTCAGGGTTATGTGGTGGTAGTTCCTGCCGGTACAAATATTCAGGTAACAACAACAAGCATACTGGGTTCGGATAATTTAACGCTCGGTCAGGCTGTTTCTGCTGTATTGGCTCAGGATTTTGTATATAACGGAGTGACGGTTGCGCCTGCCGGAAGTATGGTCGCAGGAAATGTTACCCTTGTCAGAAAAGGCGGACATGCAGGTAAAAACGGCCAATTACAAATAAGATTTACTCAAATTACAACTCCTTACGGAAATGTTATACCAATATCAGCAATGGTAAAAACCAGTGACGGAACAGGAATTCTGAAATCTGCAACAGCTTCTGACAGCGCAAAGGGTTATGCAAAAGATGCCGTGATAGGTACTGCTGCCGGTGCAATATTAGGAACTGCAATCGGTGCAATTGCAGGAGGCAGAAACGGTGTCGGTAAGGGCGCAATATACGGAACTGCAATCGGCGGCGGTTTGGGACTTTCAAAAGGATTATGGGATAAAGGTCAAAGTGTGGAAATACCTGCAAATTCTATAATTGAAATTACTATTGACCAGCCGGTTACTGTCCATTCGAGCAAATAATTGTTAAGTAAGTTAAGCAATTTGTTCACACCAAACATTTCTGTTAAACTGTTTGGAGAACGTGAGATATACAAATTATGACAATATTAGGAAAATATATAGAAAAAGACGAAGAGCAGAAATTTGATTATAAAATTCCTGCCGTATTTAAGACAAACAAATCTGATATGTCGCTGAAAAAATCTATCATCATTTCAACGGCAATTCACCCCCTGACAGTGTTGTTGGTGTGGCTTGCAATATTTGTTGCAGGTTTATTGGGGATTTCTTTTGTTTTGTTTAACAAACCTGAAGCCAAAACTCAGGATATAGAATTTGTCCTTGTTGACAAAGAGGATAAACCTATAAATCCCAAAACAAGATTTCGTTCGGATAAAAACTCAAGAGCCGGCGGAAAACATGACCCCAAAAGGAAAGTTTCAATGCCAAAAGCAGGCGGCAGCGGCGCTCCCGTAAAAAAGCAGACACAGTCTAAGCCTCAGCAGGCTCAGCAGCCAAAGACTCAAAAGACACCTTTAACAAAGAAGCTTGCTGAAGCGGTAAAAGGTAAGACCCAAACAAAGCAGGAGCAATCGCCGGCAAAGGCAAAAGCTCCGACTCCGGCACCGAGACCGTCTGTTACACCAACTGCTCCTAAAGTTACGGATAAACCCAAAAGTGATATAGTTATCCCTACACCGAAAACAAATATACCAAAACTCGGTTCTCCTGCGGGAACAGGACCTATTGCCTCTTCCTCGGGAACGGGAACAGGCGGCGGAAGCAGTAAAACCGTCTCTGGTTCGGGATTGAGTTTTGCTCCAACGGGCAGTTCTTCTTCCGGAAGTTCAGGCAGAACAGGCGGAAGCGGTTCTTCGTCTGGAACAGGCAGAGGAACAGGTACCGGTTCGGGTGTCGGTGGTGGTAATGTCGGAAACCCCGGTCCGGGAAATCCGAACGGCAGCCCCGGAATAGACGCTATTAAGGAACCTGATTTTGGTCCTTACATGCGTGATTTACAACAAAAAATCAAAAGAAACTGGGAACCTCCAAAAGGTGAAGAAAGCCGCAGAGTGGTGATATTGTTCACGATTGCCCGTGACGGGAGATTGTTAAGCAAAAAAATTGTTAAATCTTCGGGACTCTCGAATGCTGACAAAGCAGCAATGAGTGCGGTTGAGTTGTCTGCTCCGTTCAAACCTTTGCCTGCAGAATACAGGGAAAGCTCGGTAGATATACAGTTTACGTTTGATTACAACGTATTTAGTGCAAGAAGATATTAATAGAAAAAGAGGAAATAAAAATGGAATTATTATTACATTCAATTCAAATGGACTGGCCGGTACTTTTGCCGATACTCGTATGTTCAATACTTACGCTTGCTGTTGCTATCAACAGATTTGCGTTTTTCGGTAAAAATAAAAGAGATATAGTTACCTACATTCCAAGACTTCAAAAAGAACTTTCAAAAAATAATCTTGAGGGTGCAAATGACATCAGTTCTCAAATGGGTGGTGTTATGGGTGAAGTAACAGAAGAAGCGGTCAGAATATTCTCTGAACAAAAGAAAGGCTTTTCGCGTTCTTTTGATATTGCAGCAGCACTTGCAACCAGAAAACTTGAACATCATTTAACAATACTTGCAACAATCGGTGGTGTTTGTCCTTTTCTTGGTTTGTTCGGAACTGTTGTAAGAATTCTCTACACTTTTCAGGATTTGGCTCAGGCAGGTAATCAGTCGGCAGCGGTTGCTTATGGTATAGGTTCTGCTCTTATTGCTACCGCTTTCGGTTTGGGAGTTGCAATTGTTGCTGTTATTTTGTACAACTATTTCCAATCAATGGTTGCAAAATACGAGGATGACTTCCAGCTTGTAAAATTGTTATTCCTTTCATTTGCTGATTCGGAAGAAGAAGTTCATACCGAATTTCAGCAAAATGTAGCGTTATAATCGGGTGATGAAATGTCTGTGAAAACTTCAAATTCAAGAAAAAAAGCGGTTTTTTCGGAGATTAACATAACTCCGCTGACGGATATTTTCTTAGTATTGCTGATTATAATGATGGTTGTTGCTCCTACTTTTCAGCAAAATAACGCTGAAATTAATATCCCTGAAATTAACAGCGGACTTGCGGTTGAAGAAAAGAATGCAACTGTTTCCATAACTAAAGAGGGTGAATATTATCTTAACGGTGTTCCTGTCAGCATAGAAGATTTAACGCAGGCACTGATTGAACTAAAACCCAATCTTAAAAAAGCACAAGTACTTGTAAAGGCTGACTCTTCGGCAAAAAGCAGAGATATCATGGAAGTAATGCGCGCTGCAAAAGAAGCAGAATATGAAAAATTAACAGTTGCGGGTGAGCCTTTAACAAAAAAAGAACAAAAAGTGCTATCTCAAAATGCTGCTGATACAGCTGAAGAAATGCCTGTTGCTGCTGATGAGGATGTTCAGATAAATGTAATTCCTGTATCCGATAAGCAGTCTGATGCTTCAAAATCACGGCCTTTTGCTGAAAAACCGCATCAGAAAACTAATAAATCCGACTTTTTAAATACGGATTGGGAGGAATAATGTCGCAAAAAAGAACAGTTTTCAGTGAAATCAATATTACTCCCCTGACGGATATTTTTCTCGTTTTGCTTATTATAATGATGGTTATAGCGCCTTTGTTAGATCAGCAGGGTTTGTCTTTGACTGTTCCGGATAATGTTGAAGCAAAAGATATTCAGGAGCATAAAACGGTTAACGTTATGATAGATAATCAGGACAGATTTTTTATTAACGATGAAGAGGTTGCACCTGAAAAACTTGAAAGCACAATAAAAGAGCTTGCCAAAACAAATTCTGAGGGTGTTGTTATTGAAACAAGTGAAGAAACGACTCACGGTGCAATGGTTAAAGTTATGGATTCCGCAAGAAATGTCGGAGTAAATGCCATTTCGGTTACGGAAATATAGTTTTAATTAATATTGAAAATATCTGTCAAAGTCTACGTCGTCAAAACAGCAAAGGAGTTTAAAAACTTCGTCATTTTCGTCCATTCTCTGAAATTTGTATTCGTCAAATTTCCAGAGTTTCGGACTGATTCCGATGACACGGATTATATTTTTTTCATACAGAATTTTTAATTTTTGTTTGACTATATCAATAGGAATGCCGACTAATTTTGATAATTCAACAGCAGAAATACCTTCTTCGTGAGAACATCTCTCCGGAGTCATAAACATCAGTTCCATACCGACCTTTTTCAGGTCTGTATCCTGTATTTCGCTCTCATACTCATTCATGGTCGCCATTTCCATACAACCCCATGTCGTCACTTTTTATCATAACTTTAATTTTGGGTTTATCCATCATTCATTTACTTTAAACTTTGATTAAAAACTTTTTTGCTGATGATAATTTGCTATTGTAGTTTTTGAAATATTATTATAAAATTAGTAAAAGGTTAGATTATTATTGTATTTTTTGGAGAATTTTTATGTCTGAAAATAAAGATGAAAAACCGGTTAACAAAAAAAAGGAAGAAACCGATATATATGATTATTTAAGGTATATTGAGGACCGGACAAATCAAAATGACAAAAATCTGAAATTTCTGTCTGAGCAGCAAACTGAGCAGATGAAAGAATTAATCCAGACAAAGACAGATAATCTCAGAAGTTTCTTTGAAGAAGCAATAAGACTCCAGTTAGAATTGATAAGAAATAATTACGAAAATGTACTCGCAGATAAAAAAGCTTTCTATGAAAATGAAATAAGAATAAAAGAAGAAGAATTCCAAAAAATACTGAAAAAACAAACTGACATGGTTACAAATTCTTATGAGAATAAAATCAGTAATATAAAAACTACTTATGAAAATGATTGCCAAAAGAGGTTGTTTGAATGTTATTCAAAAGCCAAAGCTGATTTTGACAAAGCACTGGAAGATAATATAAATATTGCAGGTGCTGAAAAACAAGAAATAATCTCAAAATATGAAAACACAATAAATGAGCTGAAAGAAAGTTTTGTTGTAAAAGAGAAGAAAATTGCGGATGAAGTTTTCTCAAAAACGAAATCGGAATGTGATGATATTCTGGATAAAACAGTAACAAAATACAGATTTGAAAAACAGGAAATTTGTGCAAATTACGATAAAGTCATTAATGAGTTAAAAAATGATTTCACGGTACAGCAAAACAAATTTGATACCGAAAAACAGGAAATTTGTGCAAATTACGATAAAGTCATTAATGA
>Ga0310696_10003345_pt1 | contig 20127 bp, 16 predicted proteins | sample AusTroGonzalo_MG_4_FD_203885 | JGI IMG/M metagenome (GOLD analysis project Ga0310696, IMG submission 203885) | Bovine rumen microbial communities from tropical cattle in Woodstock, Queensland, Australia - Gonzalo_02 (v2) (version 2) | ecosystem: Host-associated > Mammals > Digestive system >... | reverse complement strand
CGTCGAGATAGTCCATCGAACCGTCGATGTCGAAGGGCACGAAGATGTCGTCGGCGTCGAAGATAAGCACATAGTCCCCGCGCGCCTCCTCGACGAGGTCATGATACGAGCGGGCGATCCCCTGCCGTTCGCCGTGGCGGATCATGCGGAAGAGGTCGGGATGTCTCTCCATGTAGCGCCGCGCCGTTTCGCCGTCGCCGCCGGCGGGCGAGGCGTCGTCGCAGATCACGAATTCGGTGTTGCGGAAGTGATATCCGCTGTTGAGAAACGAATCCAGTGCATCGGAAAAGTACGGGAGCCTGCTGCAGCACGAGATGAGGATGCTCAAACGGATCTTCCGGTCTTTCGGTTTCTCGTAGGACATTTTTCTATCGGCTTCTTGAAATGAGATTTTGTTTCGTCACGATCTTCGAAGGCAGCCGCGAAACCGGGCGGACAGAGCCGGTTGTTTCCTCTTTTCCCGTCCGTTCCGGGCCACTTGCATTCGGGAGACCGTTTTTTGACCCCTCGGTACACGCACGGGGGTTAAAATATCGCACTTTCGCCGCCAATGCAAATGAAAAAAAAGAAAAAAGAGAAAAAACGCCGCCGTTCAAACGGACCTCCCGCGCATTCCGAAGGGGAGGAACGTCTTGACATTGCCGGCTTGGACGTGTATATTCTAAGCTCGCATGTTCCGTGTTCCGATGCTGAAACGAAGGAGTTGTTGCAGATGAGCGTGGCAGTCGTGATGGGAAGCAAGAGCGATCTTGAGGTCGTTCGCGGGGCTTTCGATGTGTTGAAGGAGTTCGGCGTTCCCTGTGTCGGGCGGGTCCTGTCGGCCCACCGGACGCCTGTCGAGGCGGCCGAGTTCGCCGCAAATGCCGAAAAGGACGGCGTCAAAGTGATCATCTGCGCCGCGGGAATGGCGGCGCATCTGGGGGGCGTCATTGCGGCGCACACGACTCTGCCCGTGATCGGCATCCCGGTTGCGTCGGCGCCTTTCAACGGGCTGGACTCCCTTTTCTCCATGGTGCAGATGCCTCCGGGGATTCCCGTCGGTGTCGTGACCGCCGGCAAGGCGGGGGGCAAGAATGCCGCGCTTTACGCCATTTCCATGCTGGCCCTTTCCGACAAAGTCCTGGCCGAAAAACTTGCCGCTTTCCGCAAGAAGCAGAAGGCGCAGGTTTTGTCCGCCGATGAGGAACTGCAGAAGGAACTCTTCTCCGAATGAGCGTCAATCAGCTGATCGGGACCGTCGTCCGGCTGACGCTGCTGATGACGCCGTTTTTCGTACTTGCCGTCTTCATTTCCTGCTGCGAAGGGTGGCCGCAGAAGGCGCGGTCCACTCTGGCCCGGCGGACCGGGGTCGCCGTGATGGTCATCTGCATGGTGATCTATCTGATCGGGGAGACGCTTTTCCGCTATCTGGGCATCAGTTTGGACGCTTTCCGGATCGGTGCGGGGCTGGTCCTGCTCCTCAACGGCGTTTCCATGGTGCGGGAGACCTCCGTGCCCGGGCGGCAGGTGGAGACTGACGGGGATATCTCCGTGGTGCCTCTGGCGCTGCCCACCACCGTCGGCCCCGGGACCATCGGCGCGCTGCTGGTCATGGGAGCCGCGGCTCACGGCGCCACCGAGAAGATCGTGGGACTGCTTTCCATCGCCATCGCGTCGACGGTCATTTTTCTCGTGCTCAACTACTCGGAGTACATCGCCCGGATCATCAAGCACAAGGGGATCACGATCCTGAGCAAGCTCACCGGCATGTACCTGGTGGCGCTGGCCGCTCAGATCATCTTCGAGGGCGTCAGGAACTTCCTCCGTCCCGTCGCATAGAACGCGGTCTTCAGCGGACTTTCGGCTCCCGGCGGCCCTGGATCAGCTGGGCGGGATCCCTGCTGAAGTCCTGAAGGGCGCGGTTGATGTTGAGAACGTTGTTTTCCAGCCGGATGAGGGAGTTCTCCAAATTGGAGATGAATATTTTGAGCTCCGATCTGACGGGACCCGCCGAGTCGTTGGTTTTTTCGACGACTTGTTTTGCGGCCAAAAGGAAGGCGTTGAGATTCGTCAGCGTGTCCTCCACCTGTTTGCTCGTGCTGGCCTTCAGCAGGTTCTGCATGCTCTGATTGAGATTGTCGAGAGCGGTGTTGATCCGGTCGACGTTCTCCTGCGTGACGATCTTCTCCAGCCGGATCGCGGTCTGCTCCAGACTGTTGCCGATGCGTTCGGCTTTTTTCAGCGTGGCCTCGATCTCCTTTTTGTCGAGCAGGGCGTTGAGGTTGTCCAGGCTGCCGTTGATCTTTTCGGCAAAGCCGTTCCAGTCGATGGATTTCATCTCTTCGAGCATCCGGCTGACGTTCTGGATGGCGTTGCCGATGTGCGAGGGATTGGAGGGAACGAAACTTACGCCGTCGGGAATGGAGCGGGGGGGCGGATTTTTTGCGATGAGTTTGCTGGGCGTGTCACGGACAAGTTCCAGGTGCGATCCCCCCATGAGTCCCGAGGCGTTGACGTAACAGCTCAGCATGTTGCGGTTGACCATCTTGTCAAGATCTCTCCTGTCGAATACGCCGTCGGCATCGACCGGATCGAAATCGCCCCGGAAGGCCTCGCCGAAGATATCGAAAAAGATCAGGATCCGGCCGTCGCTGCTGCGCATGTGCATGGCAGTGACTTTTCCCACGGGCATGCCGAGATACTTGACCGGGGCGCCGACCGTCAGCCCCTCCACGGAGGAATAGACTTCGGTCATGGCGCGGATCCGCGGCGAAAACACGCGCAGAGCTCCCGCCGCGATGAAGGCGACGATCAGCAGTGTGGCGGAGATCAGAATGAATGCCCCCAGCTTGATTTTGTTGGCTTCGTTCATAAGAAAAGCTCCTCTGGTATTCCGTCAGGACGAGGTGAGGCCGAACAGGGCCGTGATCACGGCGTCCATGACGACGATGAGAAAAATGGCCGAAACGACGGCGGAGGTCGTTGAGCTGCCCACCCCCCGGGCATTGCGTTCGGCATACATGCCCTTCATGCAGCCGATGGTCGCCACGATGTAGCCGAAGAAACAGCTTTTGGTCAATCCCTGGGTGAGATCCACCACGTGGATGACTTCGATGCATTTGTTGATGTATTCCGAGATGCTCACGTCCAGCATGGAGCAGACGATCATCATGCCGCCCGCGATGCCGCAGATATCCGAAATGATCGTGAGACAGGGCAGAACGAGGATCATGGCGATGAATTTCGGCAGGAGCATGTACTCGCAGGGGTCGATCCCCAGGGTCACGAGCGCATCCAGTTCATCGTCGTTCTTCATGGAGCTCAGTTCGGCGGCGAAGGCCGAACCGGTCCTTCCCGCGAGGACCACTGCGGTGACCAGCGGGGCAAGCTCCGTGACGATCACGGTCCCGACGAGGTTCACCACGTAGCTCTGGACGCCGAAACGCCCCAGCTGGACGATCGCCTGAAATGCGAGGATGACGCCGATGAGCAGTCCCAGCAGGGAGATGATGGGGGTGGCGTCGCTGCCGCATGTGTCCATGTAGAACAGGACGAGGTCCCGGCGGATCCGGGATGGGTGGCGCAAGATCCGCAAAAAGGCCCGGGACACCTTCCGCATAAAGGAGATGTACTGGCGGATATTGTCGAAAAGTCCGATGGAACCGTCTGCGATCTGAAGACAGATTTCCCGGAGCGGCGCCGATCTCATTTGCGTTTGTTCCCGTTTTCGCAGTCGGCCATGCGGCGGGCGAGCTTGCGCACGGACTCCGAAGCGGCCAGAACGATGTTTTCCACAGAGTGGGCGCGCAGGGGGGAGGTGATGTCGAAACGGATCTTTTCGGATGTCCCCGTCCTGCGGTAAAAACCGGAAAGACGGAAGACCCGGTTGGTGGTATCCGCTTCGAAGCACTCGATCTCGCCGCACAGGGTGATCTCAGGCTGCACCCGGTCCCGGCAGAGGGCCCGGTTCAGGGCGCAGCAGACCAGTGCTCCCGGCTCCAGCGCCCAGACGTTGTAGGGATCCCGGGTGAGGTCGAAATACGAGCGCCACTGGATCCGCGTCCCGGCGCTGGATGCGTTGCGCATGTAGGAAACGCTGACTTTTCCGGAACAGGGAACAGGCTCGACATCCAGATCGAAGTCCTGCGTACTCCGGTAGGCCGGCATGAAACACCCGCACAGGAAAATCAGAAAGAGGACCGGCAGGACCATGAAAAAAACTTTTTCGGGCAGGGAACGCATTTTTACCATCCGCTGTTCTTAAGTGAAGAAATTTTGGCGCAGACCTAATATACACCGAAAGTTGCGAAAAACAACCTTCAATTTCCCGCCGCGCTCCCGCGGGCGGCAAGCCGTTTGGAAATATCCTCCGCGATCAGTTCGGGCGTCAGCCGGTACCGTGTCCTCAGTTCGGAGATCCGTCCGTGTCCGATGATCTCGTCGGGCCAGCCGAAATCAAGCCTGAGGCGCGTCCCGTCGTCCGGGATCAGCCGGAAAAGGATCGCGCCGAGCCCGCCGGCGACGGCATGATCCTCGATGACGATCACATCTCTTTCCGCATATTGCCGCGCGGTCGCTTCGTCGAAGGGTTTGAGGAACCGCGGGTCGATGACACAGCACTCCAGACCGGCTTCCCTCTTGAGTATCTCCGCCGCGGCAAGCGCCGTTTCCGCCTCGGCGCCCAGAGCCCAGATGACAGGACCGTTGCCCGCGCGGATGACCTCCGCTTTGCCCGTTTCCAGCGGAGCGCAGCCCGCGGCCGCGGCGCGGGGACCTTCGCCGCCCCGGGGGTAGCGCAGAACGGAGGGCCCGGATCGTTTCAATGCGAGATCCAGCATGAGCTCCAGGGCCTTGTAATTCCGCGGCGCCATGATGACGATCTCCGGCAGGGCGGTCAGGAAGGCAAGATCGTAAATGCCGTGATGGGTCGGTCCGTCCTCGACGATCCCCGCCCGGTCGAGAGCGAAAACCACCGGCAGTTTTGCCAGAACGGCATCGTGGTAGATGCAGTCGAAGGCCCGCTGGGCAAAGGTGGAGTACAGCGCGCACACGGGTTTCCGTCCCGCGATGGCCAGCCCGCAGGAGAAGATGACGGCGTGAGCCTCGGCGATGCCGACGTCATGACACCGGGTCGGGTAATCTTTGGCGAAGCGCCGCAGGCCCGTTCCGTCGATCATCGCCGCGGAGACGGCTTCGATCCGTTCGTCCTTTTCCGCCTGGCGGAGCAGGCATTCCCCGAAGGTCCCGGAGAAACTTCCGCCCGAAGGGGGAACGCTGCCGGTCACCGGGTCGAAGCCCGACACGCCGTGGTACCGGGCCGGCTTCTTTTCAGCAAAGTCGCATCCGCGGCCCTTGGTGGTCAGAACATGCACGAGGATCGGGCCGTCGAGCCGCTTGATCCGCTGGAACAGGACCAGCAGTCCCGCCAGATCGTGGCCGTCAACGGGACCGAAATACCGGAATCCGAGCTCCTGAAACAGCAGCCCCGGCGGCAGGATCAGGGATTTAACGGCGTCGTCGATCCGGGAGAGCAGAGAATAAAGTCTCTTGCGGGGGCGTGAGAACTCCCTGAGCATGCTGCGCAGACGATTGTAGAAGTTTCCGGAAATGACCCTGTTGAGACACCGGGAAACGCCGCCCACATTTTTCGAGATCGACATTTTGTTGTCGTTGAGGACGACGATCAGTTTTTTCGCCGAATCCCTGCCGGAGGTGAGCCCCTCGAAGGTTATGCCGTTGGTCAGGGAGCCGTCGCCGATGACGGCGATCACCCGGCCCTCATCGCCGTTTTTCTTCCTGCCGCTTGCGATCCCGCGGGCAAGGGAGACGGCCACGCCCGCGTGGCCGGAGACGCCGGTATCCGCGGGCGACTCCCCGGGGGAGGGGAACCCGGAACATCCGTCGGCGTGCCGGAGTGCCGAAAAGCCGTCCCGGCGGCCGGTGAGCAGTTTGTGCGCATACGCCTGATGGCCCACATCGAAGACCAGCGCGTCGCGGGGGATGTCGAACTCGTGATGGAGTGCCAGTGTCAGTTCGACGCTGCCGAGATTGGAAGCAAGATGGCCGCCGTTTCTTCCGACGGACTCGATGATGACCCGGCGCAGTTCCTCCGCCAGGGAATCGAGTTCTCCGACGGACATGCGCGCGACATCCGCGGGGGATGTTACGGAATCCAGCAGCATGAAGCGTCCCGGACCGGTCAGATGATCCCGCAGCGGGTCAGCGTCGCGCGCAGCTGCTCGAGATGGGGCGCGGTGAGACCGCACAGCGGCAGTCTGTACTCCGCCCGGCATTTGCCCGCGAGCTCCATCGCGGCCTTGACGGGAATGGGATTGCTCTCGATGAAAAGATCGACGAACAGACGATAATATTTTCTGTGAAGGACAGCCGCCGCCCTGAAATCCCCCGCCAGCGCGAGCCGGACCATCTCCGACAGGTCGCGGGGTATGAGGTTCGAGGCCACACTGACGATCCCGGAGGCGCCCACGGCCATCATCGGCAGCGTCAGGGAGTCGTCTCCCGAGAGAACGGTGATATCGCAGCGGTCCTTGATCGCGGAGACGCGGTCCACGCTTCCGGCGGCTTCCTTGACGGCGATCATCAGGGGATTCTCCGACAGGCGGACGACCGTGTCCACGGGGATCGGCACGCCCGACCGGCCCGGAACGTTGTAGAGCACGACGGGAAGCCCCGTCTCGTCGGCGATCGTGGAGAAGTGCCGGTACAGCCCTTCGGGCGTCGGCTTGTTGTAGTAGGGGGTGACCTGAAGAGAGGCATCGGCCCCGAGGGCTTTCGCCGCCCGGGTGAGCTTGATCGCTTCCGCTGTGCAGTTGGCCCCCGTTCCCGCGATGATCTGGCATCTGCCGCCGGCGAATTCGATGGTCTTGGCGATCACTTCGAGGTGTTCGTCGCAGTCGAGCGTGGGCGATTCGCCGGTAGTCCCCACGGGGATCAGGCCCGCGACGCCTCCCGAGATCTGCTCCTCCACCAGGGCGGCCAGAGTTTCATAGTCGACCTTGCCATCCCTGAAAGGGGTGACCATCGCCGTATATACGCCGGAAAGCTTCAACATTTCAACAATGCCTTTCGATTGCGGTTGTTTTCTGTTCAAAAGATAAAGTAACACCTCCCCGGGGAAAAATCAATCATATTCCCCCGCTTTAATTTGAAAAAAAAGGCCGGACGGACAATATTAATACGCTGACGGGTGTTTTTTCAAAAGTCAAGGAGAACCTGCGATGAAAATGTCTGCGATGTTTTTTCTGACCGCGGCGATCGGGCTGCTGGCCGGGTGCGTTTCCTGCGAATACAGCGGCGAGTCCGCCGGAGCCGAGACCGAGCGTGTGGGCATTTTTACGGATTCGTCGAAGATCGACCGGCCCTACCGCGTCCTCGGACGCGCCGTCGTCTCCGGCAACTATCGCGATGTCAGCCGCGAGAGGATGATGGAAAAAATGGTTTCCCGCGCCAAAAAGTGCGGCGCCGACGCGATCCTCATCGTCGAGCAGCAGGTGCTGCCCGCCGGAGAAGTCAGCCGGCCGGCGTTCGACACGGCTTATGATTTCAACGACACCAACCGCAGCTGGCAGCAGCTGGACCGGGATTTCGATTTGACTTACGGCGAGATCGGGCGGAAAAAGACCTCCAATATCGAATCGGTCAACTCCTACCGGCGGGTCATCCGCGCGGAATTCCTGAAGTACTCGGCGGAAGAGAAGATCGCTCCTTCTCCGGAAAAGTGACCGATGCCTTCCTTTGTTCCCGCCTGGTTCCTGCCGACGCTGCTGTCGGCCTTTTCCCTCGGATTTTACGATATCGCCAAAAAGCATGCGGTCAACCGGAACTCGGTCATGCCCGTCCTGTTTTTCGCGACGCTTTCCGGGAGCGCGCTTTATGTGGCCGTCCTCGCCGGCTGCGGCAGGCTTTCCGGAGCGGTCGTCTGCACGATGACGCAGTTTCTTCTTGTCCTCCTGAAATCCCTGCTGGTCTCATCCAGCTGGATCTGCGTTTACTACGCCATGCGGGATCTGCCGATCAGTCTTGCATCCCCCATCCGGGCAAGTTCGCCCCTGTGGACCGTCATCGGCGGCATCATCCTTTTCGGTGAACTGCCGTCGGGATATCAGCTTCTCGGCATGGCTGCGATCTTCGCGGGCTACTGGCTCTTCGCCGGACTGGGAAAGCAGGAGGGGTTCCCGCCGCTGAGCCGGAGCGTCATCCTGATCCTCGCCGGGACGCTGCTCGGTGCAGGGTCCGCCCTCTACGACAAGTATCTTCTCAACGTCTGCCGGATCCCCCGGGAGATGCTGCAGTTTTATTTCTCCGTCGATCTCGTCCTCGTTCTCGGAACGGCGTATGCGGTCCGCCGGTTCGTTTTCAGGCACGGGATCCCCTTTCAGTGGCGCTGGACGATCCCTCTGACGGGGATCCTGCTCATCGCGGCGGATTACCTCTACTTTTACGCGGTGAGTCTGCCGGAGATCCGCATCTCCATACTCTCCCTCGTACGCCGGTGCAGCTGCGTCGTCACTTTCGTCTTCGGCGTCTGGTACTTTCACGATCTCAACATCCGCCGCAAGTTCTGCGCTCTGGTGCTGATCCTGCTGGGCGTTGCGATCTTGGCTCTGGCGGATTGACGCCATGGATCCCGTTCTGGAAAAACTCGAGTCGGTTTGGACCACGCTCCGCCGCAGCGACAAAGCCCGGCTCGGTCCGGGCAAAAGAAAACTGATCGAATGCCTCCGTTCCGGCCGGGCTGAGGACGAGGCCGATGCTGTCCGGGCATTCCTCCGGCGTCTGGAAGAGGCCGCATCGAGATCCCTTGCCGCGCCCGCTTCCCGGCTCGTCACGGCTTATCCGGAAGAACTGCCGATCACCCCTTTCATTCCCGCCGTCAAGGCGGCGCTGGCCGAACATGACGTCATCGTCGTCTGCGGCGCGACCGGTTCCGGAAAGACGACCCAGCTGCCCAAGGCGCTGCTCGAGACCGGCCTCGGCCGCACGGGCATGATCGGATGCACCCAGCCCCGCCGTCTGGCCGCCACCGCGCTGGCGGAGCGTTTCGCCTTCGAGACCGGCGTCGAGCCGGGCCGTGAAGTCGGGGTCAAGATCCGCTTCGACGACAGGACCTGCGACGCTACCGTGGTGAAATTCATGACGGACGGGATCCTGCTTGCCGAGACCCGTTCCGATCCCGATCTGCTGCAGTACGACTGTCTGATCCTCGACGAGGTCCACGAGCGCAGTCTCAACATCGATTTTCTGCTCGGCTACGTCCGGAAGCTTCTTTCCAAACGCCGGGATCTCAAGGTCGTCATCTCCTCCGCCACGCTTGAGTCGGGCAGCATCTCCGCCTTTTTCGGGGGCGCTCCCGTCATCGAGATCCCCGGCGGACTGTATCCCATCGAAGACGTCTGGATGCCGCCGCAGGAGGACGAGGATATGTCCGACTGCATCGCCCGGGCTCTCGATTTTCTCTTCGAACTGGACCCCCTCGGCGATGTCCTCGTCTTTCTCCCCGGAGAACGGGAGATCAGGGACATGATGGAGTTTCTTGCGGGCCGGCGCCTGCGGCATACCGAAATCCTGCCTCTCTTCGGCCGGCTCAGCGCCGCCGAACAGGGAAAAATCTTTCAGCGCAGCCGTTTCCGCCGCGTGATCCTGAGCACCAACGTCGCGGAGACCTCTCTGACGATCCCCGGGATCCGTTTCGTCGTCGATTCCGGGCTGGTGCGTCTCTCCCGGTACAACCCCCGGACGCGGATCCAGGAACTCCGGGTGGAAGCCGTTTCCAAGGCGGGGGCCCGGCAGCGGCGCGGACGGTGCGGACGTCTCAGCGACGGCGTGTGCGTGCGGCTGTATTCGGAGGAGGATTTTGCGAAGAGTCCCGATTACACGCCGCCCGAGATCCAGCGCAGCAGTCTGGCCGGCGTCATCCTCCAGATGGCGCTTCTGAAACTGCCGCCGATCACGGAATTTCCCTTTGTCGATCCCCCGGGACCGGCGCTGATCCGCGAGGGTCTGAGGACCCTCGACGATCTGCATGCGCTGGACAACGGCCGCTTGACGGAGAGCGGCAGACGTCTGGCCGCTCTGCCGGTGGATCCCCATCTCGGACAGATGCTTCTTGCCGCCGAGAAAGCCGGCGTCCTGCCGTTCCTCGCCGTCATCGCCGCATATCTGAGCGTTTCCGATCCCCACGAACGGCCTCTCGAGGAGATCAAGGCCGCCGATGAGGCCCATCGGCGCTTCCGGTCGGACGAGTCGGATTTTCTCGGCATCATCAACCTCTGGACGGCTGCCGAAGCGGCCCGCGGAAACAACGGCTCCAACAGCGCCCTGCGGCGGTTCTGCAAGCAGAATTTTCTCAATTACAAACGCATGCACGAGTGGCGGAACCTCGCTTTCGAGCTGGCCGAAAACTTTTCTTCCTCGCCCGATGCCGTCGATTCCGAAAAGGCCCGCATGGAGTACGATGCCATCCACAAGAGCATCCTCTCCGGACTGCCCCGGCAGATGGCGGTTTTCGACCGGGAGAAAAACAGTTTCCGTGATATGACCGGGAAGCTTTTCCTGCCGTTTCCCGCTTCGGGCCTCGCCAGGCGGAAAAAGGCGCCCGACTGGCTGATGTTTTTCGCGCTGATGGAAACCAGCCGGGTCTTCGGACGGGAGTGCGCCGCCGTGAAAAGCGAATGGCTCTATGAAGTCGCGCCCCATCTCTGCAAGGCCGTTTACGACGAGATCCATTTCGACCCGCGCAGCGGTTTTGTCCGGGCGCGGGAACGGATCACCGCGGGGGCTTTGACCATCACTCCCGGCCGGCGGCGGGATTACGCGCCCGTCGACCCGGTCCAGGCCCGGGAGGTATTCATCCGCGAAGGTCTGGTCCCCGGACTGGCGGAGGTCCCCGGCTGCCCGTGGGTCAGTGAATACAAGCTGCTGCTCGAGATGCTCAGAGAGCTGGAGATCCGCATGCGCCACCCCGGCGGATTCATCGACGAGGAGGCCCTCTTCGACTGGTTCGACCGTGTCCTGCCGCCTGAAATGAACTCCTGTTCGGCCGTGAAAAAACACTGGCAGCGGGTGCGGCGATCCTTTGTGCCGGAACCGGAGGAGATCGTATTTTATCCCGACATGCTGCGGGACAGTTCCGGTTTTCCCGATTTTGTCGTGAGCGGCGGCGTCAAACTGCCCGCAAAATATGTTTTCGATCCGGAGGATCCCTGCGACGGCGTCACCCTGTGCGTCGGGGAGGATGAGCTCAATCTCGTCGGACGGAACATCCTCGACTACGGCGTTCCCGGGTATCTCGCCTGGAAGATCGGGCATATGTTCCGGGCTCTCCCGAAAAATTTCCGCCGGGCGCTTCAGCCCGTCGGCGAATGCGCCGCGGACTTCATGACCCTTTTCAAAGAAAAGAAAATACTGACGGAGCAGCCCCTCGTCGAGGCCGTACGGGAATTTCTGCACGACAGGCTCGATCTGGATGTCCCGCCGCCGATCCTCGAAAACATCGATTATCCGGAATACCTCGTGACCAAACTGGCCCTTCTGGATGGAAACGGACGGGTGAAGAAGGTCCTGCGCGCCTTTCCCGGACGGGGGGAATTGGGGTCCCGGCTGAGCCGCGCTCTGCCCGAGGCCCGGAAATTCTTCAGCGCCTCCGGCGCGGATTGGCCCGCAAACCTTTCTCTGCCCCGTTCCGCCCGCCTCACCGAAGGCGGCGAAAGGACCATTTATCCCGCGCTGACGGTGGAGAACGGGCTGGTCGGCAGTTCCTCTTTTCTGGATGAACGCGAGGCCGGTCTGAGCCACCGGGCGGCGATCCTGCGATTGTTCCGCCTCAAGGCGAAGATGCAGACGGATTACTGGAAAAACAAACTGAAAGTCTCCAACGAAGTCCAGCTCACGCTTTTCCTCCGGTACCCCGAGTGGAAGGAGGATGCGCTCGATCTGATCCTGCTTTCCGCCCTGGAGACCGATCCCGCCGACATCAGGGAAAAGGCGCATTTCGAGCGGGAAATGGAGCAGGCGCTGGAGAAAATCGGCCCCGAGTCCCGTCGCGTCACGGCAAGTTTGGAGGAGTTGTCGCAAAACGTCGACCGCGTCAACGCGCTTCTCCGCCGCCTTCCCGCCGATTCCTGGAGCTGCTCCGACGTCTCGGCGCAGCTGGCCGGACTTCTGCGGCCCGGGTTTCTCCGGAGCGCGGAGGCTTTTGACATGTATCCCCGCTGCCTCAAGTCGCTCCTCCGCCGTCTGGAAAGGGCCGTCGGCGCGGGCTGGGCCAAGGACGAACAGAAAGGCGAGGCTCTTGTTCCCTTCATCTCCCGTTTCCGGCTGGCCGCCGGCAAGACGGATCTCTCCCGGCATGCCGGACTGCTGGATTTCTTCCTGCTGCTCCAGGAGGCGCGCATCGCCGTCTTTTCGCCGGAACTGGGGATCCGGAAGGGGGCGACGGCCGCTGCGCTTGCCGCGGCGTGGGAGTCTCTCCGGCTGACTTGACTTTTCCCGATCGTCTCAGGACCGGGAAGTCTCTTCTTCTCCTTTCCCGATCCTGTGCAGAAGCTCCGATCCGCCGAGAACGAGGCCGGGGAACAGCAGCACGGGAGCCGCCGGGATCAGCTGAACGAGATAGGCGACCGATCCGAACCCCAGCAGACGCATGGTGTGATTCGAGAGCAGACGCTTCTGCTGCCGGAGCCCCATGTCCCGGAGAAATCCGGAGGGCATGACAAAGGCCGCGCCCAGGCGGACGCTCAAAAAAACGAAAAGCAGCAGGGGGCCTGCGGCAGGAACGAAAAGCCCCGCCGCCATCCAGAAGAGCATCCCGAGAAGGGTCGACAGACTGTAAACAGCCGTGTCGCGCATGAAGATCAGCGTTTTCTTCAGGCCGGGTTCGGAGAGTTTTTCCCCGTGATATTTCTCCTCGTACTGCAGGATCAGTCTGTCGAAGAAGGGACTTCCGACGATCCCGTAGACGGCGGATACGGTGAACACGGCGACGACGACGGCAAGCAGAAATGCGATGACGACCAGCCCGCCCGCGGCGAAGCCCGCGATCCAGCTGATCCAGCGGGGCAGGGCTGCGATCCACGTTTCCAGTCGTGCAGCGAGTCGTGCGCTCAGGTAAAGAACGAGCATGACCCCCGAAATGTAGACCGCCGCCATCAGAAGCATGGGCAGGAGTGCGTATTTCCACAGGCTCCTGTCGCGAAAGAAGACCGCGCTTGCGGAGAAGAAGGCCGAAACGCCGTCGAGGTAATTCCGGAGAAAGACCATGGACAGGACCTTTCAGCGGACGGGCCGCTTTCGGGCCGCGGGACCATCCCCGCGGCGGTCGGCCGCCTGTTTCAGCAGACGGAGGATCTCGGCGCTGTCTCTTTTGTCCGCGCCGCTTTTTGCGCTCCGCCGGTTCCGTTCCGCGAAATAAAAGGGCGAAAGCCCGTTTCGTTTTCCCGCCCGGGGATCGGCGCCGTATTTGAGGAGGAGCGCGACGCCCTGCGGCGAATTCCGCCGGCAGGCGTCCGCCAGAAGACTCAGGCCGCCGGGCAGGATGGAATCGGCGCTGTATCCTTTTTTCAGCAGGCTCTCGACTTCCCGCCACCGATTGTGTTTCCACAGCGTGTTGAAGCGTCCCGTTTCGCTGAAGGAGGCCGCGGTTCGGCCCGTCCGGCTGCGGATCCCGGGATCGGCTCCTGCGGCCAGAAGCAGGTCCGAAAACAGCTTGCCGTCGGCGATGCGGGCGGCGTCGAAGAGGGCCGTCTCGCCCGAATCGTCGCTCATGTCCGGGGGATATCCCGCAGCCAGCAGCAGAAGAAGGATATCCCATCGTCCGGCCCTGACGGCGGTTTTGAGGTGACGCGTTTCCATGGGGGCACCGTCGCAAATGAGACAGGAAAGCTCATGCGTTCCGTGGATGCTTCCCCTGAGGACATTTCCCATGGTGATGTCCATGGCGCGCCCGAGTTCCTTTTCGGGCAGTCCGTAGGAAATGAGCTGGGACGAAGGGAAATAGCCGCCGCGCTCGAGACAGGCGGGATCGGCTCCCCGGCGGATCAGTTTTTTCAGCAGTTCGTTCCGGATCGGGGAGATGTTCGACGCGACGACGAGCAGGGCCGGCCCGCGGCGGCCCGGTTTCCCCGCATCCGTCAGGATGATGTTGGGATCGGTCTGCGGATCGTCCAGAAGCTGGAGCAGTTTTGTGCCGAGACGGTGTTTCCCCGCGGCGCCCGGCCTCCCGGAGGGGAGCGTGTAATCCCTGAAAACCCGCTGGAGCTCCCTGCCTTTTTCCGGGTCTCCCTGCAGCGCGGCGGCTGCTGCGACGGCGCTGTCCCGCCGGGTGATCTCCTCGATGCGCTTCCGGCTGAATTTGAGGAGCTGGGTCGAACGGTTGAGTATCTCCCTGCGCAGAAATGTCCGCGAATCGGGCGTTTTCCGTGAGCGGAGCTCTTCGCTCAGCCGGGTATTGACATCTTCGAGCCGTCTGCCGACGGCGTTCAGCCGCTCGATCCTTTTGCGGGAAAGTTCGAGAATTTCCGCTCCGGCGGGACGGGCGGATGCGGAGGGGGCAGGGGCCATGTGTGTTTTCGGTTCCGCCGGTACTGTTTTTGTGACGGGCTTCGGAGGGGCGGGCAGGGGGGGCGGAAGGCGTTTCCCCGCTTCCGTCCGGGCCCGGCGTGCCGCCGCGGCCCGGATTTCCCGCTCTCTGAGGACGCGGTTCCGGGCTATTCTGCCGTAAGCCGCCGCCCGGTGTCTCTCGCCGAAGATCCGGGCGAGTTCCCTTTCACGCTTCTGCTTCAGCTGCATCCCGAGTACCAGACAGCAGCACAGCGCGACGACGATCCCGTTCCCGAAAAGGAGAGAGAGGAAAAAGCGGTTCTCCGGATCGGTCATGTACCTCAGAAAAGATCTTTCCCGGGTCGGGGCGGGGATCGCCACTTTTTCTCCGCATCGGGGACAGCGGGTCGTTCCGCCGCGAAGCGTCGAATCCGCTTCGAACTTCTGCCCGCATTTGCCGCACTCGAAACTGAATATTTCCATACCTCCGCTCCGGAAGGACCTCCTTTGTCGAAAAACCTTATTATATCACAGGAGGACGTAAAAATCAACCCCCGGGAGCCGGCCGAGCGCGGAAAGGTCTTGATTTTTCCGGGCGGGACAGGTATATTAACCGGGACTTGGCGAACGGAGCGTCTTTCGAAAAGGAGGAATATGCCATGGCCGCCTCATCACCGCGGGAAGACCTGGCGAGGGTCAACGCCTTCATCACGGAATTGTGCCGGCTCATCCGGCGAAAACCGGAGGGGGCGATCCGCCATCCCTATTTGGCCATCACGGCCGGATCCTTTTATTCGGGACTGCTCTTCTGCTGGGACAACTATTTTTCCGCCCTTCGCATCGCCGCGGACGGCGACTTCTCGCACCTGCGCGATTTTCTCGACAACATGTTCGAATATCGCCGCTCCGACGGGTTCATCCCCAATGCGATCCTGGCCGACGGCGGGCCCAATTATTTTCACCCCGGGTTCACCTGCCAGCCCTTTCTCTGTCAGGCGGCGGCCCAGCTTCTCGAGCTGAGCGGCGATCTCGACGGCGCCGCGAAGGATCTCCCGATCCTCGAAAAGTTCATCGGTTTCTGGTTTTCCGCCCACGGAGCCGCCCACGGGCTCTGCCGCTGGGACGGACCGGCCTATTTTTCCGGCATGGACAACGAGATCCTGAGCTCGATCATTCACCCCTCCACGATCATTTCCCCGGATCTCAACGGCTACCTTTATGCCGAACTGCGGTCTCTGGCCCACATCGCCTCCCGGCTCGGCGACGACAGCAAGGCCGACATGTATCGGGAACGGGCCGCGGTCCTCAAGGACGCCGTCAACCGCTGGCTCTGGAGCGATGTCATAGGATCTTTCGGCGCCAGGGATACCGGCCGGGACCGGGTGCGCGTCAGCTTCGGCGACGCCGACCATCCGGAGGGCTTCGGGGCCTTCGCCTATCTGAGCTGTTCCGCGCTTCCGGTGCTGTACACGGGGGCCGCTTCTTGCGAACATGCCCGGGAGATGATCGGCCGCTACGTCCTCTCGCCGGAGCATTTCCGCAGTCCTTTCGGCATCCGGAGTCTCTCCCGCAAAAGCGAGTACTACAATTGCGCCGTGATCGGCAATCCCGGCCGTTTCGACGAATACGAAAGACTCACCAACTCCAACTGGCAGGGCCCCGTCTGGATCCCGCTGGGCTGGATGGTGTTTCATGCGCTTCTCCGCTACGGGTTCGAGGAGGAGGCCGCCGCGCTTTCCCGCGACATCCTCAAAAGCATCTGCCGCAGTCTGAGCATTCAGGGATCCCTCTCCGAAAACGTCGACGGTGACTCGGGACAGCCCCTGTACGCCCGCGACTACGCCTCATGGAACACCCTCGGCGACCTCATGGAGCGTTACATAGACCGCTCCCTCCCGCCGCCGCCCCGGTTGTTCTTCTGACCCGCTGTCCGCACAAAAAAAGAGGCGGGCTCGACGCCCGCCTCCGTGGGAAGCTTTTCTGCGGCTCAGAAGTTGAGCGGCTCGATCTGGAAATAGGCCTTGGGATGGTTGCAGACCGGGCAGACTTCCGGCGCTTTTTCGCTGATGACCACGTGTCCGCAATTGCGGCACTCCCAGCGGGTCGGCGCGGTTTTGACGTAGACTTCGTTGTTTTTGATGTTGGCGAGCAGTTTGTTGTAACGCTCTTCGTGGCGTTTCTCGATGTCGGCGACGCGGCGGAAACGGTTGGCGATGGCGGAAAATCCCTCGGCATCGGCCTCTTCCGCGAACTTCTTGTACATGTCGGTCCACTCTTCGTGTTCCCCGGCGGCCGCGGCGGCCAGATTGGCGGCGGTGTCGCCCAGGAGCCCCAGTTCCTTGAACCAGAGTTTCGCGTGCTCTTTTTCGTTGTTCGCCGTTTCCTCGAAGATAGCCGCGATCTGCTCGAAGCCTTCCTTTTTGGCGACGCCGGCGAAATAGGTGTACTTGTTGCGGGCCTGGGATTCACCGGCAAACGCAAACGCCAGATTTGCCGCGGTCTTGCTGTTTTTGAGCTCAGCCATTTTTTTCTCCTTGAATTTGTTGCGAAGACTCTACCGATCTGTCTCCGCTGTTAAAATAACGCGCCGAAGGCTTCTTTTCAAATCGGTTTCGTAAAAATCACTCTATAAAGAGGTTTCTGCTGGCGAAAACCGGTTCGCTGGTGAGGTTGATCCCCAGCTTCTTCAGGCCGACCTCGTCTCCGCCGCCGGGCATGTGGCTCGTATGCATCTCGCATCCGCTGAGCTTTGCCAGCTGCTTCATGGCCATGGAGGCCGCCGGATTGGAGGGAACGCTGACGCTGAGCGCCGTGAGCGTTTCGCTGACGGAGAGACTGATCTGTTTGTTCTTGAGGACCTCCCGCTTCAGATTGCCCAGAGAGTCGATGATCTCCGGCGCGATGAGGTGCAGATCGTCAGGAAGACCGGCCAGATGCTTGATCGCGTTGAGGATGCAGCTTGATGCCGCATGGAGCAGGGGGGAGTTTTTTCCCTTGATGATCGTTCCGTCGGCAAGCTCGATGGCGGCGCCGCAGAACACATTGTCGCAGCCTTTCCCGGGCGCATGTTCGGCTTCCTTTGCGGCATCCCGGGCGGCGGAGACGACTTTGCGGTCGGTCGCGCTGACGTTGAGTCCGTCCATGAGCATTTTGATCCGGTTGACCGGCTCCTCCGATCCGGCTCCCGTGGCGTAATCGCAGAGGGCGCGGAAGTAGCGGCGGATGATCTCCTGGGTCGCCGCTTCCCGGACAACGGCGTCGTCGGTGATGGCGAACCCGACCCGGTTGACGCCCATTTCCGTGGGACTGGCGTACAGCTGGTCCGGCGCCATGATCTTGGCGCAGATCCGCTTCACCACGGGGAAGATCTCCACGTCCCGGTTGTAGTTCGTGGCGGTGATCCCCCGGGCCTCGAGGTGGAAGGGATCGACCATGTTGACGTCGCCGAGATCGGCTGTCGCGGCCTCGTAGGCGAGGTTGACCGGGTGTTTCAGCGGCAGATTCCACACGGGGAACGTCTCGAACTTGGCGTACCCGGCCTTGACGCCGCGGCGGAATTCATGGTAGACTTGGGAAAGACACGTCGCCATCTTGCCGGAGTTGGGGCCGGGGCCCGTCACGACCACGATGGGACGCTCCGTTTCGATGTACTCGTTGGCGCCGTAGCCCTGATCGCTGGCGATGGTGTCGACATCGGTGGGATACCCCTGGATGAAGCGGTGTGTGTAGACCTTGATCCCCCGGCGTGCGAGGCGGTTGATGAAGACGTTCACCGCGGGCTGATCGCGGTAGCGGGTGATGACGACGGCCCGCACCTGAAGTCCCCAGTCCCGGAGATTGTCGATGGTGCGCATGGTGTCGATGTCGTAGGAGACGCCGAAGTCGGCGCGCATCTTCTTGGCCTCGATGGCTCCGGCGTGGATGCAGATGACGATGTCGACCTTGTCTTTGAGGCGCTGCAGCAGTTTGATCTTGGCGTCGGGATCGAACCCCGGCAGGACTCTTGCCGCGTGGTAGTCGCAGATGAGTTTTCCGCCGAATTCGAGGTAGAGTTTGTCGCCGAATTTGCCCGCGCGCTCGAGGATGGACTCCGACTGTTCCCGGAGATACTTTTCACTGTCAAAACCGATTTTCATTTTTTCCCTGCGTTTGTCGTAAGAGGGGTTGATGTCTCCGGGGTGATAATATAACCGGTTTTTTTCGTGAAAACAAGCCCGAAACAAAACATCCCGCGAAAAAAGTTCGGAAGTCTTACCTCGTTTCCTTGATGCCGGCTCCGCTGAGGGAAACATTGACCCGCATGGGAGTGGCGAGCAATTCGCCGCCGCTCAGCTGGGCCACATGTCCGTCGAGGAACGCCGTGGAAGCACGGTCATTGTGAAGACGCCAGATGAGGTTGGTCCACGACGTCGTCGCATTCGTGGCGACAAGATAGGCGCATTGACCGTAGTTGGCGTTGGTGCATTCAAAGCCGGAATCGGCCAGCAGGACCGTGCCCGAGGGATTTTTCATTCCTTCGTACTTGAGATATCCGATCAGGTTGGCGCCGCTCTCGAATCTGCCGCTTATGGGTCCGATATTGGCGATGCGCTCCGGCACGTAGGAAAGGGTCCGTTCCGTGGTTTTGGCGAATACCCACATCCCGTACGTGTTGCGGTTGCAGGAGGTCCCGAAGGGCCAGGAAGGATTGCCCGGATCGCCACCCTCCTGCCACTTCGGAACGGAGGGACACCGGAGGACTTTGGCGGGGATATAGGCCTTTTTCGCCCACTTGAACTGTCCCGTCATGATCCCCATCCAGGTCCCCGTGTCCCGAACGGTGTTGTCCGTGGAGCAGATCCAGCCATCGAAATCATTGGCGTACTGGATCGTCGCCTGAGAGACCTGCTTGAGCTGCGAAACGCAGTTGGCCGATTTGGCCCGCTCCCGGGCCTGCTGCAGGGCCGGCATCAGCATCGACGCCAGAATGGCGATGATGGCGATGACGACCAGGAGCTCGATCAGCGTGAAAGCCCTCTGCTCTTTTCGGTTGATGTGGTCTGACGCGTGTTTCATGATCGATCCTTTCTTTTGCATATCATTTGGTTCCATGTCGATGGAGTGTTGTTGACTTCAAAACCGCCCCGTTTTCAGGAATTTCCCTTCGGAGCGGGGAACCCGCTCTTGCGGAAGGCCTCCTCCGTCACCCGCACGACCTCCCGGGCCTGTTCCGGCGTGACGGGGAAGGGGACGTGCTCGACCACCGATTTCCAGATATGTTTCCATATCTCGCAGGCCGGCACGTCCGGGACCTGATACTTTTCTTCGACGAAGTAGAGCGTCTCGTCGAAATTGCCGTACTTGAGGGGCGGATTTTCCGGGTGGGGCGAAAGTTTCTTCAGCTCGACGGCGGGGTCGATGCGCCTGACGTCGATGGTTTTCCCGCCTGAAAAAACGATGGTCCCGCGGCTGCCGATGATCTCCATGTCCCGGCCGGGCATGGTGTTGGCGCCGGTGACTTCCACATCGGCCAGACGACCGTTGGCGCCCTTGAGAAGTATTTTGAAGAGGTCGTCGCCGTCCCCGATGCTTATGACGTGACGCACGTCGGCC
>Ga0310696_10003342_pt1 | contig 20130 bp, 14 predicted proteins | sample AusTroGonzalo_MG_4_FD_203885 | JGI IMG/M metagenome (GOLD analysis project Ga0310696, IMG submission 203885) | Bovine rumen microbial communities from tropical cattle in Woodstock, Queensland, Australia - Gonzalo_02 (v2) (version 2) | ecosystem: Host-associated > Mammals > Digestive system >... | reverse complement strand
CTACCAGCGGGAGGACTGCTCCAGCACCCTGTACGCCTCGTACCCGGCGTCTGTGGCGGACAACCTCAAGCACTGCTTCTTCTACAGCAAGTTCTCCACGACCCAGCAGCAGATCCTGGCGGCGTGCAACAACGGCGACACCTTCCAGTTCCAGCACATCCTCGGCATCCTGTCGATGACCGTGGGCGAGGGCCTGGGCGGTTACACCGTCTCCACGCCCAAGAAGGACGCCCTGGGCTATGAGTTCCTCCAGGTGAAGATCACCGACAACGAACAGTACTACAAGCAGTATGTGGGCAATCCCATCCTCCAGATGGACGGTACCGTCGACGGAAACAGGATCCTGATGTTCCTGCCGGACGAGACTTCCTTCCCGGCCGGATTCGTCATCAAGTTCAAGGAGGGCGACGACTACACCAAGATCTTCAAGTATACCGAACCCGTCGAGATCACCCGCGGCGCCATCGTGGACCTGGGTGACATCAGCGCGGAGATCCAGCACTACGACAACCCGTTCTCCAAGGACGTGAAGGATCTGGACACCGTGGGCAACGCGAACTGCTACATCATCAACGAGCCCGGCAGCTACAAGTTCAAGGCGGTCTATGGCAACGAGCCCACGAACTACCTGCAGGACGTGGACGACGCCGTGATCCTCTGGGAGACCTGGAACGACAATTCCGAGGTCGTGCCGAACAGCGTGCTCGCCCACGCCTCGTTCGCCGAGGACTTCATCATCATCCGCACCCCGGCGACCCTGCATCCCGGCAACGCGCTCGTCGCCGCCAAGGATGCGGCCGGCAAGATCCTCTGGAGCTGGCACATCTGGGTTCCCGCCACGCCGATCGTCACCGCCAACTTCGGCGGCATCATGGGCGTGGACCTGATGGACCGCAACCTGGGCGCCCTCGTGGCCGCCGAGGCGACGTCCGCCGAGGTGAGCCCGACCTCCTACGGCATGCTGTACCAGTGGGGCCGCAAGGACCCGTTCACCGCGGCCGGCACCTTCAAGGGCAGCGACCCGGCGACCTACGCCGGCGTTCCTGAGGAGATGGCCCCCGGCCAGATCCTGCTGGAAGAGTCCATCGCGAACCCGCGCCTGCTCGGCCATATCAACAACGGCGACTGGTGCCTCGTCCCGAACAACGAGTTCTGGGCCGATGCCGACAAGACCGTCTACGACCCGTGCCCTCCGGGCTACCGCGTGCCGAAGAAAGCCACGGCCAACCCGTTCTGGAGCGCCGACCTGTCCGCCCAGGCGGGCTGGGGCGTGGACCTCAACGCCGGCTGGCTCAAGCTGGGATCTCCGGACGCCTCCGTGTTCCCGATCGCGGGCTACCGCGACGACTACAGCGTGAACGGCCTCTCCAAGGTGGGCGTCCGCACCCTGTACTGGACCTCCCAGGCGTCCGACGACGCCAAGGGCCCCGGCGCGGACCTCCGCTCCGACAAGGCCTGGACCTTCGGTTCCGCGCCGAAGGCCCGTCTCGGCTCCGTCCGTTGCACCACTGAATAACTGGAAACAATAATCAATACAAAACCATATGAAAAAGTTTTTTACGCTCGTTGTGCTGGCGCTCCTCGCTGTGGGCTGCGCCAAGGAATATGACGACTCGGGCCTGAGGGAGCTCATCGCCGGCCTGGACCTCCGGGTCAGCGAGCTGGAGGCGAATGTCTCTGCCCTGCAGTCCGCCCTCGGCGACGGCAAGTTCGTCCGCAAGGTGGAAGAGTACAAGAACCCGGAGACGGGCCGCACCACCGGTGTCACCGTCACCTACACCGACGGAAACGTCGTGCACTTCAACATCGTCCCTTCGGATCCCACCCAGGGTCCCGTGTTCTCCGTGATCCGCAACGGCGCGGGCGAGCTGGTCTGGGCCGTGGACGGCCAGGCCGTCAAGGTGGACGGCGAAGAGGTCCCCGTGTACCAGACACCCGCCTTCTCCATTGACGAGGAAGGAAACCTGTGGGTGGAGGTCGACGGCAAGAAGACCAACCTCGGACCGGTCAAGAGCGAAGGCGCCACCCTCCAGGACGGCATCTTCACGAACCTCGCCGTCACCGACAGCGCGGTGGTCCTGACCCTCTCCGACGGCTCCACGGTGAACATCCCGTTCGCCGAGGCGTTCAAACTGAACATCGAGACCACCGAGTTCGCCTTCGGCGAGCCGGCGCCCATCGAGATTCCCTACACCGTGTCCGCCAGGACCGAGAGCACCGTCGTGGGTGTCGCGGGGTACAGCCCCAAGGAGTTCAAGGTGGCCGTGGAGGCCGACAAGATCGTCGTCACGCCGCTCAGCAAGAAGGCCGCGGCCGTGATGATGGCCTATGCCGATTCCAAGGTGGGCCTCGTCTCCGTGGTGAACCTCACCGTCGAGGCGGAAGGCTTCGAAATCACCGACACGCCGTACAGCGCCGAGTATGACTACGTGGCCGAAGGCGAGGACGCCGTCGTCGTCGCCAACGCCGTTTCCAACATCGCCTTCGAGGTCAAGCCCGTCGAGGAATGGATCCATGTCGCGAGCGTCAAGAGCCAGGCTTACGCCATCACCCTCAAGCTCGATGACAACAAGACCGGCGAGGTTCGGGAAGGCACCGTGAACATCGTGAAGGTCGGCACCGAGGAAGTGGTCCAGACCATCCGGATCGCCCAGCTCGCCTCCGAGATCGTGGAAGGTCCGACGGACCTGAGCAAGAAGGAGTCCGCCAACAGCTACATCGTCGTCGAGCCCGGCGAGTATAAGTTCAAGGCCGTGAAGGGCAACTCCGCCGAGGCCGTCGCGGCCGCCGGCGCGGAGATCCTCTGGGAGACCTGGAACAACGGCGAGGAAGTCACCGCGAACAGCGTCGTCTCTTCCGTGAGCTTCGCGGACGGTTACGTCTTCTTCACCGTGCCCGGCCCGACGAAACCCGGCAATGCCGTGATCGCGGCGAAGGACGCCGCCGGCGTCATCCTCTGGAGCTGGCATATCTGGGTGCCCGCCACCACGATCCTTACCAACACGTATGGCCTGCTGGACAAGCCGATGATGGACCGCAACCTGGGCGCCCTCGTGGCCGCCACGGACGCGGAGGCCGCTCCGGTCGAATCCTTCGGCCTGACCTACCAGTGGGGCCGCAAGGACCCGTATCCGGGCCCGAAGGCCGTGAACACCAGCAGCAACGCTACCGTCGCCGGCAAGGCCCTGGAAGTGGCCGCGGCGCAGATTACCCTCGAGGAGTCCATCGCGAACCCGACCCTGATGGGCCACAAGGACAACGAGGACTGGCTGTCCACCCCGGACAACACCCTCTGGAACAACGAGGCCAAGTCCATCTATGACCCGTGCCCTCCGGGCTACCGGGTTCCTGCCTGCAACACCGAGCAGCCGATGTGGAACAGCGACCTGTCCGCCGTGGCCGGCTGGGCCGTGGATGCCGGGAATTACTGGTTCAAGATGGGCAATCCCGCCGCCGTGTTCCCGTTCGCGGGTTACCGCGACGACTACGGCGTGGGTTCGATGACCCATGCTTATGACCGCGCCGTGATCTGGTCCGCCCAGAACGAGAACGACGTGAAAGGCAAGATGCTGAACGTCCGCGGCTCGAGCACGCACGCCCTCGGCTCCGCGCCGAAGGCCCGTGCCGGTTCCGTCCGCTGCGTCGCCATCGACGAGAACGCTCCCGTTCCGCCCGTGGTGCCCGAGTACGACCCTTACGTGAACCTGAGCAAGGACGCCAGCGCGAACAGCTACATCGTGGACAAGGCCGGTGACTACAAGTTCAAGGCGGTCAAGGGCAACAGCAGCGAGGCGGTCGCCGCCGCCAGCGCGGAAGTCCTCTGGGAGACCTGGAACAACGGGGAAGAGGTGACCGCGAACAGCGTGGTCGCTTCCGTGGAGGTCAAGGACGGCTTCGTGCTCTTCTCCACGCCCGAGACGCTCAAGCCCGGCAACGCCGTGATCGCGGCGAAGGACGCCGCCGGCGTCATCCTCTGGAGCTGGCACATCTGGGTGCCTGCCACGGCCATCGAGACGGGGACCTATGGCCTGCTCGACAAGGCCCTCATGGACCGTAACCTGGGCGCCCTCGTGGCCGCCACCGAGGCGGACGGCGCGCCGGTCGAATCCTTCGGCCTGACCTACCAGTGGGGCCGCAAGGACCCGTATCCGGGCCCGAAGGCCGTGAACACCAGCAGCAATGCCACCGTCGCCGGCAAGGCCCTGGAAGTGGCCGCGGCGCAGATCACCCTCGAGGAGTCCATCGCGAACCCGACCCTGATGGGCCACAAGGACAACGAGGACTGGCTGTCCACCCCGGACAACACCCTCTGGAGCAACGAGGCGAAGACCATGTACGACCCGTGCCCTCCGGGCTACCGGGTCCCCGCCTGCAACACCGAGCAGCCGATGTGGAGCAGCGACCTGTCCACCGTGGCCGGCTGGGGTGTCGCCGCCGACAAGTACGTCTTCAAGATGGGCGACCCCGCCGCCGTGTTCCCGTTCGCGGGCTACCGCGACGACTACGGCGTGGGTTCGATGACGCACGCTTATGACCGCGCCGTGATCTGGTCCGCCCAGAACGAGAACGACGTGAAGGGTAAGATGCTGAACGTGCGCGGCTCGAGCACGCACGCCCTCGGCTCCGCGCCGAAGGCCCGTGCCGGTTCCGTCCGCTGCGTCGCCGAATAACCCGAAACCGCCATGAAAATGACATCTCACATATTGATCCTGTCGCTCCTGGGCCTGTTCCTGGCCCAGGGGTGCACGGATGACCGTATGGGGATGGCCGTTCCGAATCCCGTAACCAAACCCAGCGCGGGGGATATCCCTTCCGGGGATCCCTTCAATCCGGATGCACCGCCCCCCGGGCCGGTCGATCCCACGGATCCGGCCGACGTGTGGGTGAACAACCCCGCGCGCCTCGCCCGTCTCGGCCAGACCCCGATCATCGAGATCTACTACACCGAGTACACCCGGGCCGACCTGTTCCCGTCCCTGGAGGAAGTGCGCAACTTTACCCACATCAACGTCGGCCACGTGCGCTTCGTGGACAAGGACAACGGCGTGGGCATCGAGATCGACAGCAAGACCGTCCCGCTGGTGCAGAAGTTCGTCGCCTACAAGGCGCAGTACCCGGAGCTGAAGGTGAAGCTGCAGATGGGCGGCTGGGGCAAGAATGCCGACGGCTGGTCCCAGATGGCCCGCGACGCCGCCAAGCGCAAGGCCTTCGTGGACGAGTGCGTGAACATCTGCAACACGTACGGCATCGACGGATTCGACATCGACTGGGAATATCCCACCTATGCGGCCAAGGACGGGGACCACGTGAACGGGGCCAGCCCCGCGGACTGGGAGAACTTCGTGACGCTCTTCAAGGAGCTGCGCGAGGCGATGCCCGACAAGATCCTCTCCTATGCGGCGTCCGACAGCGGCAAGTACACCGACAACTACGGCGTGCTCCCGTACATCGACTACATCAACGTGATGACCTACGACGAGGGCAACCCGCCGTACCACAACGCGCCCCTGTACCGGAGTTCCATCACGGGCTCCCGCTGCTGCGCGGAGGCCATCGACGACATCTTCCACGGGCAGCAGAAGATCCCGTACCAGATGATGAACTTCGGCCTGGCGTTCTACGGCCACGGCGACGGCTACAAGCTCAAGACGGGCAACCGCTATCCCGCGTCGGTGGACTACAGCAAGCTGGACGACATCTTCTTCAAGGGCACCTGCGACGGCTATGACGTCAAGGGCGTGAACTACCGCATCTGGGACGACGTGGCCAAGGTCCCGTACCTGGCCGACGCCCTGGGCAAGATGTACGCGAGCTACGAGGACATTGAGTCCATCAACGCGAAGGTCGAGTACCTGAAGTCCCGCAACATGCTCGGCGCGATGATCTGGGAGTACCGGCACGACAACGACGAAGGCACCCTCCGGCACGCGGTCAAGCACGCGATGGACGGCAATCCCGACAAGCCCGGCAAGTACGAGCGTCCGGAGGAGTACGAACCGGCGAAGGAGCCGCCCGTCATGGGCAAAGTCGAGTTCTCCAAGAAGCTGCAGAGCAGCGACGGCAAGTGGGTTCCGGAGCTCTCCGGCCTGTGCCTGTCGAAGGACGGCGACTTCCTCTGGGGCGTGAACGACAACGGCGGCCTGTACCGGATCAACTTCGACGGCACCTTCAGCCTCCACTGGGACAAGAGCGCCGAGATGGAGGGCCTGGCCATGGATCCCGCCACCGGCACGATCTACATCGGCCTGGAAGACTCTTCCAACTCCGGCTATATCGTCCCGGCTCCCGGCTACAATGCCAAGACCAACTTCGGCTGGGTGGTGGACGGCGCTTCCGGCATGGGCAACTCCGGCGTGGAGGGAATCGCCTGGTACAAGGGCGAACTGCTCCTGGGGACCCAGACGGGCGCTACGCTGTACCGGTACACGCTGGACGGCAAGCTGCAGGAGAAGAAGAGCCTGCGCACCGTCTGCTCCACCATCTCGGAGATCGCCGGCCTGGATTACGACGAGAAGAACGACTGGCTGTGGGTGATCGACTCCAACTCCAACAAGGACAAACCCCAGTACGACCCGTACACGATCTACCTGTTCGACGGGGCCGCCACCAAGCTGCTGGCCAAGTATTACATCGGCGATTTCGCCGACTGGAATCCCGAGGCCATCTGCGTGGACCGGAAGAACGGCTGCATCTGGGTGGGCGAGGACTGCGGCGACGAGAAGTTCTCCATCCTGCACAAGATCCAGTTCTCGGGTCTCTGATGATTCTTTGACGTGAGACTTCCTCCCTGCATTCGCTTGCGGGGAGGATTTCTTTTTGTAACTTTACGCGGCTAATAACCCTTCGATATGAAAAGACTCCTTCTTCTGGCGGCCCTCTCCGTGCTCGCCGCCTGCGGGCCCAAGGCCCCGAAAATGCCGGCCGACGCCATCGTCCTCCGCAGCCCGGACGGGCAGCTGGAGCTGAAGTTCGCCGTCGTGAACGGCGTCCCCGAATATACGCTGGACCGCAACGGGAAAGCGGTCGTCCTTCCGTCCCGCCTGGGCTACGCCCTGCTGGACCAGGACAACCTGGACGGCGGTTTCACCCTCACCGACTCGGCCTTCAACTCGTTCGACGAGACCTGGGAGCCGGTCTGGGGCGAGGAAGCGTCCATCCGGAACCACTACAACGAGCTGTTCGTGACGCTGGAACAGAAGCCCCAGGCGGCGCGTGAAGCGCAGCGGGGCGTGAGCGTCACGGACCCGGAGTACACCGGCGACCTGGGCAACCCGTACGGCAAGGGCGCCGTGATGCAGGTGCGTTTCCGCCTGTATGACGACGGCCTGGGCTTCCGCTACGAGTTCCCGCTGGAGAACGCATTGACCTACTTCAAGGTCAAGGAGGAGCTCACCGAGTTTGCGATGACGGGCGACCACACGGCCTGGTGGATCCCGGGCGACTACTCCACGCAGGAGTTCGTGCCCACGGAGTCCAAGCTGTCGGAGGTCCGCGCGCTGCAGGACGACCCGCGTCCCGCGGGCGGTTCCCCGCAGACGAAGTTCTCCCAGACCGGCGTGCAGACAGCCCTGCAGATGAAGACCGCCGACGGCCTGTACATCAACATCCACGAGGCCGAGGTGCTGGACTATCCCACCACGAACCTGGACCTGGACGATAAGAACTTCGTGTTCACGACGCACCTGACCCCGGACGCCGAAGGCGTGAAGGGACGGCTGCAGGCCCCGTGCAAGAGCCCGTGGAGAACGGTGATGGTGTGCGAGAAGGCCACCGACGTGCTGGCCTCCCGCCTCATCCTGAACCTCAACGAGCCCTGCGCCATCGAGGACGTCTCCTGGATCCATCCGACCAAGTACATGGGCGTATGGTGGGAGATGATCACCGGCAAGAGCGAATGGTCCTACACGTATGACTATCCTTCCGTGCAGCTGGGCGTGACGGACTACGCCGCCTCCACGCCGCACGGCCGGCACGGCGCGAACAACGAGAACGTCCGCCGCTACATCGACTTCGCGGCGGAGAACGGCTTCGACGCCATCCTCGTGGAAGGCTGGAACGAAGGCTGGGAGGACTGGTACGGCCACCAGAAGGACTTCGTCTTCGACTTCATCACCCCGTATCCGGACTTCGACCTGCCGGCGCTGAACGAGTACGCGCACAGCAAGGGCATCCGCATCATCATGCACCACGAAAGCTCCTCGTCCACCGTCAATTACGAGCGCTGGATGGAGCAGGCCTACGACCTGATGAACCAGTACGGCTACGACGCCGTGAAGAGCGGTTACGTGGGCAAGATCATCCCGTACGGCGAGTACCACTACAGCCAGGCCCTCATCAACCACTACCACCACGCCATCGTGGAGGCCGCGAAGCACCACATCATGGTCAACGCCCACGAGGCCGTGCGCCCGACGGGCCTGTGCCGCACCTGGCCGAACATGATCGGCAACGAGAGCGCGATGGGCACCGAGTTCCGCGGCACCATCAAGCCCGGCCACACGACCATCTTCCCGTTCACCCGCCTGCAGGGCGGCCCGATGGACTACACCCCCGGCATCTTCGAGACGGACATGTCCAAGAACAACCCGAACGACGACCAGCACATGCACCACACCATCTGCAACCAGCTGGGCCTGTACGTGACGTTCTACTCCCCGCTGCAGATGGCGGCGGACCTGCCCGAGAACTACGCAAACTTCATGGACGCGTTCCAGTTCATCAAGGACGTGGCCGTGGACTGGGACAAGAGCGTGTACATCGACGCGGAACCGGGCGCGTACATCATCACCGCGCGGCATCCGAAGATGTCCTCGCTGAACTCCGGCCGGCTCGCCGGCAAGTCCGGCGCGTGGGAGTTCGCGAACCCCGACGGCCAGGAGCATGACGTGTGGTTCCTGGGCGGCGTGACGGACGAGAACGCCCGCTCCTTCAACGTGAAGCTGGACTTCCTCCCTTCGGGCGTCCAGTACGAGGCCACGATCTATGCCGACGCCCCCGACGCCGACTACGAGACGAACCCGAAAGCGTATACGATCACGCGCCAGACGGTGACCAGCGAGACGGTGCTCGATCTCCGAATGGCGCGTGCCGGTGGATTTGCCGTGTCGTTACGGTCTAAATGACGGACGGGGAGCCTTCTTGGGCTCGCCGAGGAACGAGGCTTCCGCGTCGTTCTCATCCAGGCAGAACACCATAAAGTCCTTCTGGGCGGCGGTGACGGGTTTCCAGTCGCCGCCGTCCTTTCCGTTGGGATCGCTGTACTTGGCGAAGTTGGACCAGGCGGTGAGCATCTTCTCGGAGAGGTCCCAGTCGCCCTGCGTCCAGGGGCGCCAGCAGTTCTTCAGGGACTTGAACACGAACCACAGGTCGGAGGAGTGGAACGCGCCTTGGAGGACGTTCGGACGGCCGTCCGTGGGTAGCGGGCGGGCGAACTGGTAGGCCCAGGCCTTGCCGCCGTTCTCCTCGCGGTTCAGGCAGAAGTCCGTGATGACGGGCTCCATGTTGCCGGCGTCGTTGAGGGTGTAGCCGATCATGTAGGGGACGTCGGCCAGGGTGCCGTCGACACAGGCCTCGTCAAAGCCTTCCGTAAGGACATAACCGTCAATGTACGGGGAGATGGGGGAGGCGGTGAGGACGCTGCGCTTGCCGGTGGCACTGCTGTAGAGGGTGCCCATCGCGAAGATGGTTTCGGTCGAGGCGCGGCGGAGCTTCTGGAGGTCGGTGAGACCGGCCCAGTCGGCAACCTCCTTGATGGAGGCCTCCGCGTCGGCGAGGGTCACGGGGCCCTGCTGCGGCATCGCGCGCATGCCCGGGAACGGGGGTTCGACGGGCTTCCGGGGATCCGTGAAGCCGCTGGCGCTCATGATGACGGCCTTGTCGAAGAGACCCTTGGTGAGCGGGGAGGCGGACAGGAACTTCGTGCTGCGGCCGCCGGCGCTCTGGCCGAACAGCATCACGTTGTCCGGGTCGCCGCCGAACTGGGCGATGTTGGCCTGGACCCACTTGAGGGCCTGGATCTGGTCCAGGGTGCCCCAGTTGCCGGTCGGATGCTCCGGATTCTCCGCGGAGAGCTCAGGATGGGCGAAGAAGCCGAACGGGCCCACGCGGTAGTTGAAGGAAACGAGGACGACGTCCTTCGCCGCCCACTCCTGGCCGTCGAACTCCGGCTCGGAGCCCCAGCCTTCGCGCATGCCGCCGCCGAACACCCACACGGCCACCGGGAGCTTCTTCTCCGGCTGGCCAGGCGCCTTGGTCCATACGTTCAGATACAGGCAGTCCTCACTGTAGGGCGCTTCGGCGCCGTAGCCCCATTCGGTGGTGTAGCCACCGGGGTAGTGCGCCGCCTGGAACGGCGGATGGCCGAAGGTGTCGCAGACTTTCACGCCCTCCCAGGGCACGACGGGCTGCGGCGCCTTCCAACGGTTCTCGCCGATGGGCGGCGCGGCGAACGGAATGCCGCGGAACACGGTGACGCCCGGAATGTCGGCCGCCACGCCTTGGACCTGCCCGCCCTCGACCGTCAGGACGGGGCTCTGGGCTTTCTGCGCGCACGCGGCCATCGCCAGGGCGCACGCAAGGATCAGGATTCGTTTCATATCGGTGGTGTTTGAGGATTATCGCTTGAGCTTGAGGGTGGTGCGGTAAGTGGCGAGCTGGGCATGGAAAGGCTCGGCCGGGACCGTCGTTTCTTCGTCGAAGAGGGTGAGACCGCCGTCGTGGGCGGAAGGGGACCAGTTGCCCATGATGAAGCCGTCCAGGGCGACGATGGGGTAGAAGATGCCGGAGTTGTTGTGGGCGTGGTGCGAGTGGTCGGGATGCAGGACGATGTCGCGGCTCTTGTAGCCGATGAGGTATTCGTCGAAGGCGGGGAGGAGGAGGACGCTGCCGCGGCGGAAGCCGCGGGTGCGGGCCTCCGCGTGGACGTAGAAGTCTCGGCCTTTCCAGCGCTCGGCGCGGAGCTCGTCGCCGAGGGCGGCGATGCCGCGCCGACAGTCGTTGACATTCAGCCCGGACCACCACACGTAGTCCTCCAGCGTGGCGGGGCTATGGCTGCGGAAGTACTTGCGGGTGAGGAGGGCGAGGGCCTCTTCGTGGCTCAGAACCAGCGGATTACGTACCTTTTCCGCGGCGAGGGCCAGCGTCCGCTTGGTCGGGTGGAGGTCCCCTGAGCACAGCAGGCCCGAGAGTTCCGCCAGGCGGAGATGGTAGGAGAACCGCTGCTCGGTCATCTGGATGTTCCGCTCGCGGAGGGCTTCCGCGAGGAACTCCTTCTGCACGCTGCGATGCCCCGCGAGCGCCTCGCCGAAGATGCCGCTGATGCGTTTCTCCTCGTCGAGGGGAATGTCCACGCCGTTGGCGTGCATCCAGCCGCGGAGGCCGGCGAGGGCCTTGCGGCGGCAGAGCTTCAGCATCCAGCCCAGGTCCTCGCCGGCGAGGAGCTGCCAGGTCGTCCGCAGCAGGTGCGTCCGGACGATCCGCCCGTCGTTGTAGGCCTTCTCGAAGGCCTTGCCGGAGGGCCGGCGGGTCCGCATGGACACGGCCCAGCGCATGGACTTGTAGTCCTGGGCCTGCATGGCCCCGAACCAGGACACGACCTCCGCCGGATCCTTGAACTGCGGGGCCGCGAGCTGCTGGCTCAGAAGGCGCAGGGAGACGGGATTCATGCGGATAGAAGTCCTACAGCTTCACATTCCCTGAACCGGAGGCCTTGACGCTGATGTGGTCGTACTTGAGGTTGCCGGTGATATTGCCGGAACCGGAGGTGGAGGCGGTCACGTCGTGGCAGGAGCCGTTGACGAGGATGTCGCCCGAACCGCCGGTCTTCAGGTCCATGTTCCCGTCGACAGCCACCTCACTCAGGCGGACGTTGCCGCTGCCGGAAACCCGGACCGAGGCGCCGCCCGTCGAGGTAAGTTTGTCCACAAAGAAGTCGCCGGACCCGCTGACACCCGCTTCGAAGTCATCGCAGGAAATACGGCCCATCCGCACGTTTCCCGACCCGCTGACCTTTCCGTCGAAGTCGTCACAGGCCAGCGTGCCGACGCGGATGCTCCCGCTGCCGCTGCACTGGGCGTCGAAATCCCGGCTGTCGATCTCGCCCGTGACGATGTCGCCGCTCCCCGAGACCTTCAAGGCCAGGGAGCCCGAGGCGTGCAGGACGCCCTCGTGGAACAGGTTGCCGCTGCCGCTGACCGAAAGCTTTTCGATGTCGGGGGAGGACACGGTTACGCGGAGGATCAGCTTGGGGTACCGGCCGGGCTCGAGCTTGAGGGTCAGGATTCCGTCCTCGACCGTGGTCAGCACCTTGGGCGCGAGCTCCTCGGTGCTCTCCACGCAGACCTCCTGCTTGTCGGCCTGGACATAATACACATTGGCGGGAAGGCTGGACGCGAGCGCCCGGAAATGTCCGACCTCGCGGACCTCGGTATAGTCGATCCCATGCTCGGTGTATTCGCCCACCCACACGGAGCCGTTCCCGCCGATATTGATGATGCAGGAAACCGCCATGGCCGCCGTCATTCCGACGGCCGCCAGTGAAATCAAAAGCTTTTTCATCGTTCGTTTCATTTTACCGATCCCAAAGATACGATTTTTCGGGGACTATTCGACGGTGATGATGATGCGGCGGTAGGCGGGGAGGGTGAAGGGGCCGGTGTCGTGGACTTCGCAGACGAGGTGGTACTGCTGACCGGGGGCAGCATCGGCAGGGATGGTGAAGGCCGCTACGGGGGTGGCGGGGTCTGCGATGGCGGGGTAAACCGTCTGGGCGGGGAATTCCTGGAACCACCATTCGAATCGTAGGGCGTCGCCGTCGGGGTCGGAGGAGGCGGAGGCGTCGAAGCGGAGCGAGGCGCCGGGACGGGCGGTCACGGGTATGGGCGCGAGACCATCGCCGTTCTCCAGGCGGAGGCGCTTGTGCCCTGTCTTCCCGTTGATGACCACCACTGGATTGCGGTTGCCGGTGCCCTCGGCGGCCCATTGCATGCGGGCGGCGAAGTCGTTGAATTCGTCGGGGTAGAAGTGGTGCTCGTAGGCGGAGGAGATGCTCTTGAGGGGTTCCTGCCAATTGGTCCAGGCCGATGTCTCGCGGTCGGGGGAGAGGCCGAACTGGTGGCAGCCGCCCCAGCCGACCTGTCCCGGATGCTCGGGGTCGTTGAGGCCGTTCGGCATCACGTTCAGGAAGCTGGGGGTGTCGCCTTCGACGCCCCAGAGGTAGTGGGGATAGACCTTGCCCATCTCGCCATGGCCCTGGATGAGGGCGGCGTACTTGTCCCAGTTCTGCACGCCGAGGGCGTTCTGGTTGAGCCAGGCGCTCTCGTCCCAGACGAGCATCAGGTCATCGGCAAACTCCCGGCGGAGCCATTGGTGGGAGCTGTAGGCGCGGTCCAGGCGCATGGCGTACACCATGTCCTGGTCGGTGATGGTGTACAGGCGGAACTTCCGGAGGAAGGCCTTGAGCTCTTCCGCCGAGCGGGTCTGCTGCACTTTCCAGATGGCCTGGGAGAGGGTGTTGGCCCCGCCCCAGGAGCACACCCAGATGGGCCGGGGATCGTCCTCGTCGGCGAGGCGGATCAGGAGCTCGCTGCCGGGGGAGTCGTTCCCTTCGCCGATGACGCCGATGCCGGCGCGGGTGCTGCCCATCACGGCGCGGCTCCGCAGGTAGCCGGCGCTGGGCCAGTACCCTAGCGCCTGGGCGCCCTGCTCTTCCTCGGGGCTCCGGAACCCGGTCTGCCCGGACCGTTTCATGAGGTTGTTCACGTCGACCTCGTATCCGTCGATGACGCGGAACAGGTATTCCGCCCATTCCTCCGGGTACGGGTCGCAGTTCCAGCCGATGGTGGTGATGAGGCCTTCGATCTCGAAGCGGTCGGCATAGGCGAGCAGGCGGACGGCCGACTCGTTGTCGTCGGGCTCCACCTCGGCCGGGCCGATGTCGGTGAGTACGACGATGCGGGGCTTGGGGGGTTCGGTAACGGGGGCCTGGCAAGCGGCCGCGAGGCTCGCCGCGGCCGCCAGGAAGAGCGTCAAATGTCTCATGATCAGAAGTTTGCCTTTCTCAGATAGAGAGCGCTCTCGCGGAGGCCCTTGAGGATGTTGGGTGTGGAGGCCTGCTCCAGTTCCACGACGAAGGCCTTGGTGCCGGCGGTGGGCATGGCCTTGAAGATGGCGTCGAAGCCTACCATGCCGCTCTGGCCGAGCTCGTACTTGTCCTTGATGTGGAGCAGTTCGAAGCGGCCGGGATACTTCTTGAAGTACTCCACGGGGCTGGCGCCGCCCACGACGGCCCAGTACACGTCCATCTGGAGGAAGAGGTTCTCGGGCCTGGTCTCGGAGAGGAAGACGTCGGCCATGGTGGTGCCGTCCGTGGGCTTGAACTCGTGGCTGTGGCAATGGTAGCCGAAGCGGATGCCGGCCGCGCGGCACTTGGCGCCAACGGCGTCCAGGTACCGGGCCATCACGGACATCTGGGCCTTGGTCTGCAGGGGGTTGGACCAGGACATCACGAGGTAGGGGATGCCGGCGGCCTTGTGCGCGGCGATGCAGTCATCCCACCAGGCGAGGGCCTTGGAGTAGTCGCCGGAGGCGAGTTCCTGGGCCGACAGCGTGTGGGAGACGTGCGAGGAGAGGAGCTTCAGCCCGGCCGATTCCACCGCTTCGCGGTACGCGGCTGGGGCGAGCCCGACGAACTTCCCGTTGTCGTAGCCGACGGCCTCGGCGGCGGTGTAGCCCATCTGGGCGAGCCGCGAGAGTACGTAGGCGTGGTTCTTGGCGAACTGCTCGGGCGAGCCGATCAGGGTGCGCGCGGAGTACAGCTGGACGGCCATGTCCCGTGAAGGCGCGGTCAGTTCGTCGGCGAGGCGGTAGCTCACGTAGGCGAACTGCTTGCTGTCGGGGCTCCAGGAGTTCACGTTGATGCTGCCCTGCCCGCCGAAGAACTCCACGAGGGTCTCGGGCTTCCCGCCGGTGGCGGGGATGAGGCGGAGCTGGACGTTGAGGTCGGCGATGTGGGAGTCGGGGGCGACTTCGTAGTCGTGGTAGGCGATGTACACGACTTTCTGGTTGTCCGGGGAGATGTGCGGGAACCAGGAGTTCATGTCCTCGTCGAAGGTCATCTGGGTCTGCTGCTTGCCGTTGGCCTTCATCCGCCAGACCTGCATCCGGCCGGTGCGGACGCTGTTGAACCAGATGTGCTTGCCGTCGGGGCTGTACTCGGGGCCGTCGTCCAGGCCGGGCGCGTCCGTGAGCCGGACTTCCGGGCCGCCCTTGACGGGCATGGCCCACACGTCCTGCTCCTGCTCCGGCCCGCGGAAGGCGCAGTAGGCGGCCGTCTTCCCGTCGGGGCTGATGCCGTGCAGGTAGCTGGGCCCTTCGGGCGTGATCCGGCGCGGCTGTCCGCCCTCGAACGGGACCACATAGACGTACGAGTTATACCGCTTGTTGGCGGGGTCGTTGCTGCTCAGGCCAATCCATTTGCCGTCGGCGGTCACCACGTGGTCGTTGTTACACTGGGTGATGTCGCCGGTGGGAATCTGGATGAGGTCGGAAGAGCCGTCGGGCGCGAGCTTGAAGAGTTTTCCGTCGATGTTGACGACGAGCCATTTCCCGTCGGGGGTCCAGTTGGGGGCTTCGATGACGTAGGGGAATTCCTTCACCACGCGGTGCGTGCGGGTCTCCAGGTCATAGATCTCGAGGTAGCTGTGCTCGGGCTGCGGGTGCTGCGCCCGGGCCGGAAAGCTTGCCGCCAGCAGCGCCAGGACAAGGCAGAAATGGGAAAACTTGTACATGGGTTTTATTCGTTAAGCCCGGGCTATCTGCCTAGGTTGAGGTTCCATCGGAGGGTCTTGAGGGTGGAACGGGTCAGGTCGACATCGGCGGTACGCCCGCCGCTGACGAACTGGAAGCAGAGGCGTTTGCCTTGCAGGAAACGCTTGACGACGACGCAGTTCGCCTGGTCCGGCACGGACAGGCGCTCGCCGCCCGAGGAACGGCGGCACTGGAACGCCGCCGTCGTGCCGGCCGGCTCCTCCAGCAGCGCCAGGAGCTGCTCGATCGTGGCCAGGGCCTCCTCCGTCGTCGCGCCCAGGCACAGGCAAGTCTCGTCCATGTGGCTGATGGTGGTCTGGCCGCCGAAGATCTCGGCCTCCAGGATCGGGAACACCCGGCCGAGACTCAGGTAGTACCCGAAGGTCCCGTCCGCGTCCTTGTAGGAGAACAAGGAATATTCGTGGTCGTCTTGTTCGATTTCGACGATTTCCTTCCGCATGCCGGCGGGGAAATCCTGGGCCCATGCGGACAGCATGACGCACGCAAAGGCGATGGTGGCAATGATTCTTTTCATATGCCAAATATAAGGAATTATATCTATCTTTGAAGCAATCAAGCGAATGACACGAACCAACGATGGCCAGAATCTACGTCGCCTCCAGCTGGAGAAATCAATATTACCCCGAAGTGGTAACCCGCCTGCGTGAAGCAGGACACGAAGTCTACGACTTCCGCAATCCGCCCCACGGCGGCGCCGGCTTCCACTGGACCGATGTCGATCCCGACGCCCCGAACTGGACCTACGCCCAGTACGCCGAAGGCCTCCACCACCCCCTCGCCGAGCGCCAGTTCCAGGCCGACATCGACGCCCTCACCTGGGCCGACACCTGCGTCCTCGTCCTCCCCTGCGGCCGCAGCGCGCACACCGAAGCCGGCTGGATGGCCGGCGCCGGCAAGCGCGTCCTCGCCTACCTACCCGAAATGGTCGAACCCGAGCTCATGTACAAGCTCTTCGACGGCGTCGCGGGCAGTTTGGAGGAGTTGGTGGAAAAACTGTATGTAGATAGAGACGTTGAGTTTCTAAGGCCTGGCCTTAGTGAGTAAGTCTGGATACGACGGGAAGGTGCTTTTCACAGGTCTCTTCCACTTCTTTGATGATGGTCCGGCAGGTCGATTCGGGGATGCGGATCTCTGTGCCGGCTTTCAGCACCAAATCGAAGCCCGGATTTCCGTTATAAAAGAGGGAGGTGGCATGCTCGCCATTCGAACCCAAGGGAGAATAGGTGATATCATAGGCTGGAGCGAGGGACCATTTCCCGTCATCGCAGAGGAAAGAGAAGTTCTTTGAATGGTCATCTTTGTTGACGGCTACGAGGTTCATCACCATCCTGCGGAACATCTCTTCCACCTGGCCCGGATCCTGGGTCAGGTATCCGGTCAGGGCCAGCAGATTGATGTAGTCGACATCCTGCTTGCTGAAATCTGTTTTCAGAAGCGCGGCGGCCGTCACGACATGCCGTTTCTTCCCATCGGGCGCAAAGTCGAACCTTTCGATGGCGAAGTACCGGTCTTTCACCAAGCCGATCCGGGGAATCGTGATTCCACACGCACGGGCCGTCTTCATATACAGGAACTCGCTCTTGCCGATGTCCTCCGGGTCATACACATGGCGGAACTTGACGAGCCAGTGCGAGCCATCGCGGCTCCTCAGGGCGGTTTTGGGTCTGGCTCCACCGGAATTGGCGCTGTTATAATACAGATACGACTCGTCTCCAACCCCTTTTTCCGAGAGTACCTTCAAGGCCTCTTCTTGCAGATGATCCAATTGCGCGATGTCTTCCAGTTCCTTTTGGGCATGGAACCCCGTCATCATGGGAAGGTATGTCAATGCGCCCATTCCTGCCGTTCCAATGATTGAGAGGCGCTGCAGGGGATTCAACTCCATGATCGAGGTGTTTTGTTTTCGGAGCATCCGGTCAAGCAGATACAAGCCGTAACCGTCCGGGAGGCTGTCCTCAAAGACGGCAAATCCTCCTCCGAACTTGTCTTTGTCGGCATAGAAAAGACCGCTTTGAAGGGGAAGTTCAGTCGGAGACAGGGAAAAACCGTTGGCAAGCCAACCCTTGTCATATTCGAATACGCAGACGCCATTGGCCGGGTCCCTCTGCAGCGTGCCTACGGGTTCGTCCCGGAGCAGGACATTGATTTTCTTGACGTCAATCATCGGCCGTTCTTCCTATTCAAGTTCTTGTTGATCGCCTCGAGTTCCCGGGAGGTCGAGTACTTGGTGTGGTTGAGCAGTGCGGCCATCTCGTCGAAGTAATCAAACTCAATGACAAGCCGGCAGAAGGCTTCTAAGGAAATCTTCCCTGTCCTTTCAAACCGTTCTATGGTTGGAGTTGGAATGCCGGTGAGACCGGAGAGCGTCTTCCGGCTATACCCCTTCTCCAACCGTCTCGCCCGGCAATTCTGGGCCATCCGGTCCAAAAGAACCTGCGGGTTGCGAGTATAATTATCAAGCCGATATTCCATAACATAGTATTAAAAAAGCCAATAAAATAGCGATATGGCATATTATGTTATGCAAATATAAGAAATAATAATCACATAAGCAAGAGAACTGGAACGGGAAGGTGCTCTCCACCCTTGTCAACTTCAAGGTTTACCCCTTCGGCAGGATTTTGTCGAGGGGTTTTCCTTTGGCGAGGTCGTCGACGAGTTTGTCCAGGATCCGGAGGTCGCGCATGCGCGGATCTTCGATCTCCTCGACCCGGATGCCGCAAATCTTTCCCTTCACCTGAAACCGCGCCGGATTCATGCACGGCGCCTTGTCCAGGAATGCCCCATACGTGGCCGAATCACTACTCAACAGCGCCCGCAACTCCTCTTCAGAATAGCCCGTAAGCCATTCCGTCACGGCAAACACCTCCATCTCCGTACGTCCCTTCCTCACCGCCTTGGCGATGAGCAAGGGAAACACCTTGGAGAATTTCATTTCGAATACGTCCATCGTGCATCAAAGATAGTAAAAATCACGGAAGAGAAATGAAAAGCGAGGGCAGACCAAACTGCTCTCGCTCATGATTGCGAACTTGCTTGCGTCATCATTTGGCCTCAATGGCACTGGCAATCTTCTCTTCAGAAATCCCTAATTTCCGAAGATTCTCAACGATACGGATTCGTTCTTCCTCACGTCCCTCCTCACGTCCCTCCTCACGTCCTTCCTCACGACCCTCTTTCTTTGCGTAGGCAATCTGGTTCTTTATGTCACGCTCGGTTCTCATATCGAATTCAAGTTTAATCTTTTCCTGCGGTGTAAAAGTAGCAATTTCCGCGGATTCAAACAAGAACGGGAAGGTTGCCGGGCGGCGGGGCGGTCCTGCGGAATGACGGATTTCTGTGATTCGCGTAGGCGGGAAGGCGCTTGACGGCTAACTCCTCCCTTTTACGGTCCCAGAGGGCCCGTAACGGTCGTCAAACACACGCCGTCATCCCTGGCGGGACCGCTGCCTTCCCGCCTGCTCATTAGCCGCAGAAATCCGAATCCCGCAGACCCATCCCCGCCGCCACGGCGAACCTTCCCGAAGGCCCATGAAAAGCGAGCGCGGGCCAACCATGTCCTCGCGCACTACAATGGCGTTTGCTCCGCTTTAGGCCCATTATAAAAGGCCCCTAAAGCAGACGAATTCTTTACTCAAGGCGTAGAACGAGGATTTGCCCGCGCTCGGTTTTTATGGCGGGGGCAGGGAAAGGTGCCAGGATCCAATACTAGAACCCAATCTTCTTTCTCGGTGCGCGGTAGGTGGAGTTGAGGTTCACGAACTTGGTTTCGAGGTAGTCGCAGCCGTATTTCTCGTTGGAGCAGGCCAGGACGGAGTAGGGATTGCCGTTGACTGCCTTTCCCGTTTTGACAACTTTGATGCGACCACAATGGCATTTGGGGCATCGTTCTGGTTCGGGAATGTCTGCTCCGGGTTTGATGTCCGGATTGAGTGTCGGGACGAATTCCAAAACGAACGGCGAAGGCTTGTTGATGTCATAAAGCACCCAAGTATGCTTCTTTGCCCGGGTAATGCCAACATAAAAAATGCGGCGCTCTTCGCTAAAGGCATAGGCGTCCGGTTCACTGAGGACGTATTTGAGGATCGGACTGTCGCTGATTTGAGAGGGGAATCCAGTTACGCCACTGTTGCAGTTAAGAAGAATCACGTAATCGCATTCGAGCCCCTTGGACTGATGGACGGTCATAAAATCCATCTTACGCCGACCATATGTAACGTAAATTTTATCCTTCGTGTCGTGAACTTTCAAGTCTGTGTTTTTAAGAACGGTCACATCAAAATGATAGCGTCCTAACAAGAGAAT
>Ga0310696_10003341_pt1 | contig 20131 bp, 15 predicted proteins | sample AusTroGonzalo_MG_4_FD_203885 | JGI IMG/M metagenome (GOLD analysis project Ga0310696, IMG submission 203885) | Bovine rumen microbial communities from tropical cattle in Woodstock, Queensland, Australia - Gonzalo_02 (v2) (version 2) | ecosystem: Host-associated > Mammals > Digestive system >... | reverse complement strand
ATGTAGAGACGCACGGCCGTGCGTCTCTACCATGTAGTCCCGCTGGGAATCGAACCCAAATTTAAAGTTTAGGAAACTTTCGTTCTATCCATTGAACTACAGGACCCTTTGCGAAAAAGTGTGCAAAAATACAACTTTTTCGGTATCGGAAAACCATAAAAGGAAAGGCACGGACAGCAAATCCGCGCCTTTTCTTATTAACGGTTTGACAATCAGCATTTAGCAATATTCACAATCACTTCGGTGGCCTTGACCATTGATTCAAGCGGCACGTACTCGTACTTGCCGTGGAAGTTGTGACCACCGGCGAAGATGTTGGGACACGGCAGATTGCGGAATGAGAGGTTCGCTCCGTCGGTGCCGCCACGGATAGGCACGATCACCGGCGTCACACCGGCCTCCTCCATCGCTTTCACCGCGCGTTCCACCACATAATAGACGGGTTCGACCTTCTCCCGCATATTGTAATACTGGTCCTTAATCTCGCAGGTAATGCAGTTGTTGTATTTGATATTCAAGAAGTTGACAATATCTTGCATGAACTTCTTCTGGGCCTCGAACGTTTCGCGGTTGTGGTTGCGGATAATGTACGACATTTTTGTCTCCTCCACGGTGCCGTCAATGCGGGTGAGGAGGTAAAAACCTTCGTAGTCCTGCGTATGTTCGGGACGTTGCGCGGCAGGCAGCAATCCGTTGAGTTCCATCGCGATAAGCTGTGAATTCACCATCTTGTTCTTGGCATAGCCGGGATGGATGTTCTTGCCCTGGATGCGGATATTGGCACCGGCGGCATTGAAATTCTCGAACTCCAGTTCGCCAACGGCACCGCCGTCCATCGTGTAAGCGTAGTCGCAACCGAATGCCTCCACATCGAAGAATTTGACACCGTTGCCGACCTCTTCGTCGTGCGAAAAAGCAACCTTGATGTCGCCATGCTTAATCTCGGGATGTTGGATAAGGTACTCCATCGCACAGACAATCTCCGCCACACCAGCCTTGTCGTCGGCGCCGAGCAGCGTCTTGCCGTCGGTGACGAGCAACGTCTGTCCTTTGTAGTCCAGCATTTCCGGAAATTCCTCGGGAGAAAGGACGGTATTGCTCTCCTTATCGAGGACAATGGTGCTGCCGTCGTAGTTCGGCACGATAACCGGAGCGGCAATACCGGGCATGTCGGGAGCAGTGTCGAGGTGCGCCATGAAGCCGATCACCGGCTGCTTTTCAGGGGTGTTGGCGGGCAGCAGGGCGGTCACATAACCGTGTTGATCCTTGGTGACCTGCTGCATACCAATGTTTTTCAATTCCTCCACCATCACATCGGCAAAATCGAGAAGCGCCTGAGTGCTGGGATAGGTTTCCGACTCGGGATCTGCCGTCGTCGCGAAAGAGATATACTTGCTGAAACGTTTTAACAAAATATCCTTCATAATCCTAACAGTTTGATTATTAAAAAATTAAATACAAAATAATCCTATTTTACGGGCAAAGGCAAAAGTACATTTTTTTTAAGAATTTTTTAGAAAAAAACCTCTTGACAAACGCCTAAAAATATTGTATCTTTGCGCGCCAAAATTATAGTGGATGAAATTATCTGAATTTAAGTATTATTTGCCTCAGGAATTGATTGCGCTGCACCCTGTGGAGGAGCGTGACGAAGCGCGTATGATGGTGCTCAACAGAAAGACGAAAACTATTGAGCATAAGCTATTTAAAGATATAATTGATTATTTCGACGACGGCGATTTGTTCGTGATGAACAACACCCGGGTTTTCCCCGCGTTGATGTACGGCGAGAAGGAGCAGACGCGCGCCCAAATCCGCGTTTTCCTGCTACGTGAGCTTGACGAAGAGAGCCGTCTGTGGGACGTGCTGGTCGACCCTGCCCGCAAAATCCGCATCGGCAACAAGCTTTCGTTCACCGAGGACGACAGCCTGGTGGCCGAGGTCATCGACAACACGACCTCCCGCGGCCGTACGCTGCGCTTCCTCTTCGACGGCGACCACGACGCCTTCAAACGGAAGTTGATGGAGATCGGCACTACCCCGCTGCCCAACGACATCCAGCGTCTGCGCGAGATTGAGCCGAGCGACGAGGACGACTACCAAACCATCTACGCCACTGAGGAGGGCGCCGTCGTGGCACCCGCCGCCGGTTTCCATTTCAGCCGCTTCCTGCTCTCCAAGATGGAACTCAAGGGCATCGAGCGCACCTACATCACCTTGCACGCCGGATTAAGTAATTTTAACGATATTGACGTGGAGGATCTCTCCAAACACAAACCCGACTCCGAGCGTATGATCATTCGCGCGGAAGTCGCCGACCAGATTAACGAGGTCAAGAAGGCGGGACACAAAATCGCCGTCGTGGGCACCACCACGATGAAGGCGCTCGAATCATCCGTCTATGACAGCGGCATGGTGAAAACCACTGAAATGAACGGCAAAACGGACATGTGGACCAACAAGTTCATCTATCCGCCCTACCGTTTCAAAGTGGCCAACGCCATGGTCACCAATTTCCATGCCCCGCAGAGCTCTATGCTCATGATGGTGGCGGCTTTCGGCGGCTACGACTTCGTGATGAAAGCCTACAAAGAGGCCGTCGCCGAGAAATACCGTTTCCTCACCTACGGGGACGCAATGCTGATTATTTAACATTTTTTAATACGAGAAACTATGTCAAAAGCCTATCAGGACGCAGGCGTACAATTGGAAGCCGGCTATGAGTCGGTGCGCCTCATCAAGAAACACATCGCACGCACCAACCGCCCTGGCATGATGGGCAACATCGGCAGCTTCGGCGGCATGTTCGACTTGGCCTCGCTCGGCTACAAGGAACCCGTGCTGGTCAGCGGCACCGACGGTGTGGGCACCAAGCTCAAACTGGCCTTCATGATGGACCGCCACGACACCATCGGGCAGGACGCCGTCGCCATGTGCGTGAACGACGTGCTCGCCCAAGGCGCGGCACCCCTCTTCTTCCTCGACTATATCGCCGTGGGCAAGAACCACCCCGCGAAGATTGAGGCTATCGTGAAAGGTGTGGCCGACGGCTGCGTGCTCTCCAACTGCGCCCTCATCGGTGGCGAGACGGCCGAAATGCCCGACATGTACGGCGACGACGAGTACGACATCGCCGGTTTCACCGTCGGCGCAGTCGAGAAATCCCGCCTCATCGACGGCTCTAAAGTCAACGTCGGCGACGTGCTCATCGGTCTGGCCTCCAGCGGCGTGCACTCCAACGGATTCTCCCTCGTGCGCAAAATCGTCCTCAAAGACAACCACCTCGATCTCAACACGCAGTACGACACCCTGCCCGACACGCTCGGAAACGTGCTGCTCACCCCCACGCGCATCTACGTGAAACCCGTGTTGGAAGTGTTAAAAAATGTTGACATCCACGCTATCTGCCACATCACCGGCGGCGGCTTCGACGAGAACATCCCGCGCGCGCTGCGTCCCGGACAAGGCATCTTTGTGGACGAGCACAATTGGGAGAAACCCGCCATCTTCGCCTTCCTCGAACAATACGGCAAAGTCGATCACCGCGAAATGTTCAACGTCTTCAACATGGGCATCGGCATGGTCCTGATGGTGGATCCGAAAGACGCCGACCGCACCGTCGCGATGTTCAACGAACTCGGCGAAAAGGCTTACGTTATCGGTAATGTTACCGACAAAGAAGGCGTTGTCGATATTCGGTTGAAATGAAATACATCGGACCACACGTCAGCGCCTCCGGCGGCGTGGAAAACGCCCCTCTGAACGCCATGCAGGTGGGTGCCACCGCATTCGCACTGTTCACCAAGAACCAACGTCAATGGTTCTCCACACCGCTAAGCGAAAAATCCATCGCCTCGTTCAAGGAAAACCTCGCCAAATCAGGCATTTCCCCGGATTATGTGCTCCCCCACGACAGCTATCTCATTAACCTCGGTAGCCCCGACGCGGAAGGGCTGGAAAAGTCGCGTAATTCTTTCGTTGAAGAGATGCACCGCTGCGAGCAATTAGGGTTAAAAATGCTTAATTTCCACCCGGGCAGCCACCTCAAACAAATCACCCTGGAGCAGTGCCTGACACTTGTGGCCGAAAGCATCAACCTGGCGTTGGAGAAGACGAACGGCGTGACCGCTGTCATCGAAAACACCGCCGGACAGGGTTCCAACGTGGGATTCAGCTTTCAACATTTAGCGTATATCATTGACAAAGTGGAAGATAAGAGCCGTGTGGGCGTCTGCCTCGACACTTGCCACACCTACTCCGCCGGCTACGATCTCAAAACCGAAGCGGGCTACAAATCCACCTTCGAAGAATTCGAGAACGTGGTGGGTTTCAACTATTTACGTGCCATCCACCTCAACGACACGAAAAAGGAGCTGGCCAGTCGGGTAGACCGCCACGACAGTATCGGAAAAGGACTTCTCGGCATGGAATTTTTCGAGCGTTTCATGAAAGATTCCCGTTTCGACAACATCCCGCTCATCCTCGAAACGCCAGACGAGACGTTGTGGGCGGAGGAAATCAAATTGTTACAAGGGTTGGTGAAACCGTTGTAGAGACGTTGCGCGCAACGTCTCTACAGAACACACACGTTGTGGCTACGGGGCGCGCAACGTCAATACAAACAACACCCGTTGTAGAGACGCAATGCATTGCGTCTCTACGGAAAACACGCATTGTAGAGACGCTCCATGGCACGTCTCTACAGACGAAAACGCCTCCCAATAAAAATTTTGCGTTTATGGTCGGCGTATCAAAAAAAAGTGTATTTTTGCCGCCGATTTCAACTGCCGCGTTCTTCTAACGGTTAGGAATCAAGATTCTCAATCTTGCAATATGAGTTCGATTCTCATACGCGGTACAAAACAAAGCCATCTGTCTCTAAGTCAGATGGTTTTTTTGTGGAGACGTACCGCCATACGTCTCTAAGGCCAAGGCTACATACAATATTATTGTAAGCATCAATATATTGGAAAAAAGTGTACCTTTGCCGCCGAAACACGGCCCCGTAGTTCAGCTGAATAGAACGTCAGATTCCGGTTCTGAAAGTCGTGGGTTTGAATCCCGCCGGGGTCACTAAAACCGTCCGTATGAACATCGAAAAATACGATGAAATCCGGGCCTCCCTGCCCGCCGGCACGCGCCTGGTCGCCGTTTCCAAATTCAAACCGGCGGAAGACATCAGCGCGCTGTACCAACATGGTCAGCGCGTTTTCGGTGAGAACCACGCTCAAGAGATGCGTGACAAACACGCGCAACTCCCCCAAGACATCGAATGGCACTTCATCGGTCATCTGCAGACCAACAAGATCAAGTACATCGCCCCGTATGTGTCTCTGATTCACAGCATTGACAGTTTCCCGCTGCTCAAGGAGGTCAACAAAGCCGCCGTCAAAAACGGGCGTGTCATCCCCTGTCTGCTGCAGTTCCACATCGCCGACGAAGAAACGAAATTCGGGTTTTCTCTCGAAGAGTGCGAGGAAATGCTGCAAAGTTCCGAATTCCAAGAACTTAAGAACGTGGCCATCCATGGCGTGATGGGCATGGCGACCTTCACCGATGACCAAGAACAGGTGCGCGGCGAATTCCACCATCTCCGCCAGATTTTCGACAAACTAAAGGCGGACTATTTTCCTCAAAGTGTTGATTTCAAGGAACTTTCGATGGGCATGAGCGAGGATTACCCCATCGCGGTCAGCGAAGGCAGCACTCTCGTCCGGATTGGCAGCGCCATCTTCGGACCGAGAAACTATAACGTATAAAATGTATTGTAGAGACGCAAAATATTGTGTCTCTACATACCCTTCTAAGCATCTAACCCCTTAACATTCTAACATTATGAATAAAAAAATCACCCTCTTCCTAATCTTGACCATGTTGGCAGGCACTTTCGCTGTTTATGCAAACAGTGTTGATGATGGTGTCTCGAAAGATAAGAAACCCAAAAAAGAGAAACCCAAAAAAGAGAAAAGCGAAATACGCACCGGTTGGACGTTTGGCATCCTGCCGAGTGTGGCGTATGACGCCGACAAGGGCTTCCAATACGGCGTGTTAGCCAACGTGTACGATTTCGGCGATGGCTCTGCCTATCCCGACTACTTCCACTCCCTCTACTTCGAAGCGGCCTATACCACCAAACGTTCCGGTCTGTTCCGCTTCGCCTACGACTCCAAACACCTGATTCCGGATCACCACTTGAAAATCGATGTCTCCTATCTGCCTGACGCACTGTGCGATTTCTACGGCTACAACGGCTACCAGACCGTCTATAATGGCGGGTGGGCGAGAAAGAAAAGTGACGATTACATTTCCAGGGCTTTCTACAAATCACAGCGCGACCTGCTCCGCATCGCCGCCGACATTGACGGCAACATCGGAGGAAACTGGTTCTGGAACGCGGGTTTAGGCTTGTTGTGGTACAATATCGCACCGGTGAATATCGACATGATTAACAAAGGCAAGAAACCAGAAAACATGCTGCCCTACGTGGATGGTCTGTATGACAAATACGTGAAATGGGGCATCCTGTCGCCGGCGGAAGCCAACGGCGGCTGGCACCCCTACGTGCGTGGCGGCATCTCCTTCGACAACCGCGACCGACTGCAGAATACGAAAAAAGGCATGAATGCGGACATGTTTCTGACCTACTATGCCGGATTCGGGGAGGACAAAGGAGCTAACAGCTTGATTTTCAACGCCAGCTTCCGTCATTTTGTGCCTGTTTACAAGGATATAATCACGTTTGCCTACCGATTGGCCGCCCAATTGGATGTGGCCGGCGACGCCCCGTTCTACCTTAACAATTATTACAACAACTTATTCATACAGAGAGTGTTGTATGAAGGCCTTGGCGGCGGCAATACCTGCCGTGGCATTCTGCGCCACCGCATTTCCGCCAAGAGCTATGCCTTCGCGAACGTCGAGTTTCGCTTCCAAATTTGCAAATTCGACATCGGAAAAGAGCATTTCTTCATTGGATTGAACCCGTTCGTGGATATGGGCATGGTTTTGCAACCCTACCTCTTGGATCAAAACGTGATTGTGGACAATATTGTAAAGAACGATCCTGAATTTGACCTGAACAACTTGGACGATTACATTGTCTTTGACGAAACAAAGAACGTCTATCGCCCGCACTTTTCAGGCGGTCTCGGTCTCAAACTGATGATGAACGACAATTTCGTGCTCTCCGTCGATTGGGCGGTACCGTTCGACAAACGCGACAACGACGGCATGGCCAACATCTACGTCAAGATGGGTTATATGTTCTAAAATATGAAACTATCTGACAATCAAAATCTTAAAGAATACAACACCTTTGGAATGGAGGTGTATGCGCGGCAATTTCTCTTAATGGAATCTGCCGACGAGACACCTGATGTGATTGCTAATTTCCTTCGCGAAAATCCATATTACATTCTCGGCGGAGGCAGCAACACACTGTTTACCAAAGATTTCGAGGGCACGATAGTGCATCCCGCATTCGGTGGTATCGAAAGGGTGGAGAAATCGGAGGAGAAAGTGCTACTGCGCGTGGCCGCCGGTGAACCTTGGGAGAATCTGATACAATATTGCATAAAGCATCAACTTTATGGTATAGAGAATCTTACAGCCATTCCGGGGCTGGTCGGCAGCGCCCCCGTGCAGAACATCGGCGCGTACGGGGTGGAGGTGAAAAACACCGTCTGGAAGGTGGAAGGTTACGTTATCTCCACCGGCAAACCCTTCTCGCTGAGCAATGCCGATTGCGATTTCGGCTACCGCAACTCCATCTTCAAACAAGCCCTTAAAAACGACTGTATTATCACTTACGTTTGGTTCCAACTATCTGAAAAACCAAACTTTACGTTGTCCTATCAGGGATTGACGAAAGCGTTGCAGGAGCGCGAGTTGCCCCTGACCTTGCGCAACGTCTCCGACTGTGTACGAAAAATCCGCGACGCCAAGCTACCCGACCCGAAAATCGTCGGCAACGGTGGAAGCTTCTTCCAAAACCCTGTCATTCCGGCCGAAAAATACAACGAGCTGACAGGAAAGTACCCCGATTTGGTGGCCTACGACCAACCGGACGGGCAGAAGAAACTCTCCGCCGGCCAGTTGATTGAAAAGGCGGGATGGAAAGGCCGGCAGGTCGGCAATGCGGGCACGTGGAAAAACCAAGCCTTGGTGCTGGTGAACTACGGCGGCGCTTCCCCACAGGAGGTTTTGGATGTTGCCGAAACTATCATAAAAGATGTTAAAATGATGTTTGATGTGACATTGGAAATGGAAATTAACCGGATTTAAACGAAGCATAAGAAACTTTGTCACAATAGAGACGCGCCGTAAAAACGCACCAAGGGAACGCACCCGTAGAGACGCGCCATGGCACGTCTCTACAGAACGAAAAATCGAAGAATTATGGAAGAAACTCCTCATATTACCCAAAAGAAAAGAAGCAATCTGTACTCCGGATTGTTTTTCTGCTGTCTCGTGCTGTTGATGGCCGGCTGCGACCTCTTCAACCACAGCGAAAAGTTCGACAAGACGTTGCTTTCCGGCAAATGGGTGTCGGGGACGCTGTACGAATATTACAATCCCGCCGGCACCGGATATACGTGGGACATCCTCGACGATGTCACGGAAGAGGAGGCACAGCCTTTCACCTGGACACTCGAAAACGCCACTTTGACCCAGATCCATCAGATGGAAATGGGTGGTAACGTACCGAAAACGTACACCGTTACGAAGCTGACTACCACCACATTGGAATACCACGACGACTACGGCAAATACTACACCTTCCTGAGAGAAGAATGAAGAAGGCGCTGAAAATAGGGCTGATAACGTTAGGGTCGCTGCTCGGGGTAGTCATCCTCGTCGCGGCTATCCTGCTTTTTCACATTTTTTCACCTTCTAAACTGGCGAAGATCGTCAACAACCAAGCCGACCGATTCATCACCTGCGACTTCCACATCGACAATGTCGGGCTCACCTTTTTCAAAACCTTCCCGAAAATCGGGTTGGACTTAGAAAATGTGGTGTTAAAAAATCCAAAAGCCCCGCTTGTTTCCGACACGCTGCTGTACGCCAAAGAGTGTGTGGCGGCTCTCAATATCCGCGAGCTGATAAAGAACAACCGCATTGAGGTGTACGACTTCGCCCTCAACCAAGGGCTGGTGAACCTGTACATCGATGAGCACGGGAACAACAACTACAATGTCTTCCGCTCTGACCCAAATGACACTTCATCTTTTAACTACAGTATTGATTTACAAAAAGTTAAAGCCAAATATTTGGATGTGCGCTACCTGAATCTGCAATCGAAACAGAAAGCGAATGTCCAAGACGTGGACCTAACGGTCAAGGGGACATTCAAGGACAAAGAAATATGCGGGCAGGCGGAATTGGAGGCGAAATCGCTGGTCTTCTCCATGGCGGACAGCACCCGGTTACATTTCTCCGGCGGGGACGTCAAAGCCTCCTACGATGGCTCTTTCACAGATTTTAACTTGATTGACGGCAACCTCGACGCGGACATCCGCAACGCAGTTCTGCGCCTTGACACCACCCACTACCTCAACGGAACAGACCTCACACTAATTTCTGACGTGAAAGCCGACTTCAACGCACTTCAATTCGATTTGAAGGAAACAACGTTACAGATTGAAGACCAGGAGATTGCAATAGACGGTCACCTGGATATGGACACGGCCTCTCGCGACATCCACACCAACCTGCACTATAAAACCGGCAACTGGGACATTGACGAGGTGCTGCCTCTAATTCCCGACGCAATTATCGGTAACAAGCTGGATGACATGGAGATAAGCGGCAATATCGCGTTGGAAGGCGATGTCAAGGGGACGTTCAGCGACACCCAGACCCCGTTCATCACCAGTGATGTGGCCTGGCACCACGGACGTTTCGCGATGAAAGACCTGCCGCTCGATTTCGAGAAAGCGGACGGTCTTTTCCATCTCCAACTGGACCTGGACAACCAATCGGATCTGACGGTGAAAAGCCTCTCTGCGACCACCCGAAAACGCAACAAACTCACCGCATCGGGAACGGTTAAAAACCTGTTGGGCAAGATGTTATGCAACATTATCGCCACGGGCGATGTTCACATCACCGACTTCAAAGACCTCCTGCCCAAGGACTTCACCGAATATGGCGGTAAGGCTGACCTCAAAGTGAACACGCAGTTCGCCTACGACCCGGCAAAGGAATTTTCGGTTGACAATATCACCAAAGCCGAGATAAAGGGACAATTTGAAGATTTGGAATTGCTTTATCACGACACCATGCGGATTTTATCCCATGATATGCAGGTGGATCTGGCTTTCCCTGTCACGGAAAAGCCTTACAAAATCGGGGAATGGCTTCATGCTATAATCTCCACGACAAAGCTATCCGTTTCGAATCTGAACCAGTTTTCCATTTCCACGACCGACCTGAAATTGAATGCTTACACAAACAATTTGGTTGACAACACGGTGGATCTTAAACTGGCTACCACATACCAATCGCATGGGGTCGTGACATTCAATATGGACACGATTATCGCCAATCTGGCACAGCCAAAAGGCACGTTCGTGCTCCTCAATAAAGACCAGATGCGATTGGATTATACAGGAAATGAAATGGAAGTGTCTGTTGGAAAGAATATTAATATGAATGCTCATTGGATTGATACGGTACACTTGGTGACGAATTATCATGATAATGAGGATAACATGATACTTCGTTGGTCTCCGACACTTCTTTTGGCACTGACGGATGCCACCGTAAGGGTCAATAACTTGGATCATCCTTTGACCATCCCCAACCTTGCTCTTAACTTCAACCCACAGAAATGTGTGTTAAAAAAAGCAAATATCGGATATGGGGAGTCCAACGCCTCGGTGACGGGCACCATTACCGGCATCGAACCTTACCTGCATGACAAGGGTCTACTCAAGGGCAACTTGGAATTGGTCGCCAACTATCTGAACTTAAACGAACTGATGGCCTTGATGAACGGTCTCAACGCACCGGATTCTTTGGTGCAACAAGCGGAGGAGGTGGCAGGCCAAACTGGGGACTCACCCTTCATCGTGCCGTTCGGGGTGGATGTCAACATGAACACCACCATCAAGAAGGCTCTGTATGAGGAGTCGGAGTTCAACAACATCGCCGGTCGGGTGTACGTGAAGGACGGCGTGCTGGTGCTGGAGGAGGTGGGTCTCACCAACGAAGCCGCGCGGATGCAGCTCACGGCCATGTACCGCACCCCGCGCATGAACCATCTCTTCCTCGGGTTCGACTTTCATCTGCTTGACATCAAGATTGATAAGCTCATCGCGATGATTCCGGAGGTGGACACCATCTTGCCCATGCTGAAGGCTTTCAGCGGCAACGCGGAGTTCCACTTCGCCGCCGAGACTTACCTCAAATCCAACTACGACATCAAGTTCTCCACGCTGCGGGGTGCGGCCGCCATCAACGGCCACGATCTGGTGGTCCTTGACAACGAAACGTATAAAACAATAGCTAAAAAGCTGCTATTCAGCAAGAAAACGCAGAATAACATCGACAGTCTCTCCACGGAAATCACCATTTTCCGGAACGAGGTGGATGTCTATCCTTTCCTGCTCAGCATCGACAAATACAGTGCCATCATCTCCGGGCGACATAATTTGGACATGACCTACGACTACAACATTTCGCTGCTGAAGCCACTGCGCATCGGGCTGGACATCATCGGGTTGGAAGACCGGCTGAAGTTCAAGGTCGGCAAAGCGAAATACGCCACGCTGTTCCAGCCGGAGAAGCGCAAGGTGGTGGAGGCCAATATCTTGGAACTGAAAACGCTCATCAACAAGACGTTGCAGGCGAACGTGCGGGAGGAATAGTCGGCGAAATCATCGGCGAAATCATCGGCGAATTGGACGAATTTGGCGAATATGACGAATATGGCGGGTATATATTGACATCTTAATGTATCATTTGCGTCTTTTCCTGTAAACTGTCCGATGACATCCTGTGGTTGTATGAAGGATGACATCTCTCAATTCCGGACGGAAGCCCGGTAGGAAACGGATGCGACGCGGGTTACTCTTCGATGAGCTTCCGGATTTCGGTTTCGTCCAACCCTGTCACTTTCGCGATGGTGGAGATGTCGAAGCCGTTTGCTGTCAAACCGTTAATTAGCTGGCGGCGTTCGCCCATGCGCCCTTGCTGTATACCTTGCTGTATACCTTGCTGTATACCCTGCTGTATACCCTGCTGTATACCCTGCTCTATGCCAATCTGTATTCCTTGCTGAATCCCCTCCTCCTTTGCCTCCGCACGCTCGCACTCCACCATCTCTTGCACGCTTGGGTAGTCCATCAGACTCTTGACGTAATCCTGCTTTTCCATATTCGTGAAATTTGATATTTGACATTCCTCGTAGAAGCGCATCTGCATGGGTGTCAGACTGTTGACCTCGGTTTCCGGTATGTACACCACGTTGGTGAACATGTAGAGGATGAGGTTGCGCTCGTCGCTCATGTCGAGCTCTTCCAATTGCGCGGCAAATTTACTTAATTCGACGAAATAATAGACCATGTTTTTTGTGAAAATGTCATTGTCGTCGTCTTTGTGGTAAATCTTTGAGAAAAAACGCTTCTTTCCTTTGAACTCCGGCATGTCGTAACTCATGATGTTGAAGGAATACACTTTCGGTACTTTTTTGTAGTACTTGTCGTTCTTGGGCAGATTCTGGATGGTGGCCAGGCTGGTGTAAACCCGCAGCCGGTCGACATAGTTCGACTGTTTTCCGTTCTGCATCTCCACGATGAAACGCCCGCCGTCCTGGTTTTTGCAGAAAAGGTCGTAGCGGACGTATTTGTCTTCCTTGCGTATTCCAAGCATCTCCGTGGACAGGTAGGAGATGTCGGTGATTTTCCCGGTGTCCTCGGAAATGAACACGTTCAGGAGGTGCATCAGGATGTCTTTGTTGCGTTCGGAGGCCAGCAGCCGCTTGAACCCGTAGTCGGACAGGGGATCCATGACTTTCAGGTTGTGCTCCCGGATGTAGGTCTCGGTCTCTTTCAGACTCGGGAGCCTTGTCCTTTTTTTCTTCTGCTTCCCGGACGGTCGGGACAGTTTTGTCTTCAAAGCTTTTTGCTTTCTTGTTTTTCTCGACATGTTTTTTTTGTTTTGGTTTGTAATTTCATTCATTCGGGTCAGACGATCTGTACCACAGACGGTGATGCGGGGGCATCGTGCACAACGCCTCCACACGCGACCATTTTTCCGCCTGCAAATATACAACGCGGGGAGGACGTTTGTCAAGTGTTTTGAAAAATTTTTATTTCGTTGGCTGTCAGAATGATGTGGAAAAGTCGTTAACTAATCAAGGCTGAATAGTTAATTTTTGAGAGGCGTTTTCGCAGAAATCGACATTGAGTTGCATTGCTCGCACCAACATAGTGGGCATTTAGTAGTTGGTATTGCTGTCCCCGTTCCTTTAACTTTGAACCTTGAAACCAACAACCTCGCTTGTTGTCAACTTGTATGAATAATATAGGTTAAAGAATTATCGAAATCGTAGCTGCTGCTGTACGCGCCGCCCAGACCGTTGGACAGCATGGCTGCGGAGTTTACGATCCCCGTGATGTTGCTACGGAATCGTAGGTGTACAGCGCGTGCGTGCCGCCGCCGGAAACGAACGCCGAGTTAGCAGTTAGCAGTGAGTAGTTGGCAGTTGGTCGGGGAACATCGGAACGGCACCCCTCAATCCCGGACGGCAGCCCGGCCCCGACAGGGGCCAAAGCCCGGTAGGACGGCGACACCCCGCGACCGCCATGTCCCGCAGGGACAGAAGCTCGGTAGGAAACGGATGCGGCGCGGGTTCCCCAAAGCCCCTTCAGGGGCGGAACGGGGCGGGGAATCTCCGCGTATCTCGCGGATCGGCGCGGAAATGGGCGCAGATGTTCTGCGGGGCTCTGCATAGGCTGCAGACGATATGTTTGACGGCGGTTCATGTCTTATTGAACTTGTGGCACAAGATACTCATATACATCTTTCCATTTGATTGTTTTTTCAGATTCTTTTACAGCTATGGTAGATAGAGAGTCTGTCTCGATGGTTGTGTTTATCAGTTTAAATGTAGTGCTTTCCGCATCAAAAAAATGCTTGGATACTCTGCCATGAAAGAACATATCAGGATACTCAATGCTATTAACTGTCAAATTATCAAACAAATAAAAGTTATTGATATTATTTGACAAACTCATTATATAGGCATCTCTGCGATTGTTGACATCTATTATAAAATAATGGCGAAAGTTTGATGCCCATCCTGAGGGTCCCACAAGCATACAATCTACAATCAGAAATTTTCCTAAAAGATAATATTTTCCTTCTTCCAAATTGAAAACCTCAAAATCTTCTTGCGGAACGAACTTATTACGTAACAAATTTGTTATATGGTTTATTTTGGTAGAATCTGTGATAAGGATGGGATAAACGGTGTCTGTTGGGGAATAGTTTTCTTCGCCAAGAAACAATACCCCATCATTATCAGGAGGAGTACTATTATTCGATGGTTTTGAATCCCTGCAACAACAACAGACAAATCCCAACACAATCATTAGTGTAATAATGTGATGTTTCATAGTTTTAACGGCCTCCATTCCATTTTTTTGTATGATTTGCATTCTTCCAAGCTTTTGTCAGTCTCATAAAAACGGTTCCCCCAGCTGCGGCTGTAGATTCGTATTTGTACTTCCAAGGATCATTGCTCAAATTGTCACCCATACCAAAGATATCATGACGCGAAGATCTGAAATCAAAACCGTTTTGATAAAATTGATTATTTGCCCCACTTCCTATTTCTGCAAAATCTCTTCCTTGCCAGTAAAAGCCTCCTTTGGAAAAGTCAAAACCACCTCCTATGGTGAGCATAGCCGCTCTATAAGCAATATTTGCTTTCTGTGGGTTAGCATTAGGAGACAAAATTGATTCTCGATTCCTCCACCCATAAACATTTCCACTTGATGCTTCTGCAACCAATGAAGAATTATTCGCAATCGCACGGTTACGAAGGACAGAACCTATTCCAGCAGATTCTTCTAATGAATAATCCCAAGGATCAGATTCAGCATAAATGGTTCCAGCCAAATCTACAAAATCAGAATTTTTTCCTAAAGAGTAACCTATTTTGTCCTTGTTTTCTTCTAAGGTTCCTTCTTCAACATAAGCATCATAAACACTTCTGTGAACTGCGATTGCTTCATCTATCCCATCTTCAATATGCTCTAAATGCTCGCCAGTTACAATATCATAAAAATCTGTCAATTCCTCCCCATTCGGATCCACGCACCTCACCGGGTTATTCGCACAATAAACATACGGGCTCAGCGACGCATATTTGTCACTCATCGGGTCCACGCTCAACCAGATGCTCAAATCGCTGCTGTAATACCGTGAGCCAAAGTAACTTAAGCCCGTTTCGGAATCTTTCTCCTTTGCGGAGAACGTGTAAGACAAATGTAGAATGAAGAATGTAGAATGAAGAATGTAGGATGAGACCGTCGGAGTTCCGCAGAGGAATCCGGCCCCGGCAGGGGCCAAAGCCCGGTAGGTCAGCGGCACCCCGTGCCTGCCATGTCCCGGAGGGACAACAGCTCGGTTGCCCCGGGCTGTTGCGCATGAGGGCGTGGATCTCCGCGTATCACACGTATCTACACGTATAATTTCTGCGGTGGTCTGCGAGATCTGCGGGCAATATGGTTGGCGGCGGTTCATTGTCGATTATTTAGTCGATGCATAAGAATAAAAAAAATTAATATGATATTCAAATCAGGGGCGATTACACACTTCATCACCAAAAAGGATCGGATATTTGATATACTTTAATAATTACAACATCTTTGTCAACTATACCTTTTGATACTATTTCGCCATTTACAACTCGCTCTATCCCTCTGATTTCTCCCAAACATGTATAATAAAGTCTGGTATAAGTGTTGTTATAGGATGATAATTTATAAATTGTGAAACCGTCTTTGTAAAAACATTTCTTTTCCTCATTGTATTGAACAATCAAAGAGTCTTTTGTTAGATCGAAAATGTCTATATTTGCATCATACAGGTAGGAAGTATCCTGGTAGAAAAACGCATTCAAACAAGCTGTGTCTTTGCTCGTGAACGTATATTTATAGTCAGCGGTCTTCCTTATAAAGGGTGATTTGGTTTGACAGGCACCGACAATGCATAGGAAAATAAACGCAGAAATCAACATTGCATTAATTTTGACCATATTGCTTTTTCCTTTTTGAATTAATACGATTTAGTCTGGGATTTATATTAGCAGAATTGTTGAACACTGTCTCATCCACCGGTTGTCCCATTTCTTTTCTATAATTGTAACGATAATCGACATACTGATTATACAATTGATAATATTTGTTCTCTTCTGTCAGGTTATCGTTATAATCTTTTGATATTTGACTTTTTTTCAAGTGGCCAGCTTCAACGATAAGTGTGGCACCCAAAATTTCGTCAACATCCACATTGTCTCTACTAGCCTTGTTGCGTATAGTTCCCATAAATGGCTTAATCACAACATTTTCATAAACTCCGTCATTTATTTCCACGTTGCCGTTCTCGTCACTGGAAGGAATAACTAAAGAATTTTGATTCCCACTCTCTTCAGTTGGACTTATCGAAACGCTTGTATAACAGTTGTTAAGAAATCGAATACATTTTCTCCCCGACTTTGTTTTAGCTAATGCAGAAAGAGATTCATTGTGATTTGATATAAATTCTGACTTGGTTGCATCAGATGTCTTACGTGAAAATTTATATTGAATAGTCCCATCTTTCAGAACACGAACCCTGACGCGGTTCCCATCCCCATCAACAAATTCCTCCCCATCCGGATCCACCAACCTCACCGGGTTATCCGCACAATACGTATACGGCGAAAGCGACGCATATTTGTCACTCATCGGATCGACGCTCAACCAAATACTCAAATCGCTGCTATAATACCGTGAACCAAAGTAAGATAGGCCAGTTTCAAAGTCCTTTTCTTTGGCGGAGAAGGTGTAAGACCAGTTAGCAGTTAGCAGTGAGTAGTGAGCAGTTGATGCGGGAACTTCGGAACGGTGCCCCTCGATCCCGGACGCCAGCCCGGCACCGTGAGGGGCCAAAGCCCGGTAGGACGGCGACACCCCGTGGCTGCCATGTCCCGCGGGGACAGAAGCTCGGTAGGAAACAGCGAAGGTGCGGGATTCCCGAAGCCCCTTCAGGGGCTGAACCGGGCGAGGCACCCCGCATCTCCGCGTATCGCGCGTATCTGCGAGTAGAATCTCGGCGAGGTTCTGCGGGGGCAGCGGGCTATATGTGTGGGTAGCGGGCATAAGATTCTTTGACGAGGAGAAAGTACGAAAAGAGATAGTCAATTGATTCTTTTCATCATAATTAATCATTTAGCATCAATCCTGAAAAAATAATTTTAGACAAACGTTTTTTACTGCAAAAGGAATCAACGAACTCTGTTAGAGATTTTATATAATCATTTTGTTGCAACTCATGAAAACGTTGACAACTAGTTGTAAGTGACAACCCCGTATCATAATCAAAACGGTAAATTACAACGATTAATCTTTCACTATTAGTTTCATCAGAATAATAGTGCTTAAATTGTCTTTCTCTTCCTTTGTATTTACGATAGAACGACCGTCTTTGCTTAACAAAAGCATTGTAAATGCGGTCTTTGTCGGACAATCGACCTTTGGAATCAAAGATTTTTACCATATATCTGTTATGTGAACCTTCAACAGAAGGATTACAACCAACGGGGTTTGATAAAACAATTGATATCTCACCATTCCCTATCAGCAAAGTGGATGTAGAATCGTCTTGAAGTATTTTTGTGCAACATCTATTATTTCTGGCATATCGAATTAGATCATTGTTGAAGATTCCCGAAACGCTTATGAAATCTAAAAAACAACCGACACTGTCAGTAATCTCTACATATGATGTCAAATAACTGTCAAAAGCCTGGTAATAGTTCATAGATATTGCTTCGAAGACAGAGCTGTCATGTAAGCTATATACTGAATCGTCGATTACAATTACCGTATCAGGGCATTGCCTAAACTGCGCCTGAGCAGTATATGTAAAGATAATAATTATAGAAAAAGAAAGAGCCTTCCTATACATAATTAATTACTTTATATTAAACAAATTCTTGAATTTTGCTTGGAATGTTCTAACTGATTCCTCAGAAGGAAACCGAAGAACTACGATAGGGTTTTCAACCCTTCCAGAATAATTTTTAAATTGAAGCAAATAACCTTCAATAGCTCCGTAACCATTAACACCATGAACACGATCGTATTTCAGTCCTCTATTGAAAGAATCAAGTTCACCCATCATTCGTTTTTCGCTTACAAACAAATATATATCTGCGGATTTAGCATATTTGCCAAGTTCATTAGGATTATGATAGTTGTTCGTTGCTCCTCCTTTTTCGAATTTATAAACACCGCTGAAATCGGTTTGTTTTTGTGAGGGGTAATCCCAAGAATGGGGTTCCGCATCAAAAGATGGAGTTTCATTGTTGTTGCGTGCTGCTTTCAAGTAATTGGCATAATTTTGAAAAGCTTCGTCAATCTTTTGTGTCATGCAAGCTTTGATGAAACCTTTTTTTGTTGTCATATCAATTTCATCACCAAAAAGACTATAGTATGTTCCTTTTTCTGCAAAGAATTTCCCTTTATAGGTGCCTTTTATTCCGGATTTTTGAAATGCCTCTTTGCTTGTATATTGAATAGTATAATACATTATTCCATCTTTCTCATACCAATCTTCCCCATTCGGATCCACCAACTTCACCGGATTATCCGCGCAATAAACATACGGGCTCAGCGACGCATATTTGTCACTCATCGGGTCCACGCTCAACCAGATGCACAAATCACTGCTGTAATACCGTGAGCCAAAGTAACTTAAGCCGGTTTCAAAGTCCTTTTCTTTGGCGGAGAAGGTGTAACGCACGCCGTCAAAGGAATTTAACCGTTGGTCCACGAAATCCTCGCCCCACGGCAGGTAGTGCAGGTGCTGCACGGCGGTGCCCGCCGTGTCGGTGATCCATGAGGAACTGCCCAGGTGGTCGGGGTGGTACCAATAGCAGTCGGTCTCCACCTCTTTGACATTCTGCCATTTGTAAAGAGGCTTGAGCATATCCTCCGCAGAGTGGAAATCCGCATCAAGGCAGACTGCCAAATTATCGAAAAGATCTTCAAACCTCTCTTGATGGCTGACAAACAGCTCCGATTGCCCTTCCTCTATGCCGATCTCCTGCAGCCCGCCACCGCCAATCCTGCTCGCAATACGCTCGGTTTCAGCGTAATAGTGCTTGGTGTAGCCCTGCTTTGTGGCCACTAAATACGGCGAGACATAGAGCGTGGCGTTGTCTAAATGGTAAAAATACCGCCACTCGCCGTTGATATTCTGCAACTCCCCCTTTCCAGTCAGCTTGTAGGTTCGGTCGCCTGAGGCATCGTACAGGTAGTACGACAGCCACTTGTTGTCTTTCATCCCCTGCAGACGGTTTTGCTCGTCCCAGCAGAGGCTGCGGCAGTTTCGGTCGCCCCCTATGCAACTCTCCGTCATGTTGCCTGCCGCATCCCATCCGAACTGCGAATCTTCCTCATTCGAGATGCCCAGCCAGCTGCCCGGATCCCAGACCGAAGAGCTGTACCGTGTGAGCGTGTTCGGCTGCGAAGTGTTCCCATAGTGATAATAATGGGAATAGTTCACCGTGTCGGAAACCCCGTTTAGCAGCGTTCGCGCCGCCAGGTTCTTGCAGCTGATCCGGCCGTTGGCGTGGTATTGCGTCATGGTCTGATAGTTCAAGTTGCCTTGCCCGTGCCAGTTGCCGGACGAACCCGTCAGGCGGTAAAGGTTGTCATACTCGTAGCTGCTGCTGTACGCGCCGCCCAGCCCGTTGGGCAGCATTCCCGCACCGTTGGCGATGCCTGTGATGTTGCTCACGGAGTCGTAGGTGTACAAGATGTCCTGCATGATGTCGCCCGCGTGGGTCTGGCTCTGTAGCAACAGCAACCGCCGGAGCGAGTCGTAGACGTACAGCGTGTGCGTGCCGTTG
>Ga0310696_10003340_pt1 | contig 20136 bp, 20 predicted proteins | sample AusTroGonzalo_MG_4_FD_203885 | JGI IMG/M metagenome (GOLD analysis project Ga0310696, IMG submission 203885) | Bovine rumen microbial communities from tropical cattle in Woodstock, Queensland, Australia - Gonzalo_02 (v2) (version 2) | ecosystem: Host-associated > Mammals > Digestive system >... | reverse complement strand
TTCTGTCGAAAATTTCCTTGCATATCAGTATGTCGCTTATAATTGTCGTCATTCCATTGGTATTTCGTATGCTGAATTAATGAATTATCCACAAAAAAGTACGATACAGTTAGGTGAAACCTATTCATCACAATTGGTGTTTTCTGTAACCGATGTGATAGGCAACATGGATATCCTGGAAATTGACACTGATTTTTGCGCTAATCGTTTAAAACTTGATGGAATGCGATATACAGAAAAACCTTTGTCTGTCGGTCATTATCATCACGATTTGATCTTAATGGTCCCTTCCTTGTTTGCCATTAAAGGTTGGACAACAGCCATTGATTATGATGTAAAGTAACTTTTTCTAAGCAAAGGGATAGAAAAAGCAGGAGTATGCGTATTAGATATGGCAAATGGTGCATACAACGGTATTAAATCAACCATAACGGCTGTAAAAGATTTTATCAATGGCAATGACGACAAAGATACAAAGAAGCACTGATAAAAAAAATCAAAAGGAACCTGTTATACGATTTCGTGATTGGTTTTACTTGATTTGGGTGTTGGTTACCATGCTCTTACCATGTGTGATTATTGTAATGATTGCACACACATTTACCCCCCTTTTTTTTGTGATAATTCTAGTGTATCCATATTTAGGTTATTTTCATACTTGTGTGGAATTTTATGAGAATTTTATGGTCATAATACGGCCATTGTTCTTCTTCAAAAAGATTATCCCATATAGTGAAATCTCTATGATGAGAAAGACTAAAGGCAAAGGGACAATGATACGAGTGTATATAGCGGATAATAATCATTTTTGGTCATTCACGCCGCCTATAATAAAGAAAAACAAAGAAATTGAACTTTTTGTAAAATCAAAAGGTATTGATTTCAAGTACGATGATTAAAGTTTTAGTAAAGTTGACTTTAACATGGCGACCGGGCACGCTTTCCATTCAAATTTCGCACTCCGTACTCATAACCACTGCAATCGTTGTCGCGGACATCAAGGAAACAAAACCGCAGTCAAAACCCACGAAAGCCTCACAACTTACCCAATCCTCGCATCCCCGCATCCTCTTTAACTCAAAAAAAATCGTATCTTTGCCGCCTCGCAAAACCATCCCGCCCATGCCCCACAACCTTTCACCTTTCAGTTTTCAATTTTCACCTCCCTCAGCGCGGTACCACAACTCCGCCCTCTCCATCTGGCTCTCGGTGGATCCGATGGCAGACAAGTACCCGAGCATGTCTCCGTACACATATTGTGGGAATAATCCGGTGAAGTTGGTGGACCCGAACGGGAGGGAAATTTGTGACGGTGGTGACCCTTTGAAACGTGCTGCAAGATTCGATAAATTTTTTGAAAAAAAAATAAAAATACCATTGATGGGAATGGCTGAAAGTGGTGCTAGTGATAGTGAATTGGAATCTGCGGCTGCTTCGCTATCTAATAAATATCAAAAAAAACTGCAGCAGGGATACCAGAGCACGGAGAGAACTAATTGGGATGGAATATGTACGGTGGGTATTAGGGTATTAAGTGAAACTGAAGAAAAAATCAAGGTTGAAAGTAGACCCGACGATCAAGAAATGACAATATGTGGAGAAATCCCACTGGCAGCAGATGTTTATGCCGCTGAAGTTGATTTCACTCCGTATGGCATAGAAAATTACGCGACATTCACTGCTGCCAACAGCGTGGAAACAGGGTGGATTAATTCTCCTGATAAGAATTCTTTCTCTTATGACCTGGAAGTTGGTTGCGCCAGTTCAATCACGTATTGCATACAAAACAAACTCGCTAATAAAAAACAGGATAATTGGAGTTTTACGGTGACATTACATCACAGAAAATTGGAAATCAGACCAGAAGCACAACTTCAGGATTATCGTCCCCATGGCAAATAAAGCTTTGCAAAAATGAGTCAATTGATGAAATTTCAACGGAATTTGAAAAAAATGTTATTTTTTTTGGGATGCCTTCCAGTCTTGTTGTTCGGGCAATCTCCTGTGACAGGGCTGTACGATGCGCATAACCAAATTGTAGATGGATGGAAGCACGGAAATTGGTTCTTGCCCACCCTGATAGTGGATAAGGACACTGTTTTGATGATGAAGACGGTGTATGACATGGGCAATGAGCTATCTGACACCAGCTATAACTTCAAGACAGGCAAGCTCATTCAAACCATCAGCTACAAAAATGGTTTGGAGGATGGCATTTCGAAGGAGTTTTGGCCTGACGGCCGGTTGCGCGGGGAGGTTTCGTACACACAGGGGGTCGTAGATGGCTCCGTTAAAAGCTATTCCGCAGGCGGAGAAATGTTGACACAACTTTTCTACGTAAATGGCGAAGAAAATCTGAATTATCCAGACAGGTACCTCTCGGACAAAATCGCTTATGATACATCCTACATGGGTTTCAACCAGCCCATTTGGAAATATTATGCAAAATACGACACTACAATCAACGCAAAATACTACACCCTAATGGACACGGTTCCTTTTTTAAGAGACAGTACAGTCCAATACTACAAAAACAATACGCTGTACAAAGAAGAACATTACAACTATCAAAGGCGGCTTTACCATATAACCACATACAAAAATCGAATGATAGATACTATATATGCTTTTTATACGAAAAAAAATTACAATGGGTTTAGATATATTAAATATTATCAGGCAGGCAAGCTGGCAAAATCAGTCTATTATGACACCAAAGGGAGAGTTTTTAAAAACCAAAAATACGGTGAAAGGAAAGCGCTTGGCTGGAGTGCATATAGATTACTGAAAAAATGGAGAAGAGAACGGGAAAAAAACGGGAAATAATCCATCCTCCCCCGCACAACTCAAAAAAATCGTACCTTTGCCCCCCGCTTAAACACCATCCCGCCCATGCCCAGCACCCTGTCTCCTGCACACCTATTGCGTAAATAACCGGTCACAAAACGATGAAACGATTGTTGATCATAATGATATTGGCATTCCCCATTTTTACCATTGGGCAGGTTGATTTATGCCGAAATTGTGCGGTTACAATTTATGATGCGGACAATCCAAAAAAATGTTGCGAAGAGTGCCTTCGGGATTTTTACCTGACAAAAACTCGCCAGAACATTACCCACGGCAAACTTTCCGATTATTACAATTATGCAGACTGGTCGGGGTTACTTCCCTTCCCAGATACGTTATCGGCACATTTTTCAGTGCTCTATATTGAAAGCCATAAAGGATATAGTTTACAAGATTCAGAATTGATTGAAAGTAACTACTTTTTGGTGCATTTGGAATGTAAAGACAATGTGGTCCCAACAGGCACTTCTATTGTTCTCATCGTTAACGATAGTTCCTTATTTGGTGTTGGGCATGACTATTATTTGAAACTGCTTCCTTATTTCAAAAGGAATCAGGATTTTCGGATTGTAAATGGTCAGTGTGTCACGATAGTGGGCGATGGAACAGTATTCGACCTCGTTTACAAGCAATGGTTGGTGGTTTTCTTGCCCGTTAGACAGAATTATTTCTTTTTATCTTCACAATAGCTGTCTCCCCAAAAAGTCACATAATGATGTGAGGACAGCAAAGAACTTCTACAAGAATGTTCCATTCATTTTCCGTAAAAAATTGTACTTTTGCACCCTAAATTTTGAAAAGTGGAAAATTGTAGAAAATTCATCATATTCGGGCTGGGAAATGCTGAGAACCAGTATGCCGGCACGCGCCACAACATCGGTTTTGAGGTGGTGAACGCGCTGGCTCAGAAGCTGTCGGCAACCTTCCGCACCGACCGGCACGCCTACATCGCCGAGGGGAAGTACAAGGGACGCACGCTCGTCCTGGCCATGCCCACCACCTACATGAACCTCAGCGGCAAGGCCGTCCGCTACTGGATGGACCATGAGAACGTGCCGGCGGAGAACATCCTCGTCATCTGCGACGACATCGACCTGGCCCCCGGCTGGCTGCGGATGCGCGCCAAAGGCAGCGGAGGCACCCACAACGGCCTCAACCACATCATCGAAACCCTCGGCAACAGCGACTTCCCGCGCCTCCGCTTCGGCGTCGGCCACGACTTCGCACAAGGCTACCAGATCGAATACGTGCTGGGCAAGTTCTCCTCCGACGAGATGAAAACCACCATCCAGCCCGCCATCGACAAGGCCGTGGAGATGGTGCTCTCGTTCACCACCGCCGGCATCCAGCAAACCATGAACCAGTTCAACACCAAGAAAGAGGTGAAGAAACCTGAAACCCCTGCCCATGAGGAATAAGACGTTTTTGCTGTTTTTGCTGCTGTGTACGGCCATCACCTTCAGCCGCGCCGCCGCTCCCGATTCGCTCCCCCTACGGCCCGCCCCGCTGCCGATGCTGTCGCTGTCGGACGACAAGGACATCGAGGACTACCTCCAGTACGGCATCCGTATCGGCACCGACCTCAACCTCACCTCAAAGCAGGTTTCCGACCGCGACCATATCAAAACCCACCTTTCCGCCATGTTCGGCGCCTACGTGCGCGGCGGCTACAAGTACATTTTCGGTGAGACCGGACTGGAGTACATCTTCCACAAGTGCTACTACGAGACTTGGAACACGGACGGCTTGCGCAGCGGCGACGAAACCGTGGAGAGCCGCTACCTGCAAATCCCCGTCAAGGTGGTAGGACAAATCAAGGCGGGCACAATATGCGCCTTCCTCCCCTACGCCGGCATCGTTTACAAACCGCTGATACACTGCTCGAAAAACGACATCGGCTACGGCAAGGCCACCCTGACCCGACACCAGTGCCAAATCACCGCCGGCCTCGACTTCCGCATCAAGTTCGTCCTCGTCGGCATCGGCTACAAATACAACCTGAAACCCTTCTTCTCCGACAGAAGTTCCGTCCGCCAACAATTCCTCACCATCACCCTCGGCGTACAGCTGTAATCCACAACAAATCAACCAAATCGACGTTTCATCTATCTCTATTTTCATAAAAAAAATGTCCAAAAAAGTCGCCATCATCACCCTCCTGCTCCTTGCCTGCGCCTTCCGGTCGGTCGCACAGGAGGACGAGACCGAAGAGGACGACCTTTTCCACCACACCATCGACTCGGCGATGGCCATCTCCCCCCTCTATCTCCCCACCTCCTACACGGAACTGGGAACCATCTTTTTCAAACCCACTGATTACAAAGTTGTTGACACCACTATAGACCTGATTGCGCAACACGACCCTGTGGAACAGACCCGATACATCTGCCAGACGTTGGGTATCAGCGGGCAGGCGCACAAATTCGTCAATTTCACCTACGAGAAAGAGCCCGGATTCTTCCTTTTCACCTTTCCGTATCCGCTCTATTTCAAGGAGCAGGAGGATTTGCAATACTACAAGTTGAAGACTGTCTATACCAATTTGGGCTTCACCTACAGCATTCTTCCTGAACAATATATGATTACGGCGCAGCACGCCCAGAATATCCGCGACAAGGTCCACTACGTCATCAACGCCCGGGGGCTCACCAGCAACGGCTATTATACGAACCAGCGGACAAGCAACCTTGTGGCCGACGCGCTCGTCCATTACGAAATTCCCTCGCAGATTTATGGTTTCCGGGCCAGCTACATCGTCAATTTCTATACGTTCGGGGAGAACGGCGGACTCCTGAACATGAAGGAGTTCGTCACACAGGATTCGCTCGAGGACACCAAGGCCTACAACATGAAGCTGTACTATGCCTCCTCGAAGCTGCTCACCCACGACGTTCTTTTCCAGCAATATGTGAACATCATCACCCCGAACAAGCGCAAGGAGAAGGACAACTACTGGGGTACTTTCATGCACACCTTCCGCTTCAAGCAGCAGCGTATCAACTACAATGACAGGGAATTGGACACGCTCTACTACGGCACCAATTTCCTCCTTTCCGCCGACACCACCGCCGACACCACCCGTTTCTTCACGCTTTCCAACACCTTGCAGTGGTCCTCGTTCAAACCCTACAAAGAGGATGCGAACGAAAAGTACTTTTTTCACTTTACAGGAGGGATTACGTACGAGTACACGCGGTTCGCATCGGCCAACTACACCGGGCACGCGCTGATTCCGTTCGCCCAGCTCCACGCCCGCCTCTTCTCCGTCATGGACATCCACGGACGGATTTTCTACACTCTGGGGGGCTACCAGAACAACGACCTCAACGCCCGCGCCGCCATCAGCTGGGCCATCAGCCGCCCGCACCGCCACTTCCTCGGCACCAACATCGACTACTATTTCCGCATGCCCGACTACGCCTACACCTACTTCTTCTCCAACGGGAAATACTGGAAGAACAACTGGAAGAAACAGAACGTCCTCCACTTCTCGGCCTATTGGGAACGTGAGGGCTACAAGGCGGAGTTCGGCTACTTCATGCTCCACAACTACGTCGTCATTGACTCCACATGGACCCCAAAAGCCATTGACAAATACATCAATGTCATCCAGTTGCACCTTTTCGCACCCATCTATGTGAAAGGTTTCGGAGCCAAAATCAACATCTATTTGCAGTACTCCAACAACAAGGCTGTGCAGGTGCCCATCTTTGCCGGAAAGATGGACGCGTTCTATCGGCTGAACATTTTCAAGAACAAGGCAAAGATCCAGTTCGGGTTTGCCATGGCCTACAACACGAACTACTACGCCGACGGCTACTGCCCGATGCTCCACAGTTTCTACACGCAGGAGAACGTGAAGGTGGGCCATTACCTCTACTTCGACCCGAGCATCGCCATCCAAGTGCAACGTATCGGCCTCTATTTCAAGGTGACGCACGTGCTTTGCGGCGCAATGAAGTACCGCTACTTCACCACCCCCGACTACCCGATGGAGAACCGGCAGTTCGTCTTGGGTATCACATGGCGCTTTTTCGATTAACCTGATGTTATGGAAAAAATCACCCGTGACAACTTCTACCCACAGATTTCCTACGGTTTGCTGCTGATGGCGGCAGTAACCGTGCCGTGGAGCCGCTTCCTGATGCTGCCCATCGCCATCCTGCTGCTCGTGCTGTTCGTGGCCGACAACCGCTATCGCATTCATTTCCAAACCATCCGTGAAAGCAAACTGCTCTTTCCCTTTTTCGTCACGCTTTCGCTGTTCCTGCTGAGCCTCATCGGGGCGACCTACTCCGACAATGTGTCCAAGGGCATCTCCGACTGGGAGTGCAAGCTATGGTTTCTGGCCGCACCGGTCTGCCTCCTTCCCCTTTGCGGAAAAATCCCGCTGAAGCAGATGCGGATCCTGCTGGTGGCCTTCGTGCTGTCGGTCACTGCCACTGCCATCGGAAATTTTGTCATATCCGCTGTCAGTTTTGTCCGCACCGGCGAGACGACACAGTTTTTTTACATGAACGCCACCCACTTTTTCGGAGAGAAGTCCACGCACCCCTCCTACCTGTCGATGTACTGCGCCACCGCATGGATATTGTCAGTCATATTACTGGTTAACAGCAGATTGTCACTCCAAAAAACCATCCGTATCCTACTTGTTGCCGCACTCGTCATCCTGCCGGCGGAAATCATCCTGTTGCAGTCGAAGGCGGGGATTCTGCTGTTTGCGCTAGCATTTCCGTGCGTCCTCGTCTATGCTGTCCGCAAGAAGGCGCTGCCGTTGTGGGCGGGGATTGCGGTGGTGGTCGGCTGCATCGGGCTTGGCGCTGCCATTGCGGCAAGCGGAGTGGTGCCGACCGACCGTCTTTACGAGATGGGGCGGCAGTTGGAGGAGGACAATACTGTCAACCCGTACAATGGCACGATGCAGCGGGTGGTGGTATGGCAGACCTCCTGCGAGGTGGCGGGTGAAAACCTGCCGTTCGGCACTGGCACGGGCGATGTCACCGACGAGCTGTGCCGCAGGTACGAGGCGAAGGGCTACACGTACATCCTGGATAAACGGCTCAATTGCCACAACCAGTATCTGCAACACCTTGTAGGACTGGGTATTCCGGGGCTGTTGGCATTGCTTCTTTTCATCGGCTACCCGATGGTGGAAGGGATACGGAAAAAAAATTTCCTATTAGGGATGTGGGGGCTGATTGTGGCGGGGAATCTGTTGGTGGAGTCGATGCTGGAAACCCGTGCGGGTTCCAATTTCATCCCATTAATCACCTTATTATTAATCCTTTACCAACGTATCAAGCCGTCAGAGGAAGTTCCGCTTCCGAATAACCGGTAAGATTGGTCATCAGCTTCTGGCGGGCGAAGAAGATGCGGCTTTTCACCGTACCGATGGAGATCTGGAGCTTGTCGGCAATCTCATGGTACTTGAAACCGTCCACATACATTTCGAAAGCGTCCCGTTGGTTGTCCTTCATGGACGAGATGGCCGTAGTGATTTCGGAAACGTACAGCGGCAGGTCGGCGGCATCACTTGACACGGTAGCTGTACTGGTAAACAGCGCGTTATCGTCACTTTCATCGGTAATGACCTTGCTCCGCTGTTTGCGGCGGTAGCCATTGATGAACGTATTGCGCATAATGGTGCAGACCCACGCCTTGAGGTTGGTTGTCTCGGCGAAGCGGTCGGTATTCTGAAGCACTTTCAAATAGGTATCTTGTACTAAATCCTCCGCATCCTCCTGATTATGAGTGAGAGAGAAAGCATATTGGCGCAGGCGGTCATCAAGGGAGAGGACGCTGTTCATCATGTCGGTAGTTTCCATAGGGTGGCAATTTCCAATTTTACATGCCCCCATATAACAAATACCGTGCCAAAATTTTAAATTACGCAAACAATCATCCACCTTTCGGGAATTCCATCGAAATAGAAAATCGGTGCGCCCCATTTATCCTTGATTTTCAAAACATTGCCGTCAAGATAATAGAGTTTTTCGCCCCATTGGTCCTTTTGGCGGATGGTGTTCCCGTCAAAGTAGTAGAGTTTGTCGCCCCACTGGTCCCTCAAACGCACCGTATTGCCATCCATATAGGCCAACGCCTGTCCCCACTTGTCTTTCAGACGGATGGTCTTCCCATCAAAATAGTAGAGCTTGTCGCCCCACTTGTCCTTGATGCGCATGGTGTTGGTCTCATCGACATAGTAGAGTTTTGCACCCCACTTGTCTTTTTGATAAACGGTTGTCTGCGAAAACAAATGGAGATTCAGGAAAATAAAGGCGGTAATCAGGGCCGCGTGGCGGAGAAAGGAACGGAGTGCAATGTTCATTGTTCGGACAATTTTTCTTCTATCAATTTCATAATATAAGGTTTCAGTTGAGGGATATCCACAGCAATAGTCTCCCAAAGCTGTATTGGCCTGATTTTATAATATCCATGCACCAACACGTGCCTCATACGCTCAATATCACCCCAATTTACTTCGTTGTGCTTTTCTTTATACTCCAATGTCAGCATATATACAGCCTCACCTATAATTTTAACGTGCTTCACCAGTCCGAAATACACCACAGGATCAGACTGAGCTTCTTCCAATGTATGTCGTTCCTTGTAGTCAATAAGCACGTTTATAGCTTCAAGAATATGCTGGAGTCGTTCTATGTCCTTAATTTCTTCTCTCATATATCAATCGTTTGTCGCGGTTGGCTGATTCCGCTGCAAAAGGCATCAGACAACCATCTTCAATTAAATCAACACGTCTTCCGGTGCTTTGTTCCAATTCTCCCATCATGTGCGAAATGGTCAACAACGAAATGCGGGCATTTTCATCATACTGCACCAATATGTCAATATCACTATCGGGCGTTTCCTCGCCACGGGCAAACGACCCGAACAGCCATGCTTTCACCACAGGCTGCGTCTTGAAGTATTCAGCTATCTTAGCCGTTATTGATTCTGTACTCATAAACACTCCGTTTGGGGCTGCAAAGATATTGCTTTTCTTGCAAACAACAAATTTTTCAAACAAATTCTTTCTTCCACAAAAAAATTGTACCTTTGCACGTTTTTTCAAAAGGAGGAAAAGCCTTGAACAATTAAGCTTTTTCCTTGTTTATGATAGAAGAATAAAACAAAAACAGACTAAACTATATGAGCAAACAAATCAGATTCTGTCTCGTTTATCGTGACATGTGGCAATCTTCCGGAAAGTACCAGCCCCGCGTGGACCAGCTGGTGCGTGTCGCGCCCGCCATCATCGACTGCGGCTGTTTCGCCCGCGTGGAGACCAACGGCGGCGCTTTTGAACAAGTGAACCTTCTTTATGGCGAGAACCCCAACAAGGCCGTCCGCGCATGGACGAAGCCGCTGCGGGAGGCCGGCATCCAGTGCCAGATGCTGGAGCGCGCCCTCAACGCCCTCCGTATGGACCCCGTGCCCGCCGACGTGCGCCGACTGATGTTCAAGGTGAAGAAAGCCCAAGGTGTCGATATCGCCCGCTCCTTCTGCGGCCTCAACGACCCCCGCAACCTCGAGAACTCCGTCAAGTTCGCCAAAGAGGCCGGCATGATCTCGCAAGTCGCCCTCAGCATCACCCACTCCGACATCCACACCGTGGAGTACTATATGGGCGTGGTCGATAAAGTCGTGGAGTTCGGCTGTGACGAAATCGGGCTGAAGGACATGGCCGGTGTGGGCCGTCCCGCCACCCTCGGGAAGCTCGTCAAGGCCATCAAAGAGAAATACCCGCACATCCTCGTGCAGTACCACGGCCACACCGGCCCGGGCTTCTCCGTCGCCTCCACATTAGAGGTGGCCAAAGCCGGCGCCGACATCATCGACGTGGCCGTCGAACCCCTCTCCTGGGGTATGGTCCACCCCGACGTCATCACCATCCAGGCGATGCTGAAAGACGCAGGCTTCGATGTCCCCGACATCAACATGAACGCCTATATGGAGGTGCGCCGTCTCACCCAAGAATTCATGGACGACTTCCTCGGCTACTGGATCGACCCGAAGAACCGCATCTCCACCTCCCTGCTCGTCGGCTGCGGCCTGCCCGGCGGTATGATGGGCTCGATGATGGCCGACCTGAAAGGCGTGCACAAAGCCATCAATATGTCGCTGAAAGCCAGCGGGAACAAGGAACTTTCCGAAGACGAACTTCTGGTGAAGCTGTTTGAGGAGGTGGCTTACGTGTGGCCCAAAGTCGGCAACCCGCCGCTGGTCACCCCGTTCAGCCAGTACGTCAAGAACATCGCCCTGATGAACATCCTGCAGATGGCGCAGGGCAAGGAGCGTTTCAGCAATATGGACCAGAAGCAGTGGGACATGATCCTCGGCAAGGCCGGCACGCTGCCAGGCACGCTGGCTCCGGAAATCGTGGAACTGGCCAAAGAGAAGGGCTACGAATTCTCCACCACCAACCCGCAGGACAACTATCCGGACGAGCTTCCGAAGTACCGCAAGCTGATGGAGGAAAAGGGCTGGGAGCTCGGCGAGGACGAAGAGGAACTGTTCGAGTACGCCATGCACGAACGCCAGTACATCGACTACAAGAGCGGCGCCGCCAAGAAGAACTTCGAGCGCGAGCTGGAAGCCAAGAAGCAGCAGTCGAACGTCAAGGTCATCGTCAAGGAGATCAAGCTGCCTGAAGTGGTACGCGAGGAGCTGATTGCCGCTGTGACGGCCCAGCATCCCGACGCAAAGCCCGTCATCGCCCCCTCCGACGGCATCGTGCTGTGGGAAGTGCCCGTCACCGGACAGGGCATGAACCCGCCGATGGGCACGTCCTACAAGGAAGGCGACACCGTCTGCTTCGTGGAGGCATACTACGGCCAGGACGAAGTGAAGGCCCTGTACGACGGCAAGCTGTTGCAAGTGGTGGTCAAGCAAGGCGAGCGGGTGCGGAAAGGCGACGTAATCGCGTTCTTGAAATAAATTTTAAAAACCAAAATAAAAATACAAATTAATATTGTATTTTAAAATTTATTTGTATTTTTGCACCCGAAATGAGAGTGGTATCGCATAGACGGCTGGTGGAGTTCTATGAAGCGGAAGGACATGGGGACTCAAAGACGGCGTTGGAACGCTGGTATGACCTTGCAGAGAAAGCTGAATGGCATAATCTGTCAGATATTAAGGCAGATTTTCCTCAAACAGATTATGTGGGTAACCAGCATTACGTTTTCAACATAAGAGGGAACCGATACCGTCTTGTGGTAGTGGTAAAATTTACAATCGGGCATTTGTTTATCCGTTTTGTCGGAACCCACAGCGAGTATGATAAAATTGACGCGACAACAATATGATTATGAACACGATAACAAAAGCACAATATGAATTTGCTCTGGCAAGGATTGAGGAACTCCTCCCACTGATCCAGGATGACACGCCAGCCAATGACCGTAATGCCATTGAGTTGACGGTGATGTCGGATATTGTCATCAATTACGAGAAAGAACATTTCCCCATCAGCAAACCATCTGTGGCAGAGCTGATTGAAATGTCCCTTGAAGAGGAAGGCCTCACCCAAAAACAGCTCGCTCAACAAATCGGAGTCAGTCCCTCACGCATCAACGACTACGTGACCGGACGTGCAGAACCGACCCTGAAGATTGCACGTCTACTCTGCCGCACTCTGAAAATCACTCCTGCTCAAATGCTGGGGTGCTGAATCTTCTTGCCATTTCACACTGAAGGGGTTGCATCACACAGCCACCTCATTGTAATGAAGGCATTGTCCTCTGCTATATTTTACACTAATATGGTTGATAAGAACCCGACATAAAATGAAAAAAATCTTTTTATTTTCTTTGTTTTTTTTGTTGGGAATGTTCTTCTCTTTATTATTGTAGAACATTATTTTAACTATATGGGAATTCAGATGAGTTGGGCTGAAATCTCAGAAAATTGGCCGACTTTTATTATTGCGGGATTAGTGGCGGCAATAATATCAACTCTTATATGGATAAATCACAAAAAATAATTGAAAAGAAATCTTCAAAAATATACCACAGCAAAAGAGGTGTTTGAAATAAAAATCTTACCTTTGCAGCTCAATATGAAGGAATGATTGCATTGCCTCACCTCGGAGAGGTGATATTTCAATTGTAAACATCCAATGGCAGGTACTCTTTCGCCAAACCCCACCACCATTGTTTACAAAGAACATTAAGCGCACTCGCCCTAATGATATCATCAAAACCCAACTCTGTTGCTTTATATTGCAAAAATTTCTCTACAATCTTAACGTTTTCCTCAGAGGGTGGGTATGCAAAACCAAATGCCCGAATTGCCTGATTTAATTCATCATCACTTTTATAATTGAATATTTTGCTTTTGATAAATTCTCGTTCAGAATCAGTGATAGTTTGTTCAAATTTAAGTTTGTAAAGAATGCTTGTGATATTCATTTTTTGGCATTGCAGATAACGATTGCTATATGTACAAGATTGTGCAACAGTACAGCACCGCCAAACAAACTATATATAGCAAAGATTGATAATATTTCGTAATGGCCTATTGAGAAAATCTGGATTGCAATAATCAATCCGATAAGAATAAGAAAAAACAAAAGAATATTGGACAAATTCAGATACAAAGCCACTTTGGCTGCTTTCGTAACTATGTGTTTTCTAACCAATACAATCACGAAAGCACTACATATTAGATTTATTACGGTTAAAATCCAAAATATCATAAATTGCAATTTTTCACCTTGGTTGATTACGGCTGACCCACCATCATCTCACAACGACCTTATTTTGAATTTATTGCTTTCTGATTTTCCATCAAATGATGAAACAATGGCACATTCTGCACTCCGCACATTTCGTCGAAAAACCCATACATCTATGTTTCAACATCTTGCGGAAAATTTCAAAAATATACCACAGCAAAAGAGGTATTTGAAATAAAAATCTTACCTTTGCAGCTCCATATCAACCAAAATCATGGACTGCCTTTTTGAACAAAATAACCTTCTGACACATATCACCTATTATCGGGACATTCAAACTGCGAGACGCAGTTTGCCCCAATTCACATCTTAACTCCTTAACTTCTTAACTCCTTAACCCAAAACCACCACTTCCCTTCAACTTTTAACTTTTAATTTTTAACTTTTAACTATTGCAAATGGAAACAACAAAATGCTTGATCATCGGCGGCGGACCGGCGGGCTATACCGCAGGGATTTACGCCTCACGCGCCGACTTGAAACCCATACTGATTGAAGGCCCGCAACCGGGCGGACAGCTTACCATCACCACGGAGGTGGAGAACTTCCCGGGATATCCGAAAGGGATGTCCGGACCGGCCATCATGGACGACATACGCGAACAGTCGCTGCGCTGCGGCACCGACATGCGCTCCGGCATGGTGACGGAGGTGGATTTTTCCAAAAGTCCCTTCCGCTGCGTAGTGGATGACACGCAGGAGATCCTGGCCGAAACGGTCATCATCGCGACGGGCGCGACGGCACGCTGGCTGGGCCTTGAAAGCGAGAAAACCTACCGCGGCTTCGGCGTTTCGGCCTGCGCCACCTGCGACGGCAACTTCTTCCGCGGCAAGGACGTGGCCGTGGTCGGGGGCGGCGACACCGCCTTGGAGGAGGCCACCTACCTCGCCAAACTGTGCAACAAGGTCTATCTGGTGCACCGCCGCGACGAGTTCCGCGCCTCCAAGGCGATGCAGCAGCGCGTCTTCAACACGCCGAACATCGAGGTCATCTGGAACAGCATCCCCGCCGAAATCGTCGGCGAGAAACGGGGTTTCATGAAGGCCGTCACGGGCTTGGCCGTCACCGACAAGAACAGCGGCGCGCTACGCACCCTCCCGGTGGACGGCGTATTTGTGGCCATCGGACACACGCCCGTCACCGAGCTGTTTGCGGGGAAGATCGAGCTGGACCCGCAGGGCTACATCGTCACCAAGCCCGACAGCACCGCCACCAGTGTGGACGGCGTGTTTGCCGCCGGCGACGTGCAGGACCCGCACTTCCGCCAGGCCATCACCGCCGCCGCCTCGGGCTGCAAGGCCGCCATTGAAGCCGAACGGTTTTTGTTGAACAAAAGTTGAAAATAATCTGCCCGAAACTCCGGTTTTTCCGTTTTTTAGTTGTACTTTTGCCGCCAATAGTGGAATTTTATAGAATTAAGAAAATTAGAATATGATTCAAGACAAACTTTTTGCCGGCAAGACGCTGGCCATCCTGTCTGGCGGCGGTGACACCCCCGCCATCAACTCAAGTATCGAATGTGTCCGCAACCGCGCCTCCATGCTGGGGTTCAAGGTCTATGGCATCCTCCGCGGATGGAAGGGCCTTCTCGGCGACGGCGACCTTGTGGACCTCACCAACATCCCCTACGACGGCATCTACGGCGGCACCGGCCTCCTTTCCAGCCGTACCAACCCCTTCCCGAGCAAGAAGAACCCCGAGGACCGCTCCCAGCAGATCCTCCGCAACATCGAACGCTACAAGATCGACGTGCTCGTCACCATCGGCGGCGACGACACCAACGGCGCGGCCAAGAAGATGTACGAAACATACGGGATCCCCGTCATCGGCTTTCCCAAGACCATCGACAACGACCTGCGCACCCGCACCATCCACCACTATCAGGGCCAAGATCACGAGACTGTGCTGTGCCCCGGCTTCGCGTCGGCGGCCATGGCCATCAAGAAACTGACCAGCAAGCTGCACACCACCAACGAGTCACACCAGCGTATCATGGTGCTGGAGGTGATGGGCCGCGACGCGGGCTGGCTGACCGGCACCGCCTCCTTCGGCGGCGCACAGATCTCGCTGATTCCGGAAGTCCCGATGACCCGCGAACGCAAGGACTTCTTTTTCGAGTTCGTCAAGGAGCAGTACCTCCGCTCACCCAAGCACTCGCTCATCATCGCCGTCTCCGAAGGTGTTCGCTGGTGGAACGACGAGAAGGAGCAGCTGGAGATGGTGTACGCCAGCTCCGACCTCGATGAGTACGGACATCCCCGCTTCGGCGGCATCAGCGGCGTGATTGCTTCCGAAATCTCCCGCCGCATCGGCATCGAGGCCCGCGGCCAAATTTCCGGCTACATCCCGCGTTCCGGCAAGTGCTACGAGTACGACCGCCGTCTCACCTCCACCCTCGCCGACAAGGTGACCGACCTCCTCCTCCGTCAGGACTATGGCAAGATGCCCGTCCTCAAGGACATCGTTCCCTACAACGAACTGGAAGAGTACCACACCACTGCCATCGACATGGGCAATATCGGCAACTTCCCGCTGCCCGCCGACTACTACGACGCCAACAACTTCAACTTCACCGACATCTACCGCGACTTCCTCACCAACATCATCGGCAGCCCCTACCGTATGGAATTCAACCACATCTTCCCCACCGTCATCCCGGAAGATTTAAAGTAACATTACATATTATTATATTGTAAAAAAATCCCCTTTCCCGATTATGCAAAAAATCTGCTTCCATTTCCATATCAGCCAGCCGTTCCGCCTGCGGACCTACCGCTTTTTCGACATCAATGTGCATCACGACTACTTTGACGAGTTCCAGAACAGCTACCTCGTCAACCGTCTGGCCGAGCGGTGCTACCTTCCCGCCAACCGCCTGATGTTGGAACTCATCCGCAAATATCCCGAAGATTTTGCCGTAAGCTACAGTCTTTCTGGTAGTTCCATCAAGCTTTTCCAAGAATACTGTCCTGAGGTTATTGAGAGTTTCAAAGAGTTGGTAGCCACAGGGCAGGTAGAGATCACGGGCAGCACCTTCACCCACAGCATCGCAGCCCTGCACGGGAAAAGCACGTTTGTGGAGCAGGTGCGGCTCCAAGAGGCCTTGCTGGAAGAGGTTTTTGGGGTGAAACCGACCACCTTCTGCAACACCGAGCTCATCTACTCCGATGAAATCGGGGAATGGCTGTACGAACTGGGATACAAGACAGTGCTGACGGAAGGCGCGAAGCACATCCTTGCATGGAAGAACGCGGGATTCCTCTACTGCAACCCGTTCCAGACGGACCTGAAGCTGCTGCTCCGCAACTACTCCCTCTGCGACGACATCACCCTGCGGTTCAACGACCACGGCTGGGACCAGTACCCGCTGACCGCCGAGAAGTACCTCGGCTTCCTCAAGGCCGTGCCCGCCGAAGTGCCGCACATCAACCTCGCCTTCGACTACGAGACGATCGGCGAGTACTACACCAAGGAGACCGGCATCTTCGATTTCTTCCGCTCCCTCCTCTCACAACTTGCAGAGTCAAAAGAGTATCAAATGATTACGCCAAAATGTGTGGAGGATTCTGAAGAGAAGCACACCACGCTGAATATCCCGTGGCCCATTTCCAGCTCCGGAGAGGAAAAAGACACTGCCGAATGGATAGGTAACGAACTGCAACAGGAGGCGTTCGACCAGCTGTTCAAATTAGAAGGGCTCTACCTCGAATCCGAAAACGAGACAGCGAAACTAAACTGGCTGCGTCTTCAGGCCGCCGACCACTTCAACTTCATGAACAGCAAGTGGCTGCATGAAGTGGCCGTACGGCGTAATTTCGAAGTCTATTCCTCCCCCTATCAGGCTTTCATCAACTATATGAACGTGCTCAATGACATTAAGATCCAATTAGCAGAAAAAATATAGCCTTATTGGGCAACAAAAATGCCGGTTCGGCTGTAGGCTTAACAACCGTCTTAAAAGCAGTACAATGAAGCGAATTATCTTATCAATCATCCTCATTCTGTTTTTTGCGTCCACCATTGTCTTTGTGAACGCCCAATCCTATACCATTCCCACCTCCGGTTCCCAGACCATAACGGCCTGTTCGGGGACTGTCTATGATCCCGGTGGAGTCAACGACTACAGCAACAGCTGTGAAGGCACTTTGATCATAAATCCGGCCACTTCCGGATGCCGTGTCAACCTTTCCGGAAGCTACAACACAGAAAGCAGCTTTGACTACTTTTACGTTTATGACGGCACCAGCACGAGCGGGACGCAGTTGGGGTATTTCACTGGCTCCGGCACTTGCGATGTCACCTCCACCAGCGGTTCCCTGACCATTCGTTTCCACAGTGACGGTTCTGTGGTTTATAGTGGTTTCGCTCTTACCGTCAACTGTGTGGGAAGCTGCAACTGCGGCGGTCCTTACGGCGTGGTGGCCAACACTGGAGACCACACGATCACCATATCGTGGGCTGCGGGGACGGGCGTGACCTCCTACTTTGTGGAATACGGGCCGCACGGGTTCACTCCCGGGCAAGGCACTCGCGTTCAGACCAACAACCTCAGCTACACCTTCAACAACCTCAACAACGGCACTGAATACGACTTTTACGTATGGTTTGACTGTAACAATGACAACCAAATCACCACGGAGACCCCGACGATGGTTTCGGCAACCCCGAACAATTACTTTATTATACCCGCCTCCGGCAATACCAGCGTGACCACGTGCGACGGACAGCTGCTTGACAACGGCGGCGCCGACGGGGACTATGCGAACAGCAGCAACGGATACACCGTCATTTATCCAGAAAACAACACTTGCGTTGTGCATCTAGACGGCAGCTTCAACACCGAAAGCTGCTGCGACCACATCTATGTTTACGATGGTGTTGGAGTGAACGGCACCCTGCTGGCGCAATACGAGGGTACTGGCTTTGTGGACGTGTCTTCCACAACTGGGCCCCTGACTGTCAAGTTCACTTCCGACGGTTCGGTCGTACGGAGCGGTTTTGCCCTGAACATTTCCTGCCGGGGCGGCTGCGACTGCGGCGGATGGCCCTACGGCATTATGGTCACCCAAGGAATCAACGGAGTGGTGCTCACGTGGAGCGCTGGACTTGACCCCGACGTGCACCACTACATCATCGAATACGGTCCCTCCGGCTTTGAGCTCGGAACGGGCACCACGGTGATTGTAAACGACACCACCTACGAAGTGATGGGGCTCACCACTTACGCCACCTACGACTTCTACATCTGGTACGACTGCGGCGATGACGGCGTGGTTACAGACGAGGCTCCTGCCCTCGTCTCTTTCTGCGTGCCTGACGCCGTGGCCTGCATTGACTTTTCCGACTGGAACAACCCGGCCATTCACGGCACCTACGGCACTTTTGAAAATCCATACGCCACTGCGGGCATCGTTGACAACGGATTCACCTCGTCCACCAGCCGCCATACCATCCACTACATGGCGGAGCCCGACCCGCGCACCGGCAACGCCCTGATGACCGTACCGCCCTGCGAACTCTACTCCGTCCGCTTGGGCAACTGGAGCACCGGCGCCGAAGCTGAAAGTATCGCCTACGACTGGCTGGTTGACACGGCGGAGGCGGACATCCTGCTGCTGAAATACGCCGCTGTCCTCGAAGACCCGGGACACGACCCCTCCGAGCAGCCGCGTTTCGACTTTGAGATTCTTGACCAGAACGGCAACCGCATTGACCCGACTTGCGGTTTCGCAAGCTTCATCGCCAACGCCAACCTCGGCTGGAACGTATACAATTCCAGCGTGCTTTGGAAAGACTGGACCAACGTCGGCTTTGACGTTTCCGCCTACCACGGACAAACCATCAGAGTACGTCTCACCACTTACGACTGCGACCAGAGCGGTCACTATGGATACGCCTACTTCACCCTGAACTGCAAGAAGCGTACCATCACCGCCGAGACTTGCGGTGAGATGCTCTCCAACACCTACACAGCTCCTGCAGGTTTCGCCTATAGTTGGTTTTATGAAAACGACCCCACCCACATCCTTTCCACCGACCAAAGCTGTACCATCAACGTCACAGGAGGACAGGATGTGCTGCACTGCCACGTCAGCTTCATCGGCAATTCAGAATGCGGCTTCGACCTGTCAACATCCCTGACGGCACGCTATCCGCTGGCACAGTTCGAACCCGTCCGCGACGGATGCACCTACAGCTACCGCATGAACAACACCAGCACCATCTCCTTCGATGGTGAGACGCCCAACGGATCGAACGACCCCTGTGAAACCGCCTATTGGGACTTTGGTGACGGAGACGTTTCCGAACTCTACAGTCCTTCACATGAATTCCCCGGCCCCGGCACCTACACCATCACCCTTGTGGCCGGCCTGAGCCAAGATGCCTGCTTGGACACCACCACCAGACAAATCACCATTCCCGAAAACGAGCCTTACATCACGGGCGTTTCCAGCATCTGTAACGGATTCGACACGCATCTCACCGGTCACGGAGGTAGCTATTACCGCTGGGTGGAAAACGGTGACACCATCGGCACCGAAGCC
>Ga0310696_10003337_pt1 | contig 20147 bp, 19 predicted proteins | sample AusTroGonzalo_MG_4_FD_203885 | JGI IMG/M metagenome (GOLD analysis project Ga0310696, IMG submission 203885) | Bovine rumen microbial communities from tropical cattle in Woodstock, Queensland, Australia - Gonzalo_02 (v2) (version 2) | ecosystem: Host-associated > Mammals > Digestive system >... | reverse complement strand
CGCCACCGAGTATTCGTCCTTAGCACGGACTTCCTTGACCTGCACTTTTTCGAGATCGTCGCCGCAGCGGAATTTGATGGTAAGCTTGGAACGCATCTCCCGCAGTATCCTTTCCGGAGGTATCTGATGAACGTATTCCCTATCCAGATGATTACCGCCGACTTCGACGTTGTATGCCTTGGAAAAGGATATCGGAGCCCCGTCCCTCTGCAGGGTATATCCCGCTTTGACGAGTCTGCTTGCTTCATACACCAGCCAGTCCGGTTTCCTGGCAGGAGAGGCGAGGCAGAGGGCATAGCCACCGTGCGGGGCCCTTAAGCCGTAGGCACCGTCGTCGGCTATCCAAGTGCCGTCGGTGTCCACTTCGCAGGGGGTCATCCATTCTTTGGTATCCTTCTGCCTATATGCACCGTTGTAACCCGTATAGAGTCCGCTGTTAAGGGTGTTGTCCAGCGTGTGCAGGAGCAGTGCCCGGTAGGTCACGTCTGATGCCGAACCGGCTTTGACCGGGAGGGACAGCTGGACATCTATAAGTTTCTCGTCATTCTCCGTGGCCAGACGGTCCGTGGCCAGACTGCATCCGGCCAGCACCAATGGAAGTATGATCAAGAGTCTCTTCATGATAGCATCAGATAGTGTTGTCTATTTGCATGATGGGCCATTCTTGCTCGACGGTGGCACCGTCGAAATGTACGTAGTTCTCGACCGTGAAGTTGAAAGCGTACGACACGCCCCTGCGGAACCCGTAGGTAAAGCCGTCGTCGTGCTTAAGTTCGTTTTTGTTGATGGGGAAAACCTTCCTGAATCCATCTATCCCCAGGACTATCTCAAGGTCACCGTCGGCGGCGAAATCGACCGGATATATCATTACGGGGAAGGCCTTTCCCTCGGATCCGGTGAAATAGTTGTTGATGTTGCGCCGGAAGAAGGAGGATACCCGTAAGCTGTCGCCTTCCTCCAGGTCGGAATATGTGCCGGTAATGGCGTTGAAGTTCCCTTTTACGTAAAGAGGAGTGGTTTTGGCTCCGGCCTTGCGTATGGTTACGTAATCGACGTGGTGGTCGCTGCTGCCGTTCACATTATATTTGGTACGCATTACCAGGTTGATGCAGCTCAGGCTATGCTTGAAAAACATGCTCAGGTCGCCGGAATTCAACACGTCGGGGTCCAGGTTCTTGTTCGTGCCGCCCGCATTCTGGACAGCGTACATCAGGTCTCTGTTGTAATCCGCCTCAAAAGGTATCTCGGTCGGTTTCTCAATGCCCTCGACATGCGGAGCATAGGCGAAGACATCGACCATGGTATGCGAGTCGTTCCCGGTAATGAAGAAATACGGGACGTTCCGCCCGAGTATGGTATTGTAGAAACTCCACTCATCCGCACCTGCCCCTTTGGTGACCAGCACGTTGTTGTAGCCGATATTATGTTCCTTGAAGTGGAGGTCGGAACAGGCGGCGGCATAACTGTCGCCGGGCACATCCTCGTGTTCGCAGAAGAACAGGCCCATGGTATCGTATTGCAAGAAGCGGGTTCCGCTTATGGATATTTTGGTCTTTCCGTCCGAGCCCTCCGTCACGCGGACAGTCCCGGGCTGCTTGGCGCAGCCTGCGAGAAGGATAGCAGCAAGTATCGACAAATATCTTTTCATAGCGCGTCAGTCGAAGAAAATTTCTGAATGCACATTGCCGGAAGACTGCCAGTCCTCGATCGAGTAGCCTGTGATGACAGGCTGGGAAAGGCCTATGTCGAGGGTAATCTTGTAACGGACCACCCGGTTGGGTTCCCAGTCCATGGCCGCAGGAATGGGCAGTTCTTTGGTGAAGGAGGCTACCGCCACGTAATTGTCGAGAACCTTCACATAGAATCCGTAGGTGATGGATATGATAGTGGAAGTCTCGATGTGCTGAGGTATCAGATAGAGCCTTCCGAACGAGTTCTGCACAGGCACGAAGACCGCGTCGGTCTCGAGGGGAAGGGAATCGTGTTCCCAGATGCCCGGAGTGAAGTATCCGGACTTGAGTTCGTTGTGGGTAGAGCGCGACACGACATAGGTCGAATCGGCCGTACACTCCGAATCCGGCTGCCACTCGTAGTAAGGTGCGCTCATGGCATAATAGCACTTCTTGCAGCCGATGACGTTCTTGATGGATATCTGGTCGATCAGCACATAGTAGTTAGGATCCGGCAGCGTGCCTTTGTAGTTCATGTCGAACCACACCTGGGTAAGGGTATGGTAGAGGTCTGCCGGCACCGGACCTATCTGCTTGGTGACGTTGAGCACGGGCTGGGCCATGCACATATCCACCTGGTCGGACACGTCGTGGGTGAGAGGGACGAAGGTCACCGAAGGCATGCCCGTATCTTCCTTGTTGAAATTGATCATCGACCCCGCAACCGTCTTGGAAGGAGCATAGATGAAGAAGCTCAGGTTGCCCAGGACCGGCCAGAAAGACATGGGGTTGGTAACCCACTGCGAACTGCTGTTGCGGACGGCCTCCTGGGTGTCGATGTACCATTTGTTCGAACTGGAGCCATCGTAGTTCCAGATGGCAGAAATATCGAATTTCTGTATGTGGAGATTGGAATTGGCAAGCGGGTCCATGGCCTTGGAGAAGGCCGTGGTCATTTCTATGGGAGAGTCATAATCGGGCTCGGGAACGCCCCGACGGACGACATCATCCCTCGAGCACGACTGCACCAAGGCGGCCATGCATAAACAGGAAAGGACTATGAGTCCGCTTGTCTTGATTCTTATCATAACTAAATGAATCCATCCTGCACATCAGGCGAAACGGTTATGCCTGTGAGGGAGAAATCTATCTTGTATATATATTGCTTGCCCATGGCCCAGTTGCGGACGGGGTCGAGGTAGTTGAAGGTCTCCTCGATCACCATCGGGGAATCCCAGGGGACGGAGACGTTTGCCCTCTGCAGGAAGATGACATCGAAACTGGCCTTGGGCTGCTCCGGCAGCAGTATCCCTTCGCAGAAGTCGGTATATCCTCCGGGAACATCCATCAGATATCCGGCCGAAGATTTGGGCACGGTACGGTCGCCGGCAGTCGCGGAACTGAAATCCCAGCTTGCCTTGAGCGGGCCGTTTCCCTCGACCGTCAGCACTCCCTCGGTATATACGTCGCGGAGCCTTATTTCCTTTATGCGGATGATGTCCGTCACATCGGCACGGACCTGGAAACGGACCAGGGCCTGGCTGTGCCTGTAGTCCATGGGCACGGGCGTCCGTTCCCCTTCGAGGGGATAGGCGGCCGCGAACAAGACCTCGCTCTGGGTGTCGTAGGTGTCGGGCACGCTAACCTCGACCCGGCTGGTGTTATGGCCGGTATCCCACGTGAAACCCAGTGCAAGTTCGCCGGGATCCGCCGCAATGCCCAGGAATTCCAGGGTGCCGGCAAGAGGCCAGTATTTTGCGGGAGATGCTTTCCACACGGCTCCGTCCTTGGAGAACTCGGTGCCGGTGAAATAATTCCGGTCGAGGGAAGGGTTGGATTCATCCGAATACCAGGCGGAAAGCCATATATGGAAGCCATCCGGCATGGTGGAACCGGTGATTGCGGCGCGCGTCTCCAGCCCCGGGCCGAGGAAGATGGCATCGGGGGAACCGAGGATGCAGGGATCCTCCCGGCCGCAGGACAACAAGCCTGCGGCCAGCAGGATAGCCGATATCTTATGGATGAATCTTACGGACATCACTAGAGATTGATAGGCATGTCGGAAACGTCTTCGTAAATCTTTACGACAGGATCCAGGGTAATCTCGTTGAAGGTGATGTTGATCTTGTAGGTATACTTCTTACCGTTCTCCCAGGTGCCGCGGACGTTGTTGCAGGTGTAAACCAGCTCGCCGCCGCCGAAGTCGTAGGTAATCTTGAAGTTAGGGATGGGCTGTGCAGGAAGGAGGATACCCATGTCGCCGAAAGCGTGGTCGACTGCTACTTCGTGGCCGGTGGTGCCGTCGATGTTGACGGAAGCCAGGGTGTTGTCGGTGTTGTCGTCAACATAGTTCAGGATGGCCTTGTCGGCAGGGGTGCCACCGGTCCAGGACACCTGAGGAGTGTTGAAGGTCTGGTCGACGGTGAAGGTACCCTCGGTGTAGGCGTTCACAAGCTCGATTTTCTTGATGTTGACGTTGATGTTGGACTTGACCATGAAGTTCACCCATGCAAGGGCGTGCTTGAACTCGATGGGAAGCGCAGTGCTCCTGGACGAAGAAGAAGTGGTTGCATAGAGCAGGTCGTCCTGGGTAGCCTTGACGCCGGGTGCGGGTGCTGCGTAGTTGGAAGGATAGTTGATGACTACGAGACCTGCGACATCATCGTCGGTAGCAGTGTCGCCGTCACCCCACGAAGCAGTGGCGGGCAGAGTGGTACTGAAGGCCAGGAAGTCGAAACTGCCGGTTCCGCCGAGAGGCCAGTAGATAGGAGTCTGGACGGCACCCTCGAAGTTCTTCCAGACAGAACCGTCCTTCTTGAAGGTCTTGCCCTCGAAGAACTTGACCTTGTTGTTGGATGCGGAAACAAAGATGGTGTTGTTGTCCGGGAACGCCGTCGTGGCGATAGGAGCCTTTACCGAAGGGATGCTCACAGGATTCAATGAAACCTCTTTGCTACCCTTGACGGTAGTTTCGGATTTGTTGCAGGCGGCCAGCACGGTGGCGGCGGCCAACAAGAAAAGTACACTCTTTTTCATAAGACACTAGTTTATTGGTATAATAATAATTTCTTCATCCCAGTCGTGCACGAAGGGGTCGTATCCTCCCACATCCGTTCCACCGGAGGAGCTGATGTCGATGCCGCCTTCCACACGGATTATCTTGTTCACGTTGAGAGGATCCGTTATCTGGTCGGTAACGTCGAAGCCGAAGAGCTGCTGGGCCCCGGCAAGGTTGGTCACTATCAGATGGAGGACTACCTGTCCCGTGAGATTTCCGAAGGTATTGTAAACTCCGTAGAAGCACTTGTGCGCAGGGTCGCTCACCGCCGTCGAAGGCAGGTACACCGGCGCGTTCGGGTTCTGCCCGCTCCAGAGGAACTTGGAATTCGCCTGATGGCTTATCATGGCCCGGACATCCTTCACGTTCTCTATCCCGGTGACTCCCTTCGCAATGAAGGCCCAGGTCTCGAGGGCAGTCTGCGCATCCGCATGGATCACCACGGGCTCGTCGCTGCCGGGGCGTTCGGGGATTACTACCGAAGTAAGGCGACCGACCTGGATGTGGTCGGGCTCGGTGATTACCGGATCGGCCTTTGTGATTACGGACGAGAACGCACGCATGGCATTACGGGTATCGTCGTTCTCGGTCTGGGTGCTGAGCGTGCCCAGCTGATAGACCATCAGGTCGTAGGTCCCGGCGGAAAGCGAAGTGATATGCCCGCCGTAGGGGCCGACGTATTCTTTATCTAAGAGTTCGTGGGTATTGACATCGTAGAAGCAGGCAACCATCTTCGAGGGTTCGGGGAGATGGTATTTCTCGTAGTACGAGGGATTGGACGCGAGGTCGATGGTGTCGGGAACGACCATCGGCTGGTCGAGGGTGAGGCCGATTTCGAGATAGACCAGCGAACGGGCCTCGTAGAGAGGCACGCGCTTGCAGGAAGCCGCCGACAACAGGACGGCCAGCAGCAATGCCGCCATCCTTATGTTTCCCCTATTTATTCTCTCTCCTGACATCTTATCAGTATCTGACTTTTCGGTATATTGGTATTACCAGCGATATCCCGGCCTTGGTAGGCCCTATCCAATCGACGGCCTTTTCCACTCCGGTCTTGAAGGCCTTGCCGCCGGGGGTATATACATTGTATTCGCGGGCGTCGCTGTGGATATACCCCACGCCCAGGAAGAATTCCATCCTGAGCCCGCTGCGCTTGCTGAGCAGTGCCGCATAGCTGTAGTCCAGGCCGTAGTTGAAATACTCGCCCTGATGCCCCGCGAAGTTCTTTTCGAAGTCGTAGTATCCCCCGTAGATATATGCGCCCAGCGAATGGCCGGTGAGAGGCCCCTTCGAAGGGTTCAGCCAATAGCGGATCTCGGTGCCGCCGGAGAGCATCTGGAAGCAGTTGGTCATGTCCAGTTCGCGGGACCAGTAGCGCCAGAGCCAGGTGTAGTACCAGTCGAATCCCAGCGACCAGCGCTCACCTATGGGAATCTCCAGTCCGACGTTCATCAGCGGAGCAAGGAGGTTGGAGCGGAGGGCGAAGATCAGCTTGCGGGAAATACCGCTGGCCGGGCCGGCAAGGACCGGAGCACCGGAAGTGCCGAGGCCGGCGAATGCGCCGTTTATGCAGGGGGCGGGGGTATTTACATAGATGGTATCCGTCTTATGGATTTCTACCGTGTCCCTTACGATTATAGGTTCGGAAGAACGGATGACATAGCATTTGATGGAGCTTCCTCCCTGGCGGAGTTCCGGGTAGATGTTGTCCAGCATCCAGTTCCAGACACGGCCGCCTTCGAGGTCCATAAGCCGCTTCTTGCGGCCGGAGACAACCTTGCCTCCCTGGGTAACCCAGACGGGGGTGCTCTCGATTATGCTGCGCACGGTGTCGCGGTATTTCCAGTCGATGCCCTCGAGTTTGCGGTAGAGCCCGTCCCAGTCGGCGCCGACGCCGCTGGTAGTTATCTGTACGGCATCGAGCTTGGAGTTTGCGACCAGCCACCTCTTGATGTTCCGGGCACGGTTTTCGGCCAGATTCTTATTTAGCACCGAACCGCCCTCGGGAGAGGCTGCGCCCTCGATATGGACCAGCTTCAGATTGGAGAAGGGATCCTCCAGAAGCACGGCCACCGTGTCCGAAAACTCCTTGAGAGTCTTGCGGTTATCTTTAAAATTGAGATCTACTTCGGGATGCCCCTGGCGGAAGAAAACTTTGAAAGTGATGGTGTCGGTCCGGACGTTCTGTGCGTCACACGAAAAGCTAGCGGAGGCTAAAGCCACAGCACAAGAAAGGATGACGCTTAGGTACGGAAGGAAAATCCTCATTTAAGGATACAACCAAGCAATAAATAACCCAACAAATGCTTCCCCTTTTGTGGGGGTTCTTCTGCAAATATATCAATTATTGCGATATGTCAAATGGGGTTGCTGAAAATTTTTCAGAGCAGCATCTGGCAGATTTCCTTGCCTATCCAAGCGAAAATCCAGGCTATCGCTATGGTATACAGACAGATACCCCAGGCCCAGGACCATCTCCCGGTTTCGTTTTTAATGGCAACAAAAGTTGCGATGCAAGGGAAGTACAGGAGGACGAAGATCATGAAGGCTATTGCGACCGGCAGGGGCACGGTCTGCTTGAGCGCGCTCTGCAGTGCGGTATCGTTCTCGTCGGCCTCTTCCAACTCTTCGCCGGCATACATCACGCCCAACGAACTGACTACCAGCTCCTTGGCTGCGACGCCCGTGATAAGGCCCACGTCCATCCTCCAATCGAAGCCCAGAGGATCCAGTGCGGGGGCCACTGCCTTGCCCACGTGACCGAGGTAACTCTGCTCCTGCTGCACGGAACGGGGCAGCTCGTCGTTCTTGGGATAGTAGCCCAAGGCCCAGATGACTATGGATGCAATGAGGATGGTGGTTGCCATCTTCTGGAGATACTGCTTGCCCTTCTCCCAGGTATGGCGGCCTATAGCCTTGGCGGTAGGGATGCGGTAGGGCGGCAGTTCCATCACGAAGGGAAGGTCATCGTCCTTGATCGCCTTCTTCAGTACCAGTGCGGACAGGATTGCCAGCACCACGCCCAGGCAATATACGCAAAGCAGGGCGAGGGCGGCATGTGCGGGGAAGAAGGCCCCGGCCAGCAGCACGAATATGGGCAGGCGCCCGGCGCAGCTCATGAAGGGGATGAGGGCGATGGTGATGATGCGGCTCTTCCGGCTCTCGATGGTACGGGTGGCCATGATGGCGGGCACGTTGCATCCGAACCCCATGACCATGGGGATGAAGCTCTTGCCGTGCAGGCCGAGATGGTGCATCAGCTTATCTACTATGAAGGCCGTGCGGGCCATATAACCCGTATCTTCCATTATGGAGATGAAGAAGTAGAGTATGAGGATGTTGGGGAGGAACACAAGTACACTCCCCACACCCGCAATGATGCCGTCCACCACCAAGTCCTTCAGCCAGCCATCCCTCATTATGGAAGCGAACAGATCACCGATCCAACCAACAAGGGCATCTATCCAGTTCATGGGATATTCGCCCAGAGTGAAAGTCGCCGAGAAGATGAGATATAATATGGCTATGAAGATAGGGAAGGCCAGCCACTTGTTGGTGACGATGGCATCGATCTTATCGGTAAGGGTGTGCTTGGGAGGCCTCTCGGCATGGGTATATGTTTCGGCGAGAGCCCCCTGGATGAAGGCGTATTTGGCGTCCACTATCGCGCCTTCGGCATTGGTGCCGAGCAGCCTCTGGATGCGGGCGGCTTCCTCGTCGCGGGCAGAGCGCACTTCGTCGGCGAAGGGCAGGGCCTCGACAATCTTTGCGATATTGGAGTCGTTCTCCAGATACTTGATGGCCAGATAACGGGTAGAATAACGCGCGCGCAGGTCCTGGTCGCGCTGGAGCAGGAGCTTTATCCGGTCTATGCTCTGTTCAAGTTCGTGACCATGGTTGATATGTATGTGACGGGACACCCTCGGGGAGTGGTTCTCGTACATCTCGATTACGGTGTCGAAGAGGTCGGGGATACCTTTCGAACTGCGGCAGACCGTAGGGCATACGGGCATGCCGAGGAGATACCCGAGCTGCTCGATGTCTATCTTGTCGCCCTTCGACTGCAGCTCGTCGTACATATTGAGAGCCATCACCACGGGCATGCTCATGTCGATCAGCTGGGCGGTGAGATAGAGGTTGCGCTCGATGTTGGAGGCATCCACGACGTTGAGCACTACATCCGGAGGCGTTTCCAGTAGATTCTTGCGGACATAGAGTTCCTCGGGGCTGTACGCGGAAAGCGAATAGGTACCTGGGAGGTCCACCAGGGTTATCTTGTAGCCCTTGTATTCGAACTTGCCTTCCTTGGCATCGACCGTTACGCCGCTGTAGTTACCCACGTGCTCGTGCGAACCGGAAGCTATGTTGAAAAGGGATGTCTTGCCACAATTAGGATTGCCGACCAAGGCCACCCTTATGTTATGCCCACGCTCGTAGGCAAGGTCCTGTATCTCCCTGTCGAGGATTGCGGGGAGGGCTTCGTCGGCATGTTCGCTTGCGATGTGGAGCTTCGCTTCCTCTTCGCTGATGACCTCGATCTTGGAGGCCTCTTCGCGGCGCAGCGACACTTTATATCCTAATATTTCGTATTCGATCGGATCTTTAAGAGGGGCATTGAGTACCACCCTGACGGCCTTGCCGCGGATGAAACCCATTTCTATAAGACGCTTGCGGAAGCTTCCGTGGCCGGAAACTTTTGCTATGACTGCCCTTTCGCCTGTATGTAATTCTGATAACTGCATTTCAAGGCTGCAAAGATACGCGTGCGCGCAAAAGGAATCAATACCAATATGTAGGTATTTTCCGCCTTTTTGTCAGTTCCGGGCGGTCCGGACTTTCGGAAAAGAGTCAAAAAATTGTTATTTTGGCGGAAATAGTTGCTATTTGCAGCAATTTTGCAGTGATTTACTGCACCAAAGCTTACGATATGGCAGAAACAATTAAGACTTCTCGCAGGATTCAGACATCTGTTCTGAATGCCGCTGAGCACAAGGCCCTGATGTGGCTTGCTGCTCGTCAGCCAAAGTGGGTGACATCAAATACGCTGACCTGGATAGGGATACTCGGTTCGGTTATTATCGCAGCCGGATACATCCTTTCGAACTACAACATCAATTGGCTGTGGCTGGCCTCCTTCGGCTTCCTGGTAAACTGGTACGGGGATTCGCTCGATGGCAATCTGGCCCGATACAGGGGTACCCAGAGGCCCATCTACGGATACTATCTCGACCACACGGTGGACGCCATCAACGAGGTCCTGATGTTCATGGGCATAGGCCTTTCGGCCATGCTCAACATCTGGATAGCCATCGCCGGCCTGCTGCTCTACCTGCTGCTGACCCTCAACGTGAGCATGAACGCACATCTCAAGAAGGAGTTCAAGCTTACCTATGCCAAGATGGGCCCTACGGAATTGAGGCTTATATTGATCATCGTCAACACCCTGTACATCTTCGTGCGCCCTCTGCGCGAATACTCCCAGGACATCACCGTCCTCGGCGAAGATTTCACCCTTGGGATCTTCGACTATATAGGTGCCGTGATAGTAGTGATGCTGGCGCTGGTATACATCGTGACCATCCTTAAGGATCTGGACGAATATGCCAGGATGGATCCTCCTAAACCTTGGAACGGCTGATGGCCCTGATCCCGATCGAAGAACTTGAAAAAGCTATCCCGCTGTTCCGGGGGAAAGCCGGCAACGCGTTCGCACGCTTCCTGCTCCGTCTGATAAATGTAGATGATATAGAGAAGCTGAACGACCGGCTCAGCATGCACGAAGGAGCCGAGTTCGCCCGTGCGGTGAACGAGGCCGTCGGCATTTCCTATACCGTCGATGGCATGCTCCGGGAAGAGGCCCTGGAGCATTTCCGGGACAAACTCCCCGAGGGGCCTTTCATCACCATCAGCAATCACCCCATAGGGAGCCTGGACGGCCTGATGCTAATAGATTTCATCGGCCACCTGCGCGATGATTACAAGTTCATGGTTAACGAGATCCTTGCCAGGTTCGAATCGCTGCGGCCCAGCCTGATAAGCGTCACTCCCAACGGAAACATCCTGGCTCCTCCTACCGCCAGGAGCATCGCCGGAGTGCGGGAGGCCAAGCTGCATCTGGAGGCCGGAGGATGCCTCGGGCTCTTCCCCGCCGGTGCCGTCTCCGACCTGAAACTCGGCCGATGCCCGGAAAACGAACCCAGGGTACGCGACCGCGAATGGCAGACGAGCATCATCAAATTCATCCGCAACGCCGGCGTCCCCGTCCTGCCCATACGCCTTCTCGACGGAAACTCGGCCTTCTACTACAACCTGGGACTCATAGACTGGCGTGTGCGCCTCCTGCGCCTCCCCACCGAAATGCTCAACAAAGCAGGAAAAACCCTCCGCCTGGTCACCGGCCCGATAATCACCCCCACCCAAATCTCCGCCCTCCCCGACCTGGAAACCCTCCGCCACTACCTCAGAGCAAGCGTTTACTCACTGCAGTAACTACCCAGTGCTGCATGACTACTGCTCGTCGACGCCTTTGTCTTCGCCGACGGGGCCGTAGTCGTCGGTGATGGCGGCGTTGACCTTAGGGGTGCTGAGGAGTTCGTTGACACCGTAGATAATGAGGCAGACTCCCGCTATAAGGCGCATCAGCGAGATGCTAAAGGGATTCAGCAGAAGCACTGCGGCGATGATTATCACCACGATTGACGAGAAGATCGAGCCCGGGTCGAGCTTGGCCGTTGACCTGAAACTGCCAAAAACTATCAGCTGCAGTATGGTGACGACCATCAGGAATCCTATCACGGTCTTGATTATCCAGCCGGCGAAACTGCCGTTGAAAAGGAGAATGACACCAAACACTAAGGCCAAAATAGCCCTGATGGTGCACTCTCTCTTATTGCGGTATCCGAAAGTTAACATAATTATTCAGCTAAGCAGGAGTCCATAACCTCCTTGATGAGGGCCTTGTCCAGATTCTGGCCTATGAATACTATTTTCTGCATGCGGTCCCCATATTTAGGGTCCCAGTCGCGCGCAAGTGCAGGATCGTTGATGATAAGCTCCGCAAGCCTGTCCTTAGGCATGGCGGCATACCAGAGACCGGCCTCGCGAAGGCTCTTCTGAACCCCGGCCTGCTCGTAGAGATAGCACTTGTCGACATCGTCCTTGAAGTAGCACAGGCCCTTGGCGCGGATGATATTCTTGGGCCAGAGGCGGGCCACCGCATAATCGAACTTGTTAAGGTCCATGGCAGGGCGGGCGTAGTACACATAAGTGCCTATGTTGTACTCCTCGACCTCGCCGCCTTCGTGATGATGGTGGTGGTGATGATGCCCGTGCTCATGCTCATGTTCGTGTTCATCATGGTCGTCGTCGTCATCATCGTCGTCGTCGTGCTCCCCGGCACCGCCCTCGATTTCGGAAATCCAGGCAGCGGAAGTGGCCACCTTGTCGAAATCGAACCTTCCGGTATTGACGAGCTTGTCAAGATCCACGTCGCCGAAGTCGCATTCGATGATTTCGGCACCGGGATTAAGCGCTGCAACAATCTGCTTGACTCGCGCAAGTTCTTCAGGCTTGACGGAAGATGCCTTGTTAAGCAGCACTATGTTGCAGAATTCGATCTGTTCGATAACCAGGCGCTCCAGGTCTTCTTCGCCGATATCCGACTTCTTGAGAGCATCGCCGCAAGCAAATTCGCTCTGCATACGCAAGGCATCGACCACGGTAACGATGCAGTCCAGCTTGGGGTTGATGAGCTGCTTGGGGCCTATCTGAGGAACCGAGCAGATGGTCTGGGCGATGGGGCCGGGCTCGCAGATGCCGCTGGCTTCGATCACTATGTAATCGAACTTGTCCATCTTGCAAAGCTCGGCGAGCTGCGCCACCAGATCCATCTTGAGGGTGCAGCAGATGCATCCGTTCTGCAGGGCCACCAGCGAATCATCGCTGCTGCCCACGATGCCTCCCTTCTGGATGAGTTCGGCATCGATATTTACTTCGCCGATGTCATTGACTATGACGGCGAACTTGATTCCCTTCTTATTTGTAAGGATGCGGTTCAGGAGCGTAGTCTTGCCGCTTCCGAGGTATCCGGTCACGAGAAGAACCGGTATCTGTTTTTCTTCCAGGTTTATTGTCATTTTGTCACTCGCGAGTTTACGACCCGTAAGAGCAAACATTGTTCCACTGACAAATCTACTTATGCCGTGACAGCAGCTCCCTGCGCAGGTCATCCAGGCTCACGCCCATGATATTGTTCACCACCAGCAGATGATAGAGCAGGTCGGAGGCCTCGTAGATATACCTGTCGCGGTTTCCCGAAACGGCTTCGATTACGGTTTCGACAGCCTCTTCGCCCACCTTCTGGGCGGCCTTGTTGACACCTTTGGTGAAAAGATAGCTGGTGTAGCTGCCCTCGGGCATCTGCTCGCGGCGCTGGCGGACCACATCCTCCAGCTTGCCGAGGAAGCCCTCTTCTTCGGGAGTATCGAAGCAGGAAGTGGTACCCCTGTGGCAGGCGGGGCCGTCGGGGCGGACGGTCACAAGCAGCGTATCGGCATCGCAGTCGGGGTACATCTTCTCGAGGTGCAGATAGTTGCCGCTGGTCTCCCCTTTGGTCCAGAGTTCCCCGCGGGAACGGCTCCAGAAGGTCACCAGCCCGGTCTCGACAGTCTTGTCGAAAGCAGCCTCGTTCATATATGCCAGCATCAGCACTTTGCCGGTGCAGGAATCCTGTACTATTACGGGAAGCAGCCCGTCGCTGTTCTTTTCTAGTTTAAAGTCCGAAAATTTCATATTGGTCTAACATTTATTCCTTTTTCGATAAGGGCCTTTTTCAAAACTGGTATGGGGATCTCCCCGCTGTGGAAGATGCTGGCCGCGAGGGCGGCATCGGCGCAGCCGTCCGACAGTACTTCGGCAATATGGGCGATGCTTCCGGCTCCCCCGGAGGCGATTATAGGAATCTGCAGGGCAGATGACAGCGCACGCATAGTATCGCAGGGGTATCCGTTACGGGTGCCGTCGTGGTCCATGGAGGTGAAGAGTATCTCGCCCGCTCCCCTCTCCTGGGCCTCCCGGGCCCAGCTGAAGAGTTCTTTGTCGGTAGGCCTGGTGCCGCCGTGAGTGGTGGCCATCCAGCGCCCGTCCACGCAGGCAGCGTCGATGGCGACTACCACGAACTGGTTGCCGAAGTGAGTGGCCAGCTCGTCGATGAGGCCAGGGTTGCGTATGGCGGCGCTGTTGATGCTTACCTTGTCGGCACCGGCCTCCAGCAGCTTTGCGGCATCTTCCAGCGAAGAAATGCCTCCGCCAACGGTGAAGGGGATGTCGATGCGGCGGGATATCTTGCGCACCAGGTCGGTGAAGGTACGGCGGCCTTCCTGGGTGGCGCTGATATCCAGATACACCAGTTCATCGGCCCCTTCCCGGGCATAGCGGGCGCCCAGTTCGACCGCATCCCCAACATCCCGCAGGTTCACGAAATTCACCCCCTTGACGGTACGCCCGTCCTTTACGTCCAGGCAGGGGATTATCCTTTTGCACACCATAGGGCAATTTCCTCCATTGTTATACGGTTTTCATAGATGGCCTTGCCGACTATGGCCCGGTCGGCACCGAATTCCTGCAGGGCGGCGATATCTGCCATGCACCCAACCCCGCCACTTGCTGTCAGCACAATCGAAGGGAATTCCTCCTTCAGGCGACGGTAGAGCTCCACGTCCGGTCCGGCGAGCATGCCGTCCCTGGAAATCTGGGTAACTACCAGTTCCTTCAGGGCGGGGAAGCTGCGGACCATCTCGGAAATGTCCTTCCCCGAGTCCTTAAGCCAGCCGTCGGTTGCGAGGGATGAGCCCCGCACATCGGCGCCCAGCACCATCCTCGGGAAGAGTTCCAGCCATCGGCGGAAAGTATCGGGTTCGCGCACCGCAACAGTACCACAAACCACATCGCTTGCGCCGGCCGAGAAGGCTGCGCGGACATCGCTTTCCGTCTTGATTCCTCCGCCCCATTCAATATCGACTTTGGCGGAAGATGCTATCTTCTCCAGCACGCCGAGGTTGCAGGGCTTGCCGGCCTTGGCGCCGTCCAAATCCACTACGTGGATGCGCCGGACTCCTGCCCCGGCAAAGATGGCAGCCATCTCGGCCGGCGCCGCGGAATACTCTTTCTTCTGGGCGAAATCGCCCTGGGACAGACGCACGCAGCGCCCGCCCATCAGGTCTATGGCAGGTACTATCTCTATCATAGCTTCATGAAGTTTGCGAGCATCGCGGCCCCTGCAGGCCCGCTCTTCTCGGGGTGGAACTGGGTTCCGAAGAAATTGCCCCGCCGCAAGGCAGCGCTGAACTGCACGCCATGGGTGCAGAGGGCTATGGTATCTTCGCAGGGCTCGGCATAGAAGGAATGCACGAAATAAGTGTAGGTCGGCTCCGGCAGGCCTTCGAACAAAGGTCCGGACATTGCCTGAAGATTGTTCCAGCCCATGTGCGGCACCTTCAGCGAAGGGTCGTCCGGCCGGAAACGTTTCACACGGGTACGGAAGACGCCGAGCCCGTCCACATCGCCCTCCTCGCTGTGCGAGCAGAGTATCTGCATTCCGGCGCAAATGCCCAGCACGGGCTGGGTCAGGCCGCAGACCAGATCCGCCAGGCCGGCCCTGCGCAGGCTCTCCAGCACAACCGAGGCATCTCCCACGCCGGGGAGTATCACGCGCTCGGCCGCACGGATGGCTGCAGGGTCGGAGGTCAGCACCACCTCTCCAGCATCCAGGCGCTCCAGCGCATGGATTACCGAACGTATATTACCGGCATCGTATTCTATTACTGCTGTCATAATACTCCTTTGCTGCTGGGGATGTCGTAGTTGAAGGGGCGGCCTTCCACCGCTTCACCGAGTGCACGGGCGAAGGCCTTGAACACGGATTCCGCCAGGTGGTGGTTGTTCCCGCCGCGGGCCTTGACATGGATGTTGGCTTTGAGGGCGGAGCACAGGCTCCCGAAGAAGTGGGAATACATCTCCGTGGGAGTATCCCCAACATATTCGCGGGTGAAGGGTACCTCCCACGAGAAATCCGCGCGGCCGCCGAGGTCGAGCAGCACCATCGCATCGCAATCGTCCATAGGCAGGGCGAAACCGTAGCGCCTTATGCCCCGGCGCTCGCCCAGGGCCGACAGAAGGGCCTCTCCGAGGGCGATGCCCACATCTTCCATAGTGTGGTGTTCATCCACCTCCAAGTCGCCTTGGGCCTCGATCTGCAGGGAGATGCCGCCGTGATGGGGGATCTGGTCGAGCATATGGTCGAAGAATTTAAGGCCGGTGGAGATGCCGGAGGGCTGGCGTCCGTCCAGGTCGACGAGAACGCGGACCTTGGTTTCGCGGGTGTTGCGTACGATTTCGGACACCCTTTCCCCGCGGCGGATGAAGTCGGCCACTTCGCCCCAGGAGTCGCTGGCCAGGGCCACTTTCAGGCCGGTACCTGCAAGCATCTTCTCCGCCTCGGCGGGAGCTGCCAGCAGTATGGCCTTGGCACCCAGGTTGGCCGCAAGCTGCACGTCGCTCACCCGGTCGCCTATGACATAGCTGCCCGCCAGGTCGCAGGAACCGTCCATATAGGCGCCGAACATTCCGGTACCCGGCTTGCGGGTCGGGGCGTTATCTTCCGCGACCGTAGGGTCGATCAGTTCGTCGTCGAAGACCACTCCTTCGCCCGCGAGTATCTCCTTCATAAGGTTGTGCGGAGGGAGGAAATCTTCTTCCGGGAATGCCGGGGTGCCCATCCCGTCCTGGTTGGAGGCCAGCACGAAGCGGAAGGGCAGGGCCCGCAGGCTCTTGAGCGCGCCTATGACTCCTGGCACGAAATGGAACTTGGCAAGGCTGTCCACCTGCTCGTCGTCCGGCTCGCGGAGGATGGTGCCGTCGCGGTCAATGAATAGTGCTTTGAATGCTGTCATATTCGGTTATCGCTTGTATTAGCTTGTCGTTTTCGCCGGGATTGCCTATGGTGAGGCGCAGGGCAGGGCCGCAGAGCGGAGTATTGCTGCGGTCGCGGACTATGATTCCGCGGCTGAGCAGGAAATTGTAGAGGCAGCGCGGGCAGTCCGTGCGTATCAGGAAGAAGTTGGCATCGGAGGGCAGCACTTCGCGTATGGTGGGAACCTCCGCCAAGGCCGCGCGCACCCTTTCACGCTCTTTGACTATTATGGACACCTTGCTTTCTACATAGGATTTGGGCAGCAGGTCCAGGGCAAGTTGCAGGGTGTCGGTGCCTATGTTGTAGGGGTAGCGCACGCGGTTGAAGAGGCGCACCACGGCGGAGTCCGTCAGGGCCATTCCCAGGCGCAGGCCGGCCATCCCCCAGGCCTTCGAAAGGGTCTGGAGTATTATGAGGCGGGGGTATTCTTCCAGCAGCTTTTTCAGGCTTCCGCGGGCCGAGAAATCGGCATAGGCCTCGTCCAGCACCACTATCCCCGGGAACTCGTCCAGAAGCGTGCGTATCTGGGATTCGGGGAAGGAGTTGGCGGTGGGATTGTTGGGCGAGCAGATGAAGAGCAAGCGGCTGTTATTGTCGGAGGCTGCCAGCAGGTCTTCCACCGGTAGGGAGAAATCCTTTCCCAGCTTCACCTGGCGGGCTTCGACGTCGTTGATATCCGCGCAAACCTTGTACATTCCGTAGCTAGGGGTAATCATCACCGCATTGTCCTTGCCGGGGCGGCAGAACACCCGGTAGCACAGGTCTATACATTCGTCGCTGCCGTTGCCCAGGAAGAGCTGCCCGGGGAGCACGCCCTTGATATCCGCCAGCTTGGCAACCAGGCTGTCACGCAGGGTGGTGGAAGGATAGCGGTTAAGCCCCCCTCCGAAAGGGTTTTCGTTGGCATCCAGGAGTATCCCCAGGTTGCCCTTGTATTCGTCGCGGGCGGTGGAGTAGGGCTCCAGCGAGGCGATGTTGCTGCGCACCAGGCGCATGATATCAGTTTTTTCCATAGATTCTTTTCCGTACTGCTTCGGCGTGGGCCTTCAGGCCTTCCGCCTCGGCCATTTCTATAATTGCTGATGAGAGCCCGGCAAGGCCTTCGCGGGAAAGCTGCTGCCAGGTTACGGCGTGCATGAAGCTTTCCACTCCGAGGCCGCTCCAGGCGTTCGCCAGGCCGGATGTAGGCAGGGTGTGGTTGGTGCCGCTGGCATAATCGCCGGCGCTTTCGGGCGACCAGTTGCCGAGGAAGATGCTGCCTGCGGCAGTAATCTTCGCAGCGGCTGCTTCGGGTTCGCGGACGGCCAGTATCAGGTGCTCGGCGGCATACATGTTCGCAAACTCTATCTGGGTGTCTATATTGTCGAAGATGATGATGCGGCTGTTGCCCAGCGCCTTATCCACCACGCTTTCGCGGGGCAGGCTGGCCTTCTGGATGTCGATTTCCGCCCGGACATCTTCCGCAAACGCGGGGTCGGAGCAGAGCAGCATCACCTGGCTGTCGGGTCCGTGCTCCGCCTGGGACAGCATATCTGCCGCCACGAAGGAGGCACGGGCGCTGTCGTCGGCTATCACCATCACCTCCGAAGGGCCTGCGGGCATATCTATCGCAAGTCCGCGGCGCGAGAGTATCTGCTTAGCCTTCATGACATACCTGTTGCCGGGGCCGAAGATCTTGTCGGCCTTGGCGACCGTCTGCGTGCCGAAGGCCATGGCTGCGATTGCCTGGGCGCCGCCGAGTTTGTAGATGGTATCCACTCCGCAGAGATTGGCTGCGAAGAGGATGGAGTCGGCTATGCGGCCTTGTTTGTCCGGAGGCGTGCAGAGTATGCGGCGCGGGCATCCGGCGATGCCGGCGGGGATTGCGAGCATCAGCACGGTGGAAAACAGCGGGGCGGATCCTCCGGGGACATAGAGCCCCGCGCAGTTCACGGGCAGGAAACGGCGACGGCAGACGGTGCCTTGGCCATCGTCCCAGCAGTAATCCTGCGGCAGCTGCTTGCTGTGGAACTCCTTGATACGGCCGGCGGCAATGCGTATCGCCTCTTTCAGGCTCTCGGGGAGCCTGCGTCCGGCCTCGGATATCTCCTCGGGGCTTACCACGAAGGATTCGGGCACGAAGCCTTCGATCTCCTGCGAGAGGGCCTTCAGGCCGGCATCTCCTTCTGTACGCACGCGTTCCAGGATGGCGCTTACGCGGTCTTCCACCGCCGCGTCGTCCGGCAGGGAACGCCGGGTAAGGTCCGGCCACAGGTCACGCCCCGGGTTGTCGTAGATTTGCATATCAGTCAATAACTTTATCCAGATTCAGTACCAGTATTCCTTCGGCTCCTATCCCTTTCAGGGACTCTACCGTCTGCCAGAGGGATTTCTCGCAGACCACGGTGCTCACCGAACTCCAGCCTTCGGCGGCCAGGGGCATCACGGTAGGGCTGCGCATCGAGGGGAGAAGCTTGAGGGCCTCGTCGATCTTGGCAGTCGGGAGGTTCATCAGCACGTACTTCTTTCCTTGGCTCTCCAGGGCGGCGTCGATGCGGAAGAGTATGGTGTCCAGCAGGGCTTTCTTCTCGGCGGGGAGGTCTTTACGGCAGATGAGCACCGCTTCGCTTTCCAATACGGATTTCACCTCCACCAGGCCGTTCGAGACTAGGGTACCGCCGGAGGATACTATGTCGAAGATGGCATCTGCGATGCCGGCGGCGGGAGCTATCTCCACGGAGCCCTTGATTTCCCGGACCTTAGCTTCGATGCCGTTTTTGGCGAGGAATCTGCGGAGCACGGCCGGGTAGGATGTGGCTATGCTCTTGCCCTGGAACCACTCCAGGCCAGGATATTCCACGGTCTTGGGAACGGCGAGAGAGATGCGGCAGGCCCCGAAGCCGAGTTTGCGGAGCACTTCTACGTCGGCGCCGGTCTCGGCTATCTCGTTGAGGCCGACTATGCCTATGTCGGACGCGCCCCCTTCCACTACGCCGGGGATGTCGTCGTCGCGCAGATACAGGACTTCCAGGGGGAAGTCGGCGGCTTTGCCCAGGAACTTGCGCTTGGCATCGTCGATGTTGATGCCGATTTCCCGGAGGAGGCGGAGGCTGTCTTCGTTGAGCCTGCCTTTTGATTGGATTGCTAATCGTATCATATATTATCTACTAACTGTTCTCTGCATAAAAAAAGATGGCCCGCCGGTCTGGCAAGCCATCTTATGGTTTTATATAAACCACAACCGCCTACCGGACCTGTTCAGCCTGGAAATGGTGGTGGCGGTGGTTGAATTTCTGAATCATATCTACCGCAAATATAGCGAAGTTTTCCGCTTCACCAAAATTTTTGATACTTTTTTATCCTAGAGTTTGACGTAGTCGATTGTGATGAGTTTACCTCCTAGGTGCATGACATCCCCATCAACAACACCATCCATTTTGTAGATTCGACGAGGGAAGGTGACATTAATAAC
>Ga0310696_10003336_pt1 | contig 20147 bp, 17 predicted proteins | sample AusTroGonzalo_MG_4_FD_203885 | JGI IMG/M metagenome (GOLD analysis project Ga0310696, IMG submission 203885) | Bovine rumen microbial communities from tropical cattle in Woodstock, Queensland, Australia - Gonzalo_02 (v2) (version 2) | ecosystem: Host-associated > Mammals > Digestive system >... | reverse complement strand
ATCAGGAACACAATGGGAGGTGAAGGTGATGAAAGTTACCATCCCGTATTCTCATCCAACACCCAGAACGGCGACTGGTCTATGGGTACGCTTGGCAATAATGACAAGCTATATGCCGTCTATAGTACTGGTGCAAGCACAGGTTATAAGACCATTGAGTTCCCGACAGAATCATGCACGTTGCTTGGCACAAATACGACGTATGTCAGCGGCGGGAAAGGCTACATCAACGGCACAGAAATCACCACCATCAGCGGTAGTGCGGGCTCAACAAACAGACTGACAGGTGACATCCCTCATACAGCTTGGGGCAGAACCTATTGGTCAAGTGGTGTGCCGCAGAACGTCAGCGGAAATATAGACTTCAGCAAGGGCGATTTCGTCATGCTGAAAGATGGCGCAAACAATTACAATCTGTTAGGTGTTTCGTTGTCAGATGATACGCTGCTGATTGGATGGGGCTTAAAAGACGTTTTGACCAGCAACACGACTATCTCTGCCGGTGTTGACCTGAATATCGGCTACGGCACCGACGCAAATGATACGACCTATCATAAATATTGGGCGGTGTTCCATAACAACGGACATTTCACAATTAATGCGTCAGACAGTACCGATGTATTCCTGAACGTCGGCGGAGCTGCCAAGACCACGAGGCTCTATCTCTACAAGCCTAACGCCGCGAACGACACTGGTGCCGTCTATCTTGAATATAACACCACCAATTTAGGCGTGCATCTTGTCGGTGGTGGATTCTATTCTGACACATACGTCAGCGCACTTGGCGTGAACAGCGGCGGTGGCGGTGGTGGTTCTACCACCTTGGCTGGCTTGCTCGATGTAGCTATCAGCAATCCGTCGAATGGTCAGGTGCTGAAATACAACTCAACGACACAGAAATGGTATAACGGCACAGATGAAGGTGTAACCTCACTTGCATGGAGTCAGATCACCAACAAGCCAACGACCATCAGCGGCTATGGAATCACCGACGCAAAGATTCAGAGCGGTACTATCATCCTTGGCAGTAATAGCATCACGCCCCTGACATCGCTGCCAGCAAACGGATATGATTCTACATATTTCAGGCTGGATAATGTCAGCACGCTATTCTCAGCACTTTCCAGCACCAATGACACCAATCTGTCTATAACTGTCGGCGGTACGACGAAGAGCATTAGTGGATTGTTTGCGTTACGGATGAAAGGTGTAGATATAGTAGACAACACAACCGGCAATACTTATGGCAATTTGAATAGTCTCGATGGAAGTACCTATTCGGTCGTAACAAACTATCACGGCAATGGTTTCTGGACTAATGCGCCCGCTTTCGGAAGCAATTATGGTGGTGCCATTATCGTTAGAGGCGTTAACGATTATCTTATGGGCCAGTTGGCATGGAGTGCCGTACATGGTACGACTGACTATCCCACACAAGACCTTTGGTGGCGTGCGCGAGCATCTGGCGGATGGAAGAACGATTGGAAAAGGATTGCATTCCGTGGAGAAGATTTGTATGTCGACAATAACAAGTTCATCTATTGGAAAAACAACGCGAATAGTCCTACAGATGTTCTGACAATGGGACTGTCGAGCGATAACGATTTGATTATAGGTTATGGCGAGGCTGCACTTGGTTACAATACATACCTTGACGGCAACAATATTTATCTCCGATATGGAACATCGAGGACTCCAGGCATCGTTTTAAATTCAAGCGGTAATGTCGGAATTAGGACTTCCAGCCCGTCAACAGCGGCTGGTGATTCGCTGACGGTTAGCTCTTCGACAACATACGCTTGTATTCTATACACGCCAAACGATTCTTTCAAATGGAGTGTTGGTGCAAATGCCGATAGCTTCTATTGGTATGGTTTGACCGCAGGCACCGCCATGACTCTGCTGAATAATGGAAACCTCGGTATCGGAACTACATCTCCGTTGTACAAGTTAGATGTTAATGGCAGTATCTGCGGCAATACGCTGAATGCTGATACTAACCTGTCGAGCGTATCTGGCGGAGCTATAGAAGGATTCCACTCCATAGAATTAAATTCATTAGGTTCGTTGAGTGGTTACGGAGGGTTTATCGACTTCCACTATAATGGTTCTACAGCAGACTACACGGCACGCTTTATTGAGACTAACTACGGCCTCGTGAAACTTATGTCTAAGGGATCAAACGGCAACGACCAGCGTGCGGCGTTAGTCATTGGCGAAGGCTACACATCGAGCTACATCCAGATAGGTGACATCCGCCTGGTATGCGATTCGAATCATGATCTGCGCGTGGTAATGGCCAGTGGTGCTGCCGCAAACCTGTATGCAACGGGAGGTATCTCTGCCTTGGGCATGAGTGCCGGTACATCGAGCATCGACGAAATGACATTCGGCTACCTGAACGTAAACAATGAACTGAATTTCGGAAGTGCTGCGAAGATATACATGGATGATTTCTTCTATATAGAAAGCGATGCGCACGTATCGGTCAATGGTGTAGAGTTCGAGAATAACAATGCACACGCAAACAAACTCTACCTCGGCAACTCACAATATCTATATGTGAGCGGCGGAACATTGTATTACTATAACGGATCATCATCAAAAGTGATTTCATCATAATAATATTAACAATTAACAAAAGGAATTATGACCCAGAAGAAAATGAAAACAGAAGATGTGCTGAAGGCTTACAACGTGATCAGCACCGCCAAGTACGGCAAATTGGCCGACGAAGACAAAATTAAGGTGTGGAAAATCGCCCGTGCGCTGAAGCCCGTGGCCGAGAAGTTCCGCGAGGACAGTGAGGACGTGCAGCAGAAAATGAAGCCAAACGACGACTTCGATGAGCATCTGATGAAGGGTCAGGAGTATGAGCGTGAAATCCGCAAGCCTGACTGTGATCCTACGAAGTTGCCTATAGGTGCTGCGCAGTATCAGGAGTTCCTGGACGAGTTCAAGGCTTATCAGAAGTTGGTGAACGACACCATCAAGGACTTAGCCGAAAAGGAAGTGGAGGTATCGTTTGAGCCGATTTCAGAGGATGCTTTCGGCAAGCTCATGGCCTCGAATGATTGGACGCTTGAACAAGTTGCAACGCTCGGTGACATCATCTGCGGGTGATCAGACCACCCAGCCCTACGGGCACCACTCCTACTCAGGAGGGAAATTGGAAAGTAAACCCCTGACACTATGTCGGGGGTTTATTAAAAAAACTAATATGATATGGCAGAATTAAGAATTATTCCGCAAGGAACAGAGCAGAAATGTTTCGTGGAGATTAAGGACGTGGCGATGGACGACATCGACTTCACGCTGGAGCTCATCTACGGTATGCGTCGGAAGGTGATGACCATCGAGAAAAGTCAGATGAAACAGGACACGCAAGGAAAGTGGTTTTTTATCTTCGAGACCGACAATATGGTTGGTCTTTTGAAGGCTCGTTTGACATGGATTCTGAATGATACCGACTGCCCGGACGGTGAGCGCACAAAGGTGGATGAGCAGCCGTTGTGCTTTGTGACGGTGACGGATTGCACGAAGCTGTTTTCGTGTCCGTGTCAGGCGGAGAACCAGCCCGTGACCTACACCTTCACCGACGAGAGCGACATCGCCAGCGAGTACGTCCGTCTTTGCGACTGCGACGGTCATCCGTTGGCTACCAGCGACGACCTCTATCTGTATGCCCGTACTGACGTGGCCCAGCAGATTCAGGACATCCTCGACGAGAACGACAACAACGATAACGAAAATGAATAAAACGATACAATCATGGCAGATTTCAGATTGACTCAGACCGGCGAGCAGATTCAGGCCATCCTCAATCAGCAGCCACTCGACCATACCGAACTGGATGGTCACGTTTCTAACTCAGTGATACACGTCACCGCTGGGAATAAATCAGCGTGGGACGCGAAGTACAACAAACCGAACGGCGGTATTCCTTCGAGCGACTTCACGCAGGCGGTGCAGGAGGCTTTGGTGGCCGCGCTGTCGGCTTATCAGAAGCCTAACGACGGCATCCCCGCCAGCGACCTTGCAGCAGCCGTGCAGAGTGCTATCGCCAAGGCGAACAGTGCCTATCAGAAGCCGGGTAGTGGTATTCCTTCCACGGACTTCACCACAGCCGTACAGAATGCGCTGACGCTTGCTTTGTCGGCATACCAGAAACCGAACGCCGGCATTCCACAGAGTGACCTTGCGGCTACGGTGCAAGCCGTACTGATAAGTGCATCGAATGAACCGACAGAACGCCAGCAGGCTGACGCATCCCTTCAGTTGCTCATCCAGCAGGTAACTAACTCTTTGGTGAACTATTACCTGAAGAGTGAGACCTACAGCCGTGCCGAGGTGAACGACCTCGTGGCTGCTGTGGGAAAGTTCCAGTCGAAGATTGTGAGCACCTTGCCAATACCGTCTATTGATACGACGGGATGGATATATCTGGTGCCAAGTGACGACCCCAAGACGCAGAACGTCAAAGAGGAATATATCACCGTGCTCGACGGATCGACTTATAAGTGGGAGCATATCGGAAGCACGAACATCGACTTGAGTCCGTACAGCACCACCGAGCAGATGAATGCGGCCATCAATACCGCTCTCCAGGCTTACACCACCACCGAGAACCTAACCACGCTGTTGGCACAGAAGCAGGATGTCATCAACGACCTGAGCACCATCCGCAGTGGTGCCAGTGCCGGTGCCACGGCTTTGCAGCCCGCGGCTCTCAATGACTATTATACCAAACAGCAGGCTGATATGCTGCTTGGTCAGAAGCAGAACACGCTGACGTTCGATAATGCCCCAACGGAGAACAGCGACAATCCCGTAAAGAGTAGTGGTGTGAAAGCCGCTGATGATAATCTTCAGAGCCAAATCACGGCTTTGCAGAACATCGTGGCCGACCTCGAAACGATTGCCGAAGGTTATGTCCGTGTGGCTGGTGCGGAGAATCCCGCGCTGAACTATCGCTCGTACAAATATCATGAGCAGGGAGGCTTCGGTCGTGAGTCGGTGTTCCATCTGTTCTATCCGTGTCTTGTTGGTACTAAACTTTCAGGCAACGACGCGCAGGTTGGAAAGATTCTGCATGTGCTGAAAAAGTTCGGAGCCGTGACTATCGACGGCACACCGATGTGGGAAGACCTTGACGGCAATCATTTTGCCATCGACGGCAGCGAGGGCGACGTGATGATTTGTAACATCGAGCCGTACTATCAGATTTATGGTCAGCACGAGATTCAGGGCACCACCTATGATGTATTCCTGATGGCCCGCACACCGTTCACCTGGCAGGGTATCGATGCAGAGCCTGTGGCTAAGTTCGGCACCAGTCCCGACTACGTTGTGAGCCATACCGATACGGATAACGTGGTACGAATGCACTCCGTTTACAATCCATCGTGGAATGGTTCGTACTCAGCACCTGTGGGCGTGGTTGGTAAGTATATCTATACCACCGATCCTGACACGGGCGACATCGTGGAGACCTACGACGAAAACGAGACGCTGCTGGGCGGCGCAGGCGGCTTACACACTACCGACCTTGCGCTCTATACGGGTGAGCAGTATGCCATGAATCTGAACCCAGACACCACCAAGACAGTGCCCTGGATGAATCAGACGGCGCATGTGTGTGAACTGATGCAATGTCTGCTGCTGGCTGAGGGCGGTACGTTTGATGCGCACAAGGCAAGTCTGATGGGTAGCGGCTTCTCTTCCAACGACCCAGCCACCTCCGCTGCCGACTGGGAGGAATCGGGCAGCGGTGCGAAGAACGGTCTGCGTGTGTACGACAAGAATCAGACGGCTAAGATGTATGCAATGGGCGGCAACGTCCGCTTCCTGACTGGTGCCACTACGGGTACTGTGTATGCCGCTAACGTCATCAACTCATGGCGAAATCCGTGGCACATGCTGGAGGCTCTGCGTGCCGTATCGTATGCTATCCAAGAGGGTGTGCATGAATTGGAGTGGTTCACCTTCGAGGGCAACAAGTACAAATATCGCAGTGTGGATGGTTTTAACGGCCCCGCACAGGGTGAGATGACTTGTGTGGTATGGAAGATGATTTCCACCAAGGCCGGTAGTGCGGCTATCGACCCGACGGACAATTCCACAAGCATCGCTGGAAACCGTGTGGACATCTTGGTAAGCACCGCGCTGCTGCATGGTGTCACAACGCAGGTATCGCCATCATGGTGGGTGAGCGGTTTGGTTTTCACCGAAGATGCCAGTCAGAACTACGAGGCATATATGGAGCGCGATCAGGAGCAGTTGACCATCACGCCTAACGGTGATAAGGATGTGACTGATTCATGGCCATTCGAGAGTAACTATCTGCATGTTGGATCGTTTACCGTAGGCGAAGGTTATCGCAAGAATTATAGTAATCAGGCACTGATGTTGCCGAACACCAATGCCAATAAGACGGGCGCAGGATTGCATACTTACGTGGGTGCTTATAACTGGTTCACGGGCGGTGCTGCACCAAGTGGTAAGAAGTCGGTCCGTGGCTTCCGGCACGGTGGCGGCGCTAACCTCCCGTACCTGTCTCCGTTGACGCTGTACGCTAGCACTGCGCCCTCGAACGCGCCCACGGCCTTCGGCTTCGGCACCTGTTGTCGCATCGTAGACTAAGGGAGCGAAACGACCGCCGAAAACAGAGGAGCGCGATAGCGCGACGACGAAAACTGCGCGATGCAATCGCGCCCGCCGACTGAAAGGAGGCGCAAAAACGAAACCGCCGCGCGTCAGCGCGGCCTCGCCGTGAAAATTTTTAGTAAACCCCAGGCACGTTTGTCTGGGGTTTATGTATGGCAGCGGTGCCACTGCCACAATACACAGAAAACCATGCCATCGGCCTTTGGCACACGGGAAGGGTAGTACCCGCCGGTGGTGAGGTTGAGTTCTTTGAATAAGGAATGATAAGGCGGCTGCACTGTACGGTCGGTCCGTGGCTTCCGGCGCGGTAACAACGCTAACAACACGAACCTGTCTCCGTTGACGATGAACGCTAACAATGCGCCCTCGAACGCGAACACGAACATCGGCTTCGGCACATGTAAAAAGCCAACTGCATAAGCAGAAACATATAAGCCCTCGATTGCTTAGACCTGAGCATGAAAAGGCAGGTGCAGAGCCTCGCTGACGTAGAGAGCGGAACAAGTAAGTGAAAAGGTGTTAGGAGCACCAGCCGACCGCACAATTAGGAGTGAAGGAAATGGTAGGCTGCGGAATAGTCAAAATCCGCATCGGCGCACAACAGGTCAAGTGATTTACAATTTGACGATTTACAATTTACCATTTATGGCAGAATCGACATGGTGGAACATCACGCACGGGATGGCCGAAGCGGTAGATAAAGGCTACAAGCGGAAGTCACGCAAGCAGCGGCAACGGAAAGAGGTCGCTGACGTGTGGCGACGTGCCAATGACTTCTGTTGGGAGATGCAAGAGATTCTTGGACGTGGTGAGTATCAAGTCGGGCCATACCGCCATTTCAAGTTGCACGACCGTAAGAAGGTGCGCGACATCTCAGTATTGCCGTTCGTAGATCGTTGCGTTCAGAACGACGTAAAGGATGCCATTGAGCCGCTGATTCTGCGGAACATGACTGACGATATGCTGGGCGGTTTGCCAGGGCGCGGTGTGGTAGCCTCAGACGGTCGGCATTGCGTAGTTGAGCAGATGCGCGAGGCGATGAACGACCAAAGCCTGAAATACTATTTGCAAGGCGACATATCCAAATTTTATGATAATGTGGATAAGGTCATCAGTATGCGGCTCATCGAGCGACAGGTGAAAGACCGTCGTACACTTGACATCATACGTCAGCACCTATTCAATCAGAAACGACTCGCAATCGGCGACCCGTTCAGTCACCTGATAGCGAACATGAACATGGCGATGGTGATCCGCAAGGCGAAAGACAAGCACGGCAAGCGCATCCGACTCATCAACTTTGCTGATGATTTTATCGCCTTTGCCAAGGACAAAAAGACGCTGGAAGCATTGCGGCGAGACATGAAGATATGGGCACGGGAAATGCGGCTAAAGTACAAACCGATGTACGTGCAACCCGTCACGAAACAGTTGATTACTTTTTGTGGCTATCAGTTCGGACGCGGCTTTGTCCGTCTGACCCAGCGCACGAAAAAGAGATATATCAAGTCCCGTCACTCCGAGAGGTCGATGGGCAGCTATAACGGCTTGTTGCAGGTGGCCGACACGAAACACCTGCGGGAACTAATCGAGAGAAAGGACAACAGACACATGAACCCAGGAGAGAAAATCCGCAGGCCGTTCGCGGGCCGCGTGATGAAGACTGACACGATGGAAGGCATACGCCACACCATCGTTGATTTTGCTGAGAAACCGTCGAAGCAAAAGGATTGTGATCACTACTACCATGTTCAGGCCATCGCCGAAGGCTTGGGATTGGTAGTGTATTCCACTGGCAGCGCAAAGATTTGCGACTATCTGGCCACAAAGACCAAGCACGACCTGCCATTGCGAGATATGGTCATCGTGCATGACTGGAGTGGCATGTATTACGACGGCACGGTATATACCGATGCCGAGGAAGAGGAAATGATTCGCAAACAGTTTAATATACCTAAATAATTAAGATTATGTACGAAGAAAGATTCAGCGAACCACACAAGCAAGGCTTGGAGCGGTTCAACAACGGAGACAACGCCGGACGCTTTTTCACGAATGAGCGTATCGAGCAAGTGACTGACGAGGAAGGCAACGAACGCAACGAGTACGTCTATGACGTGTACGAGGTGGCTGACTGTCGCGATCCTCACAAGGTAAAGAACGACGTCATCACCGCTGAGCATCCATTCGGCGACGAGACGAAAATCCTGCGCAAGACGCTTGCAAAGATGCTGAAGGCTGACGGCACTTACGACAGTCATGACTTCGCAGAATTCAAGGCTTATAACGAATTTGCAGAGAGCATTTAGAAAATCAGAAAAACAGGAGTCTCAAATCGAGGCTCTTATTTTTTTCTATCATTTTGGGTTAGCAAAATGACAAGGTAAACCTACGACGCATAAACGCCATATAGATATATGGCACTCGAAATCAATAATGAACTATTGACCAATCAGATGCGCGAGTCGGTCTTTTTTGTGCCTATCGGTAAACCTAAAACGCGATTGCGGGCGATGGGTATATGGCAGACAATGGCACGATAGAAATCACAGGACTCGAAGAGCGAATTAAGAAATTCGGCGAGGCTTCGACGAAGAACCCAGAGATGCGGAAACGTATCAATGAGGTGATTCGTGTTGCATTGAGAGAGGTGAGAAAGAAACTCCAGAATGATGCTAAGAATGGACTCGATATGCAGAGCGATCCACGCAAAGCATATAAGGCCGTGCGCATGGCTGTCTATCGCAGAATATTCGGAGGTCAGGTTAATATCTTACAATCGCGCAAGGCTGGTGCCGGTCACTTCTATGCACCACCACGTAAAGGAACGAGCGACCCCAGAGGAAGGGGAGGTAACAGAAGACCTCGCTCACAGCGTACCATAGACGTGATGAGTTATCAAGGCGTTGATCGTGGATTCATTCTGCGATTCCTGAACCAAGGAACTGCAAAGCGTAACATCACCCATCTGACTGAGGTGAAAAGGTCATCAGGGTCAAGTAAATTCCGCTTTACGTCTGATGGTGGTAAATATGGTAATCGCGGCAGCATCGCGGCCCGTAATTGGTTTGGTAACGCATCATTGAGAGAACTCGAAAGACAGGCATCTAACCTTGATGCAATGATAGATAACATTTTAGAGGGAATTTTATACTAAGATAAGATATGGCAGATGTTATAACCAGGTTTAAACTTGAAACCACTCAATACGACTCCGCATTGCGTGATGCTTCAAAAAGTCTTTCAGCTTACGCAAAAAAAACAGAGGCAGCTGGTAAGGACTTCACGAACTTCTCACAGAAGGCCGTTGAAGCGGCTCGTTCGTTAGGTACTATTGCCAGCGGTGCCAATAACACCAAGGATAAGTTAAAAGACTTGGTTGGTGCTTATAATGATGTGGCAAAGACCTATAACAAACTGACTGAGCAGCAGCGACAGACGGACTTCGGAAAAGCCATGAGCCAAAGCCTGGAGCAGTTGCAAGTCCGCATCAAGGAAACCAAACAAGAACTTTATGGTCTTGGTGATACGGTAAAGAATGCGGGTGGCGGTCTGTTCTCAGGTGTTGGTGATAAGATGTCGGGTGCGCTTCAGGTGTTTGCCGGTAATATGCTGACGAAGGCGGCTGGGGCTGTGGCCAATCTTGGCAGTGAGATATTCAGCTCAGTGCAGCAGGGTGTTGAACTTGCCAAGCAAGGTGAGGGCATCCGAATGGCTTTCGAACGTCTTGGTCGTGGTGACATACTGGACGGTTTACGCGAGGCCACTCATGGCACTGTGACAGACCTTGAACTGATGAAGGCTGCGGTGAAGTTCAATGACTTTAAACTGCCATTGGATGAACTGGGCACCATGCTCGCATTTGCTCAGCAGAAAGCAAAGGACACAGGCCAGTCGGTCGATTACATGGTTGACTCTATTGTCACAGGTTTGGGCCGCAAGTCTCTGATGATACTCGACAACCTTGGACTGTCCGCAAACGAAGTTAAAGAGAAGATGAAGGAAACTGGCGATATGACTAAGGCCGTCGGTGAAATCATCCGTGAGCAGATGTCTAAGGCTGGTGATTACGTTGAGACTGCTGCCGACAGAGCGACGAAAGCCGATGTCGACCTGAAGAACGCTATGGAAGACCTTGGACGTACATTCCAACCGTTGTCGGATGCAGGCGCAAGCATGTGGAACTCACTCAAAATCGGTGCCCTTGACCTGTTAAACAATGCCGTCAAGCCTTTGATAGATGCTCTCACGGAAGCTGGGCGCATTCGTTCCCAATTTGCAGAGCAAGGTGGTGACATGCGTGTTAATCGTATGCTTGGAAGGTTGGGAGAAATATCTAATAGTCAGTATCGCAAAAATACATACAACTCACAACTCGCTAACTTCGACACCAAGATAGGCAGTTATCAGCAGTATCTGGCAGATTACAAGAAATGGCAAAGTGATAAGACTGCTGTTGGCGCATACGATCGTATGCAAGCATTTCAGAAGCAGACGGGATTGTCGATGTATAGCGACGTAAAGGAGCAGCTTGCCGTATTCAAAAAGATGCGTGCAGAGTATGTGAATGGTGCAAAGGCTATTCTCGAAGGTAATCCAGCACCTTCACCAATCGAACCTTCGAAGACAAATGGAGGAGGCAAAGGTGGTTCAACTGGTGGTAACACAGATTCGACTTTCGCCGAGGGTAGCATTGCAGCACAGTCAAAGCTGGTGCAAGACCTGACGAAGCAATGGAACGAGGCGGGCGAGGATGTGCGCAACAGCTATCTCTTCCAACTCATCGCTGCTGAAAAGAAACTGAAAGAAATGAAGGATCAGCAGCAGGCACTGAAAGATTTCATGTCTGGTGATGCAAAAGGTGTTGCGCCTGTCGGTATTGCCGAGAATCTGCTGCCTGACTTGAAAGCCATCGAGGAGGAACTGGCGAAGAATCCGATAAAACTCCATATTGAGATTGATGAAGACAAGATAAAGTCAATCAAGAGCATGGCCGCACTACAGAAAACCGCGAGCGATACGGCAAAGGTGGTGGGTAGCATCGGCGAGGCGTTCAACGCTATCGAAGACCCAGCGGCGAAGGTTGCCGGTACGGTGGCGCAGGCAATCGCCAATATTGCGCTCGGCTATTCTCAGGCAATGCTCACGCCGAAAGACCCTATCTCATGGATCGCGTTCGGTGCTACGGGCCTGGCACAGATGCTCACGATGATTTCCGCCATCCATTCATCGACGGGCTATGCCGAAGGTGGTATCGTGAAGGGCAACTCGTATAGTGGTGACAATATCATGGCAAACGGCGGCGCGATAGGTCTCAATGCTGGCGAATTGGTGCTCAATAAAGCGCAGCAATCGACGCTGGCGAGTGAACTCCAGAATGGTGGCAATCGGATTCAGGTAGTCGGTAGGCTGAGTGGTGAGCAGCTGTTCCTCTGCGCCGAGAATTGGTCGAAGCGAACGGGGAAGGGCGAGTTTGTCACATGGTAAAGACAGAGTAACGATTAAAGACATAATAACAGACTAACATATTTAAATTATGGCAGTATTAGGTAATAACATATTCATTGCGACGAACGATTCCACGCTGAGTCCTGGCACGTCGAAAATCATTGCAGGCACAAGGACAAACGAGATCAACACCGAGTGCGGTAAGATACCGATTGCGAGTGCGACACAGCAGGATTGGGAAGAGATAATCGCCGGACGGAAGTCGTGGTCGATGTCTGTCGGTTGGCTGCTGCTTGCGAATGCCGATGTGCAGAAGATATTGAAAGTCGGCACAATGGTGACAGTGTATGTTAAGTCAGGAAACACGCAACTGCTGACGGGCAAGGCTCTCATCACGCAATCGAATCTAAGATTGACATTGGGAAACATCGCACAAGGTTCCTTCGCCCTGAGCGGCTCAGGTGCATTGACGACATGAACTTTTTTCATATATTTAGTTTTTGGTTTGTTGTTTGGGGAGCAGTGGCTCCCCTTTTTTTTTGCTATCATTTTCGTGAGGTCACGGAAATGATAGTAAACCCACGGCGGCTTTTTGTCCGAATGGTAAAGACAAAAAGATTTCAAGATATGAGTGAACAAAAAGACACTGGCTTGAAGTGGCTGAGCCTCGATGCCATCCACGCGCATTGCCACATCGACTTCAACTGCGAAGATGCAGAGCTGGAGCAGATGGGTATCACAGCCGAGCAAGCCATCCTCGACCTGACGCGGCGCACGTATGAGAACTTCATCGATACCTATGGCCGCATCCCAGACCCCATCTTCAACGCCTCGCTGTTGCTGGTGCAGAGTCTTTACAAGAATCGAGACGCAGAGGAGCAGCGCGACTCTAAGGAGATAGCCTTCGGCTTCTCATTAATGGTAAAGAACTACATGGTGCTCACTGGTGGGTCGCCATTAGAAGTTGAGCGCGACGGGCTCATCGATAAACTGACCGTGGTGCAGACGGAGTTCGATTTCGACTTCGGTGAGATCAGCGACCCGACGGATGAACTCATCGAGGCCTACGACACGCAGCGCAGGAACATGGCCGCACTCTACAACCGATATGCCTATATCGCCAACCCGACCTCATACATCTGCGAGAAGTTCCGCGAGGCCATCGCCAAGGCGAAGGAGGACTGCGACGAGATTATCAACCGACAAAACGAATAGGCTATGGGATTTACAGCAGGATTTCTACATGAAATCATCATCCCTATGAACCGTAAGGAGGCGAAAGTGGGGAAGTATGGTATTGACTCCGCAGGAGTGGAGTGGGAAGAGGTGGGATGTCTTCATGCCAATGTTGATTATCAGCGCGGCAAGTCGGCGATGAATGCAGGTAGTCTCGATGTATATGCGGTGAAGATAGTGCGCATGAGATACACGACGTGTTTCAATGAGCGCAGTCGAATCAAGTACCAAGGAAAGGTCTATCAGATCATCCCTGAGACCTTCAACGCCAATCACTACGAAAACACGCTGCAATTCCTGATGCAACTAATTGTAAACGATAAATAAAAAGGAACTATGAGACAGAAGACAGTAGCAATTATCCATTTCAACACCCCGGAGCTGACGGAGGCGGGCATTCGTTCGCTCCGCAAGTTTGGAGGTAAGGATTACAGGGTTATCGTCTTTGATAACTCTGCGACATTGACTTTGCCGGACGGCAAGGTGATTCAGGCACGGCCATTCACGGCGAAGTTGGACGGCGTGGAGGTGATTGACAACACGCGTGGACAGGTCATTGACTTCGACAAGTTCCTGGCTGAGTACCCAGACCGCAACCCCAGCGTCGGCATATATCAGTCGTCTGTGTGGGGCAGTGCCAAGCACATCGTGACGGTGCAAAAACTTTGGGAGCTGTTGCCGGAAGGATTCGTGCTGATGGAGAGCGACATCTTGCTGAAGAAACCCATCGACGAGTTCTTCCGTGAGGAATACAGCTTTGTCGGCTTCGTGCAGAAGCATCAGAAGGGCAATCCTTTCGATGTGCCAAGAATCATGCCGATGCTTTGCTGGATGAACGTGCCGATGCTGACACGGGAGGGCGCAAGATACTTCGACCCCGACCGCTGCTGGGGACTGAAAGCAGACCGTAACGACCGTGGAAACTGGATGGACACTGGAGCCTGTCTGCTCGATGAGGTGCTGAAGAAACGCCCGCGACTGAAAGGCTTGCATGTGGATATTCGGATTTTCGTGGAGCACTACGGCGGTGGCTCGTGGAAGCAGGATAACCTGAACGCTCAGATGGAGTGGATCAACAACCACCGCCACCTATGGGCCGTGAGCGATAGCGACAAGATTGAGGTGCAGAAAGCCATCCAGCGTAAAGAGCCAAAAGACGTAGCCATTTGCGCCATCGTCCGATGTGAGAATAAGTATCTGCGTGAGTGGGTGGCTCATCACTTGAGCCTTGGTGTGAAGAAAATCTTTATCTGCGACAATTCTTATGGCGACGAGGAACAGCCAACAGCAGTACTTGGCGACTACATCGAGAAAGGACATGTTGAAGTGCTCGACTACCGCAACCAGGGTGGCTCGTTCAACGTGCAGGATAAGGCATACAACGAGGTGTATCGTGAGCATGGTGGTGCCTATGCATGGATGGGATTCCTTGACATAGACGAGATGATTGACGGCTGCGACGACATTACGGCACTTTTGGCGGACAAGAAGGATGCAGACGTGGTGGTACTGTCGTGGCGAATGATGACCGATTCAGGACTGACGCATTATGAAGACCGTCCCGTAATGGATCGCTTCACGGAGCCGTTCATCGGCAACCGCTATCCAGACGGAAAGGAGTTCGTGAAGTGCTTTGTGCGTCGCGGAGTCCTTTTTATGGAGTTTGAGACGCAGCCGCATTGTCCTGTCAATCCTAAATGTTTGCGTGTGGTGAATGCGAATGGTGAGCGTGTGGAGCAATATCCCACCATGCAGCCGCTCTATGAGGTGGCGTGGGTGAATCATTATCACACCAAAACTGCCGAGGAATTTTTGGAGAAGATACAACGTGGATTCCCTAATGGCGACCAGTACACCGACGACTACCGCAAGAAAGCCGTTGACTACTTCTTTGCCATCAACGAGCGCACACCTGAAAAGGAGGAAATACTTGGCGTGAAGCCGAAAAAGGCTGGTAAACCCAAAACCACAAAACGCACGAATAGTAAAAAGGAATAAGATATGAGTTTTTTCAGTAATCTTTTCAAAGCGGCTACGCCCGAGAATGCGCTGATGTTGCGCGAGGCACCACAGACTCCTGGTGTGCCGTCGAGCACCATGCCGCCGGAACCTCAGAAGATTGAGGGTGGCGACTATCAGGAGCGCATCGTGCCCGTTCGCAGTCCTGAGTCGGCTTGCTCGGTGTCGGCGGTCTATCGTGCCATCACGCTGCGTGGCGACACGATGAGCGTCATGCCGGTGCAGTACCGCAAGAAGGACTTCGAGCGTGACAACTTCGTACAGGACATGCGGGGCTTGGGCAAGCGCATCAACTATCTGTTGCAGGAGGAGGCGAACCCCATCATGACGGCTCCCGACCTGTGGAACCTCGTGGAACTGAACCGCACGCTGACGGGTAACGGCTTCGTGTACATCGAGCGCGACGAGTTCGGATTCCCGCTGCACTTGTGGCTCGTGAAGGATTGCGGCTACAACATCAACACCGCGACCTACGCCAGCATCGTGTTCCTGACCGACAAGGGCTACAGGACGGAGGTGAACGTGCCGACCTCGGACGTGCTGCACTTCCCGAACAACTTCCGCTATCCGAACGGCTGGGGCAAATCGACGCTGCTCTATGCTTTCGAGGCTCTGACGCTGAACCGCACCCTGCGCTCGCAGGCTCTCGACACGGCGGCAAAGGGCGGTCGTATCAAGGGTATCATCTCGGAGAAACAGCCGACGCAGGGACAGGGCACACTCGCCTTCGGACTGCTCAATCAGGAAGAGGTACACAAGACAGCACAGGAGATGCAGAAGAAGTTCTACTCAGGTCACGACATCGTATCAATGCACGGCCTTGAGTCGTTCCAGAACCTGAGCATGACCGCACAGGACATGCAGATGCTGGAGCAACTGGGCATCACCTACGACGACGTGGCCCGCTATTGGGGCGTACCGCGTCCGCTGCTGATGCTCGATACCAACAGCCACTACAACGACTATCAGAACGCCACGATGGAGTTTCACACCCGAACCATCCTGCCGCTGAAGAACCGCAACGAGAAGGAAATTGCCCGCAAGCTGATCGGCATGAAAGACTACGGCACCCGCGACATTCACATCTGCGAAGACCCGCTGATGGTGATGGACCCCGAACGCCGTGCAAAGGTGGCGCAGCTGAAGATGCAGGCAGGACTCTGCACCGTGAACGAGGCCCGCCGCGACTTCGACATGCCAGCCGTGGAAGATGGCGACGTGCCAATGGCCAGTGCCAACCTCATGACGCTAAAAGCACTCATCGCCAAGAGCGACGCAAGCACGACATTGAAGCCCGGCACGTACACCGTAGGCGAGGAACCGCCAGCAGACGGAAAATAATTGTCACGTGACGATTTGGAAACTGTCACGTGACGATTTGGGAACTGTCACGTGACAATATAAAATTGACAGCTTATGACACCAAACCCGACAAAAGAGGAAATCGACGCTCTGGAGCGCGAAATCCAACAGCAGAGAAAGAAGCGTGAAAGCCGCGTGCATCGCGCAGTAAACCCAGGACGATAAAACGCCCGATAAGTAGATAACATTTTCAAATGTAAAACGAGAATATGAAACAGATTAGGTTTGTACCCATCGAGGCTTGCAACCTGCAAGTCAGAGAGCCACAGGAAGGTGAGCAGGAAAGCCGCACCATCATCGGTATGCCCGTGCTCTACAATGTGCGCTCCGTGAACCTGACTCCGTGGTCGGAAGACCGCGAGGTCTATGAAGTGCTGGAGGCAGGCTTCATCACTCCCGAACTGTTGCAGCGTTCGGATGTGGTGCTCAACCTGAACCACTCCACCAAAGTAACCGACATTCTGGGTCGCTACCGCAACTCGGAACGTGACACCCTTATGCTCGACCTGGTGGCGCAGGGTATGGCCTGCCGCTGTGCGCTTCCACGCACGAACAACGCCAACGATACGCTGGAGCTGATGCGCCGTGGCGACATCACCGGCATGAGCTTCGCCTTCAGCGACAATCCGCACGACAAGGCGAGCGTGACCTACGAGCAGACCAACGAGCGCAGTGCCGACGGCAAGGAGATATGGCTGCGACACGTCCGCAAGGCTACAGGTCTCTACGACGTGGCCATCGTTACCCATCCTGCCTATGAGCAGACCTCAGTCGTGACCCGCGAGTTTGCCGACGAGATCATGCGCCAGATTGATGAGCAGATAGAGGCTCACAAGCGCGAATGTGGCGGTGGCGACGACGACGAAGCCAAGAAGAAGGCTGAGGAGGAAGCCGCCAAGCGTGCTGCCGAAGAGGAAGCCAAGAAAAAGGCTGAGGAAGAGGAATCCGCCAAGCGTGAAGCCGAGGCAAAGGCCAAGGAGGAACAGGAAGCCCGCGAGCGTGAAATGCTTGCAGCCCGCACACTCCACCTTCGTGCCCGCAAAGTGAGAATGAACAAGAATTAGAAACTTTAGTTATTAACCCCTTAAAACTGTTTTAAGATGAAAGAAATGACAAAAAGTCAGATCAAGGAGCGCAAGCTCGAAGTCTGGAATCAGATTGATGAGATGGACGAAATGCGCCTGAAGCGCGAAGTCCCTGTATTCACCCAGGAAGAGGCCGACAAGTACGACCAGCTCCTTCGTGAGAGTAATTCACTTAGTGCCCGCATCGAGGACATGGCATCCGGCGCAGAGCTGGAGAAGATTCGCTCCGACAAGGAGAAGGGTGCTCAGCTGCGTGAGATGATTGCTGACTGCTACAGCCACAAGCGTGCAGCCAACGCCACCACCATCCTCGCCAACGCCATCACCACTGGCGGCGACCAGAACACTACCGCCAACTTGGAGGCTGGTGGACTGATCCCTGTGGAGATTCGCCCCATCATCGACACCAAGGTTCCCGGCATCGAACTGCCCGACGACCTGAAGATGTTGACCGGCGTGACTGGCACTCAGGTCATCCCCTACAGCATCAACGACGTGAAGTTCACCGTCGAGGGTGAAGTATCGAAGGTGGCTGAGCAGGCTCTGAACTTTGCCAACATCACGACTGCTCCGAAGCGTGTCTGCGCTTCTGTGCCCGTATCTCGTCGTGCCGTGGCTCAGGCCGCATTCGACATCATCGGCTTCCTGACCTTCAAGTTCCAGAAGGGTTGGGCTATGTTCCGCGCTCTCCACGTCTATGCTCACGGTGAGTTCACCGATTTGCAGAGCCCATTCGCACAGGTAACTGTCGAGGAGCTGACTCTTGACCAGAACATCGGCAAGAACCTCGCCAAGAAGGTTGCCGAGATGTACGACAAGGGCTTTGAGGGTGATCCCGAGATCATCATGGACAAGGCCACCGAGGTTGACCTGAAGTTCACCAAGCTCATCCCTGGCACCACCGACAGCAACCGCACCGTCGTACAGGACGGCTTGTGCGTAGGCTACCGCTACAAGGTGTCTCCGTACATCGACTACGCCATCGCTCAGAACGGTATCGCAACCAAGGACGCTACCTACCGCTACATCGGTATCGGTCACTTCGGCTACCTGAACGAGCAGGTGTACGCTGATGGCATCGAGTTCAACGTGGACGGAACCTCTCAGGAGAACTTCGACCGCAACGTCATCGCTCTCGGCATGGGTCTTGACTACTCACTCGTTGAGCTGTCAAGCAAGGTCAACGGCAACGCCAACGGCAAGCCTCAGGCCTTCAAGCTCATCAAGCTCATCGAGCCCGCATCGTCTAACGAGATCGGCGGCTAAACTCTCTCTTCGCTCTCAACTTCTGGGAATAGTTCCTTGGTGGCGGGTGACTCCGATGTAACAACAAAGGTTGACCCACCCGCCACTCCCCAGAGGGAGAGGAATCTGAAATTAGTATTAACGAGTAAAAGCAAACGTAATGGGACTGCTGACTGATTCATTCTTTATCCGAGCCATCAAGTCGAATGCCGAATTGTTGGCGATGCTGCCTGCTGGCGACATCTACAACAACGTGGCTGATCCTGACTTCGACATGGATAACGTGGAACTGCCATACATCGTAGTTAATAACGACGGTGGCAGCGAGGGCGACATGACCAAGGATTCATGGAGTGAAAGCCCGGAAGACAAGGTGAACATCAGCATTCTGATGGTGTGCCGCAGCCGACAGGAATTGGCCGACATGACGCTGGCCGTCCGCAAGACTATCAGCGACTTCATGAAAGCCACCTGGCAGCGCATAGAAGCAGGAACGCCCGAGGAGGGCGACGACATCGCACCGACTGGCTATCAGTTCAGTTTCAGCGACATCGCCTACGTCATCGAGAAGCCCGCCCACCGTCAGATGTTCTACTACGATTGCACGACTCCAAACGAAATCTATATTGACGATGAGCAAGAAGGATGAAACACAGCAGCCCAGCGTCTATGACGACCTGCTGAAGAATGGCACCGCCGTGCTCGAAGCACCAACCCGTGAGGCTCTGGCTGAAATGGTCAATGGCATCCCTGCCGATGTGCGCTATGCCGTCGGTGCTGTTGGTCGCAAGCAGGACGGAAGTGCCTACACACTCAGAGTTGACATCATCAAAAATTAATAATTATGAGTACACTTAAAGGTCAAAACTTCAGAATCTGTATTTTCGACACAACTGCCGAGAAATATAAGGTGATAGGAATGGCGACTGGATGCACGGTGACGCTCACGAATAACACCGAGTCAGGTACGCACAAAGACGTAGTTGGCTCTGCGGATATGCCCGTTACTGTCAGCAAATCGTGGTCGGTATCGTGCGATTCATTGAACGTGGCCGACGCAGCTGCTATGCTCACCGCCATCAAGTC
>Ga0310696_10003335_pt1 | contig 20149 bp, 14 predicted proteins | sample AusTroGonzalo_MG_4_FD_203885 | JGI IMG/M metagenome (GOLD analysis project Ga0310696, IMG submission 203885) | Bovine rumen microbial communities from tropical cattle in Woodstock, Queensland, Australia - Gonzalo_02 (v2) (version 2) | ecosystem: Host-associated > Mammals > Digestive system >... | reverse complement strand
TCATTTCAACACAAAGGTAATCATTTTTCCCGGATTGTGCCGATTAATTTCGGCACTTTCTTTTTACCTAGTGTTGCACTTACAAGTTGAATTTAAGAATGAATCCACACCTACTTATGCAGAGTTAAAAATAGAGATTGTTAGATTGGAAAAATATATTAATGAACTTGATAGCACGTCAATTATTAGGACATTTACCATCAAAAAACGGGGATACCTGCAAAGTAGAGTTGGAAAAGATGACCATTTCCATTACTCCACAACTAGAAGCGTAGATAGTGATGATTTGTACATAAACCATTTGTTACAAACAGGGGGAAATAGCGGTTATGAATGTACGAATTCTTACGAAGAAAATTATGATTATTTTGACGAAAAAGAAGCCCAAAAGTGCATCCAAGAAGCATTATCTTTATACGATAAAGAAGGACATCTAGCCTTTTTGTTAAACAGGTTTATAGAAGAACGATACGGACGATTGTTTAGAAAAGCAGAAATACAGAACAGATTAGAAGGACTCTTTAATGTTAATATGGTCTGGAATGCGATTGATTGCCGCTATTGGGGTGAATATGAGTACTATGACTGTGTTGTAACAAAATACAATATGAGGAATAATGGTGCGTGTTAAGTTTTTACGATTCCCGTTGTGCCGGATTTCCGAATCCGGCACTTCTTTTATCTCGGGATTTGTAACCCCACCCAACAATAACAACTCCGAGGGTACGTTATGTGATATATGGATACATTGTTGCGACTTACGTCACCTGTATGCTTTGTGACCACCACGGTTGTAGATTGGGTGGATGTGTTCTCGCGCAGGGTGTATAAGGATATTGTGGTAGAGTCGCTTGACTATTGCCAGCGAGAGAAGGGATTGATTCTTTATGCCTGGGTGCTGATGACCAACCATCTGCATTTGGTCGTCGGGATGAAAGAGGATATGTACGGCGGTGATTATGACCGTTTTTCCAAAGTATTGTCGGATACTATTAGAGACTTTAAGAAATTCACCAGCAAGAAAATAATCGACGAGATATCGTCAAACCAGCGGGAAAGCCGCAAAGAATGGATGCTAGAGCGTTTCCGCAACGCCGGAGTTGGCGACAAGAAAATAAAAGACTACCGCTTCTGGCAAGAGGGGTACCATTCGGAGGATGTATATACGATGGACTTCCTATGGCAGAAGATAAACTATGTACATCAGAACCCAGTCGGGCAAGGCCTTGTTGTGAGAGCCGAGGACTATCTATACGGCTCGGCGGTTGATTACGCCGGAGGTAAGGGGTTACTGCCTGTGGAGGTGGTTGGGTTATAGGTTGTTTGTTTGGCGTGTGTCGAGTGTTGGGATTACAAATCCCGAAGAAATGATGTTGCGGATTCGGAAATCCGCAACAACGGTAGCTCAACTCTTCCGAAGAAGAGGAGGCATACACCACTGATATTTCTGATGCTGATGCGGGAGCAAAATTACTAAAAAATCTTGACATACTCGCAAAAAAAATATAGACAAGTCAAATCGTCCACGCACATTTCTTAAAGATGTTGCAGAAGCTGTCGGAGCAACGTCGGGGAAAAGTAGTGAAAATAAGAAAGATAAAGACAAGTCAGGTTATAAGAGTAGGTATGTTACAATAAAGGCAAAAAATGGAAAAATATTTACTCTTCGGTTAGCAAATTTTCTGAATTGCAGAGCTGTTATCCGTCACATCGTCCTGTTGGCACTCAAGGTCCCGCTTCTCCACCCTCTATATTTATAGTACACGCACATTTTTATATAAAAAAACAAAAAGTTTTGCGAAAGCCGAAAGTTTTCGTATCTTTGCATTTCGGAGAGTTTGTGTTCTCCGTTTAGTATCAAGATTAACAACACAATACGACTATAACGATGAAACGTTTTCTCACAGCATTGTTGGCTCTGACACTCATTTTCGCCTGTGGCGACGCTATGGCTCAGAGCAAAAAAGGCGGCAAGAAAGGCGCTAAGACTTCGCAGACCTCGAAGAAGAAAAAAGGCAAGAAAGAGGAGGCTCCTGCACCCGTGCAGGACAACGCTCTGCCCTACAACTCCAACGACTGCCTCTTCGCCATCGAGCTCCAGCCCGACGTCACCTACGGCCCCAAGGATGCTCCCGAGGGCGCTGGCCGTGTGATGGATGTCAAAGCCGACAAGAAGCACCCCTATCTCTTTGAATATGAACACAACACAGTGTGGTACAAATTCAAGGTGCCTTACAACGGCTATCTCGAGTTCGAAATCAACCAGTCCGACTCGAAGGACGACTACGACTTCCTACTCTACAAATACACCGACGAGTATTTCAGCAACAAGGTCTGCCAGAACCTCATTCTGCCTATCGCTGTGAATCTCGGCGACTTAGACACCTCTTCCACCCCCGGCGCCCCCTCGATGGGTATGAAAGTTGACGGCGTGGTGAGCAACATCAAGAGCAAGAAAGAACCCAGCCAGATACTGAAATCCATCTATGTGCGCAAGGGCGAGATCTACTACCTCGTGCTCGACAACGTCAACCCTGGCGGTTCGGGACACTCCATTACCGTCTCCATCCATGTCGATGCTTTCGAGCCTCAGGTGGTCTTCTTCGACCCGCAGGCCCGCAAAAACGTGCCGGTTGACCTGCTCATTCTCGAGAAATCCTCCGACAACCGTCCTATTGCCAAGAACCCCAGCTGGACCTCCGGCCGCGTGAAATTCGTGCCCGGCTTCACCTACACCCTCTACGCCAAGCGTGACGGCTATTTCTCGGTCTATAAGGAGTTCAACTCCAACATGTTCCTCAATGACACGATTCTCCGTTTCATCATGAACCCCAAGAAACGCGGCACCTCCTACCCCGTCAACGACGTCTATTTCGAGGACGGCACTTCCAACCTGCTGCCCGGCTCCGACACCGCTCTGATGAACTATGTCTATATGTTCAAGAACCACCCCGAGGTGACCTTCCTCATCAAAGGCCGTGTGCCCACCTTCGGCGTTGACCCCAAGGCCGACACCGAGATTTCCCTCCAGAGGGCCGTCACCGTCAAGGAATTCTTTGTCAAGAACGGAATCGAGGAGAGCCGCATAAGCGTGGCCGGAATGAACCTCAACGAGGTGAAACGTGCTGCCAACGCAGCCTTTGCTGCCGAGGGCACCAGCAGCGCCAACCAGAACACCAAGAAATCTGAGACCCAGAAGGCCGACAAGCGCACAGCCGACCACCTCTTCAACAAGATTGAAATCTTCATCACCGGCGTTGGCGACGAGCCCACAAAGCCCGTCTCCTCCAAGAACTAAAAAATCCTTTTTCATTAATTATAACCTAAAACAATAGAATATTATGGCAAAAGTTGCAATCAACGGATTTGGCCGTATCGGACGTATGTCCTTCCGTGCCATGCTGGCACACCCCGAACTCGATGTAGTGGCCGTCAACGACCTCACCAGCGCTGACACCCTCGCCTACCTTTTCAAATACGACAGCGTCCATGCTGGCTTTGACGGCGATGTTCATGCCGAAGGCGACAGCATCGTGGTGAACGGCAAGAAAGTCAAAATCTATGCCGAGCGCGACCCCGAAAACCTCCCCTGGAAAGAACTCGGTATCGACATCGTGGTCGAATCCACAGGCCTTTTCAAGAAACGCGAGCAGATGATGAAACACATCAACGCTGGCGCCAAGAAGGTCATCCTCACCGTTCCCGCTGCCAAGGCCGAGGACGTTGATGCAACCGTCGTCATGGGTGTCAACGACAACGTGCTCACCAAGGACACTGTACTGGTTTCGAACGCCAGCTGCACCACCAACTGCCTCGCTCCGATGGCAAAGGTGCTGAACGACAAATTCGGCATCAAGCGTGGTTTCATGAACACCATCCACAGCTACACCAACGACCAGAAGATTCTCGACCAGCCTCACAGCGACCTCCGTCGTGCCCGTGCAGCTGCCGTCTCTATCATCCCCACCTCCAGCGGTGCTGCCAAGGCCGTGGGTCTGGTTATCCCCGAGCTGAAAGGCAAACTCGACGGTTTCGCAATGCGCGTTCCCACTCCCGACGGCTCTGTCGTTGACCTCACTGCCGAGATGGCCTGCAACGTGACCAAGGAGGAAATCAACGCCGCCATCAAGGAAGCCGCCGAAGGCCCCATGAAAGGCATCCTCCAGTACGTTGACGAGCCCATCGTCAGCATCGACATCGTTGACAACAAGCACAGCAGCATCTTCGACTCCCTCCTCACTCAGGTGATGGACGGCAATTTCGTCAAGGTTATCTCCTGGTACGACAACGAGCAGGGCTACAGCACCCGCGTCTCCGACCTCGCCAAGAAACTTGCCACGCTGCTCTAATCTTTTTTGACACATTATTTACAATGGGGACAAGCATGGCCAAAACCGTGATTGTCCCCTTGTTTTACAAACCCCTAACCGACATGCCTGACTTACTTAAAGGAAAGACTGCCATCGTCACCGGTGCCACTCGAGGCATCGGCCGACACATTGCCAAACTCTTTGCATCCGAGGGTGCCGACATTGCCTTCTGTGCCCGTCACGGCGGTGAACCCATGTCCTCTCTCGAAGCCGAAATCCAAGCCCTCGGCCGTCGCTGCAAAGGCTACATTGCCGACGTGGCAACCATGGAGAGCGCACAAAGTTTTGTTGACCAGGTCGTAGCCGACTTCGGAACAGCGAACATACTCATAAACAACGCCGGAATCTCCGATGACAACGCCATGAAACGAATGACCGAGGAACAGTTCCACCGTGTCCTCGACGTCAACCTCGGCAGCGTCTTCTGCATGACCAAGGCCGTTCAGCCCATCCTGTGGAAAAACGGTGAAGGTGCCATCGTCAACATGGGCTCCGTCGTAGGCATAGCCGGCAACTACAAGCAAGCCAACTATGCAGCCTCCAAAGCCGGTATCATCGGCTTCACCAAAAGCTGTGCCAAAGAGTTTGCCGTGCGCAACATACGTGTCAATGTCGTCTGCCCCGGATTCATCGAGACCGAGATGACAGCCGACATACCCCAGGAGCTCAAGGACCAGTGGTGCAGCCGAATCCCCATGAAACGTCCCGGCACAGCCGACGAGGTTGCAAACGCCTGTCTCTTCCTCGCCAGCGACCTCTGTCCCTACGTCACCAGCATCGTCCTCCCTGTCTGCGGCGGCATGGAAGACGCTTGACCAACCGAAAACATTGAAACACCATAGGCGTACCACACCGTGTACGCCTGTTTTTTGTAACATCATGAAAAACTCGAAACTCTTTACCCTCATCCTTGCGGCACTGCTTTGTGCCCTCACCTTCACAGGCTGCCGCAATAACGGCAAACAGACCCCCCAAGCCGACACCTACGAATACACCGACGACTACCAGAATACCGTCACCGTACCCTCCGACCCCAAACGCATCGTCTCCCTCTCCCCTGCCGTAACCGAGATAATCTTCGCACTCGGCCGAGGCGACCTCCTGGTGGGACGAACCGACTTCTGCCAGTATCCACCCGAAGCTGCGCAGATTGAAAGCGTCGGAGGCATCTCGAACCTCAATGTCGAAAAAATCCTGGCCCTCAATCCCGACCTCGTCATCAGCGGCTCCATGATACCCCAGAAGTCTGCCGAACACCTCATGTCCCTCGGCGTGCCTCTGGTCTGTGTCATTGAGAAAAACCGCTTCGACGGACTCTACGAAAACATCACAAAAATCGGGCAGCTCACGGACCGCACTCGGACCGCATACGGACTTGTGGACCAGCTCAAGCGTGAAATTGCCGACGACCAGGCTCAGTACTCCCATCAGTCCGACACCAATCGTCCCTCTGTTTACTATGTCGTAGGCTTCGGTGCCTCAGGCAACTTCACCGCCGGTGGCGACACCTTCATCAACGACCTCATAGCCATGGCCGGTGGCCGTAACATCGCAGCAGGTGTCAAAGGCTGGAGCTACAGCCTCGAAGCCCTCATGTCCGAGAACCCCGACTATATAATCATCCGTCGCGAAGACAGTGCCTCCTTCTGCAACACCAAGCCCTACAACCGCCTCGATGCAGTGAAGCAAGGCCGAGTAGTAGCCATCGAGAGCGCCACCATCGACCTCCAAATCCCCCGCAACATCGACTGCATCAAGCAACTCCGCGAAGCCTTCTCTAAAGCGAGATGAAAACAAGACTGCGTACACCCATTTACGGCATACGCTGCCACTATGGAGCGTGGTGGTTGAGTCGGCGGTTTGAAGCCATCACTTGGTTCGGTCATATATTCTTCAACTGCACAAAAGACGAGCTTGCCGCGAAACTGCACTCCCCTGCCCTGCTTCGGACCGAGAGCCACGAGCGCATCCACCTGCTGCAGGCTCGTAGTTTCAAGACCCGCTACCTCGCCTTCTACACCCTGTATGTGGCCTGGTGGCTCCGCAACCTGGTGCACTACCGCAATGCGATGAAGGCGTACTATAACATCCCCTTCGAGCGCGAGGCCTACGAGAACGAACAACGGGAGGAATACCCGGCGACACATTGGCGCGACTACCGTCCGATGGCATAACCGAAACGACGCCTTGTTGTACAATATCGGTTTTCACGATACGTTATTATTTATTGTAAACATTCTAAATTATGAAAATAGCAGTAGTAGGAGCCACCGGATTGGTGGGAGGAGTGATGCTCCAAGTGCTTGAAGAACGTGGATTCGGCAACGAGGAAGTACTTGTGGCAGCCTCGCAAAAGTCGATTGGCAAGAAAATCAAGTTTGCAGGCCGCGAGTTGACCGTACAGTCGGTCGAAGAGGTCATTGCACAGAAACCGGATTTCGCCATCTTCTCGGCAGGTGCCTCGACATCGAAACAATACGCACTACAGTTTACCGCTGTGGGGACCATAGTGATAGACAACTCTTCAGCCTGGCGTATGGTGCCTGTTGTACCGCTGGTAGTGCCCGAAATAAACATTGGAGCCGCTATCCAGGCACTTAAACTTTCACGCAACCACGCAACCATCATAGCCAACCCCAACTGCTCAACCATCCAGATGGTGCTGGCTCTTTCGGGACTTCAGAAACGTTACGGCATCCGCCGCATCGTGGTCTCCACCTACCAAAGCGTCACCGGAACGGGCATGAAAGCCATCCGTCAGCTGGAAGCCGAAGAACGCGGAGAGCAACCTGAAGCAATGGCATATCCGTGTCCGGTCCATCGGAACCTATTCCCTCACGGCGGTGACTTCTGCAACGACCTCTATACGACCGAGGAGCACAAGCTGGTTGACGAGACAAGGAAGATTTTCGACGACAAGTCAATCATGGTGAGCGCCACAGTGGCACGAGTGCCCGTGGTAGGCGGACACAGCGAGTCGGTGAACGTAGAGCTGAAGGAGGATTTTGAACTCGACGAGGTTCGCAAAATCATATCCGAAACGGAAGGCTGTGTGCTCTACGACAATCCTGACAAGTTAGAGTACCCCACTCCCCTGCTCTCGCACCACAAAGACGAGGTGTTCGTAGGCCGCCTGCGCCGCGACCCCTCACAACCGCGCACCCTGAACATGTGGGTTGTGGCCGACAACCTCCGCAAAGGTGCCGCCACCAACGCGATAGAGATTATGCAGGCTCTGTTGAAAGCCGAAATATAATGAGACCTTGTATGCTGGCGTTACATCTGCTTACACAATCTTGAAAATGAAAAAACACTTTTTACCACTTTTATTCGCTTTACTTACTTTTGCCTCATGCGGCAAATTTCACTACTCTGACGATAAGTCCATCACCTCTGGAGTGTGGAACAACTTCGAACCTCGCGTGTTTGAATTCGACTGGCAGAAGCCTGACCTGTGCGTTGACTTGTCGCTTTGCATCACATTCGACACTTCTCGCTTCCACGATGACGTACTCCCGGTGGGTATCACCATTAAGACCTCGGAAGGCGAGTTGCGCCATTTCATCACAGACGTCACATTGCGCGACAATAACAGTGTTTTGAACGGTGAAGCCGACGAATACGGCAACATCGTTTGCACCCAATGCATTCGCCCTCATATATTTTTCAACTCAAAGGGGACTCAACGCATCGAGGTTTCTCAGAACACTTCAAAATACGACCTGCCAGGTATCCTGTCTGTCGGGATACGCCTCGACAAATCGGACTTGAAATACAAGAATTGAAGCTGAAATTCTCTCTTATTGTGAGTGTGTCCTAATTTGGCTCATCAACAAAACCTCCTTTGCTCGACTCGTCCATAAACCGCAACATTGAGTATATAAAGCTCAAGCTCAAGACTATACCCGAAACACCCGGTGTCTATCAACACCTCGATGCTTCGGGTAAAGTCATCTATGTAGGCAAGGCTCGCAACCTGCAGCGAAGGGTCAGCTCCTACTTCACCAACTACGACGAGAAGAGCGCCAAGATAAAGATGCTGGTGCGCAACATCGCAGACATCCGCATCACGGTGGTCGCCACCGAAGTCGATGCCCTCCTGCTCGAAAACAACCTCATAAAGCAATACCAGCCGCGCTACAACAGCCTCCTCAAGGACGACAAGACCTACCCCTACCTCTGCATCACCGACGAGGACTATCCGCGCCTCCTGCTCACCCGCGACCGCACAAGAATCAAAGGACAGTTCTTCGGTCCCTATCCCAACGGACGCATCCTCCGCGAGCTGCAGGACATCATCCGACACCTCTTCTCCTACCGCACCTGCAACAAACCCCTCCACTCCGACACCATCGACACCTCCTCCCGGCCCTGCATCAAACATCAGATAGGCCTCTGCAACGCCCCCTGCGCCGGACTTGAGAGCCGTGAGGACTATCTCGCCACCATCGAGAACATTCGCCGCATACTCAAAGGCGACTTCGGCGACATACTCGACAACCTCAAACGGCAGATGTTCGACCTTGCAGACAAACTCCGTTTCGAAGAGGCTGACTCCGTCAAACGCCGCATACGTCTGCTCGAGGACTACCAAAGCCGCTCCACAGTCGTCAACACCTCTGTTGCCGATGTGGATGTATATAGCATAGAATCCGACGAGCGGCACGCCTACGTCAACATGATGCGTGTCAAAAACGGCAGCATCATCTACAGCTTCTCCACCGAGATAAAAAAACAACTTGACGAGACCGATGCAGAGCTGCTCGCCACCGTCATACCTGCCCTCCACGAGCAGACCTCCAGCACCGCACGCGAAATGGTCGTCCCCTTCCCCATCGACGACATACCCGAAGACTACATGCGCCAGAACATCCCAACCAAAGGCGACCGGCGCAAACTCCTCGACCTCTCCCAGCGCAACATCAAGGCCTACCGTCACCAATGTGCCCACCAGCGCATGCTCGTCGATCCCGAAGCAGCCGTCAGCGGACTGCTCGAACGCATACAGAAAGAGCTACACCTGCCGCAACTGCCCGTCAACATCGAGTGTTTCGACAACTCCAACATTCAAGGAGCCTTCCCCGTTGCTGCAATGGTCCGCTTCACCAACGGAAAGCCCAACCGGTCCGAATACCGCAAGTTCAACATCAAGACCGTAGAAGGCCCTGACGATTACGCCTCAATGACGGAGATCATACGGCGCAGATACGGACGTCTCTCGGACGAAGGCAAAGAGCTGCCGCAACTTCTCATAGTCGATGGCGGACGTGGACAGATGCAAGTTGCCCGTGAAGTCATCGTCAATCAGCTACACCTCGACATCCCCATCGCGGGACTCGCCAAAGACGACCGCCACCACACCTCCGAACTGCTCTGCTACGACAGCGAGGGCACCATTCGCACCGTCCAGCTCAAACCCAGCGACCAGCTCTTCCACCTGCTCGAACGCATACAGAACGAGGTGCACCGCTTCGCCATCACCTTCCACAAGGACAAGCGCAGCAAAGGAACCATCAAGACCGCCCTCACCGACATACCCGGCATCGGTCCCAAGACCGCCCAGGAGCTGCTATTGAAGTTCGGCTCCATAAAGCAGATAAAACTCCAAACCCTTGACGACCTCACACAAGCCATAGGAGCCGCAAAAGCCCGCTTGGTTTACGAGGAACTGCAATTGGACAAAATCTGAATCAATACCGTCCCCCCTATTCGTGGTAATACACCCTCTTCACCCGCTGCGATATCGAGGTGAAAAGTTCGTATGGTATGGTGTCGCCCACCTCGGCAATATGGTGAATGGAAGCGGTGTCGCCGAATATCACCACCTCGTCGCCTTCGGCACATTCGATGTCTGTCACATCGGCAAAACACATGTCCATACACACGCTGCCCACAATCTTTGCCTTGCAGCCGTTAATCGTGACCTCGCTGTTGCCATAGCCAAGCCTGCGGGCAAAGCCGTCGGCATAGCCAATCGGGATGATGGCTATACGTGACGGGCGCTGCGCTATCCAGCGGCGGTTGTACCCCACCGAATCGCCTTCCGGTATGGCTTTCACCTGCGATATTTTGGTTTTCAAGGTGCTGACCGACTTCAGATGCGACTGGATTTCGGGGTCTGGCGAAATACCATACAACCCTATGCCCAGGCGTACCATATCCATCTGTGCCTCTGGGAAGCGTGCAATGCCAGACGAATTAAGGATATGGCAAAGCACATCCGCGTAAGGCAACTTTGTCTTCAGCCGTTTGCTCCAGCTCTTGAACTTCGATATCTGCGAGTTGGTAAAGTCATCCATCTCCGGGTCTTCGCTGCAAGCCAGGTGCGAGAATATCGACTTGACACGCAACACGCTGTCTGCGGCGTTGAAGCGTTCAACAAGTTCGGCTATATCCGACTCTGCGAACCCAAGCCTGTGCATACCCGTGTCAAACTCCACATGAACCGGGAAGTTGCTGCTGCCGAAGGCACGCACCGTGGCCGAGAACGAGTCGAAGATGCGAAAGCTGTAGATATCCGGTTCCAGCTGGTAGCGAATCATGTCGGCGAAGCTCTCCTCCTCAGGGTTCATCACCATGATAGGCAATGTGATACCGTTGCGACGCAGCTCCACCCCCTCGTCGCTGTAGGCAACGGTGAGGTAATCCACATGATTAAACTGCAGAGCGTTGGCCACCTCCACCTTGCCCATGCCGTACGAGGCTGCCTTCACCATCGCCATCAGTTTGGTCGAAGGCTTGATGCGTCCGCGGAAATAGTTGAGATTCGACATCATTGCGCCCAAATCCACCTCCATGATGGTCTCGTGAGACTTGCGCTGCAGCACCTTGGCTATGTTCTCGAAGCGGAACTTGCGGGCGCCTTTGAGAAGTATGGTCTCGTTTGAGAAATCCGCTATCGGGTATTCTATCAGGAAGGCGTCTGTCGAGGGATAGAATACCTTCGTAACCCCATCAAAAAGGTCTTTGTTGCGAGTCAGCGCATCTCCTATGCCGATAAACTTGGTGATTCCGCGCTGTTTCACAAGCTGTGCCACCTGTCCGTACAGTTCCTGCTCCACCATGCCGGATTGCACAAAGTCGCTCAGCACCAATGTCTTGTTATAATACTGCTGCACATGCTGCAGATAATCCAGTGCTATGGAGAGCGAGTTCATGTCAAGGCTGTAGCCGTCGTTGATAAGCAGGCAGTTGTTGATGCCCTCGTTCATCTCCAGACGCATCTCCACCGACACCAGCTTTGCGCACCGCTCCTTGATTTCCTCGACCGGATAGCCCATATATATCATAAACGTGACGCAGTGCATCACATTCTCCACAGAGGCATAGTCTATAAACGGTATTACAATTTCGTGGCTGTCGTTTGCCACTTTTATCGAAAGGGTTGTGTTGTGAAGGCCGTATTTGACATCAATCAGTTGAACCTTGTCGTCCGACGAGTGGCCCCAGGTGTAACTGCACACATCCTTCATGCTCTCCTGTTCCGACACCACATATCTGATATCCTTGTGGTCACTGCAATAGATGAGCGTGTCGCAGTGAGTGAACAGCTGCAGTTTCTCTGCCACCTTCTGCGGGCGCGTCAAAAAGTTCTCGTCGTGGGCCTGCCCGATGTTTGTAAAAATACCTATGGTGGGTTTGATGATGTTTCGCAGATTAACCATCTCGCCCGATTCCGAGATGCCCGCCTCGAATACGGCAATGCTGTCGGTCGGCTTCATCTGCCACACCGAGAGCGGCACTCCTATCTGCGAGTTGTAGCTCTTTGGCGACGCCACCACCTGTCGGTCGGGCGAAAAAAGCTGCACCAGCCAGTCTTTGACTATCGTCTTGCCGTTGCTGCCCGTGATGCCCACCACCGGGATTCCGAAAGCCTCGCGGTGAGCCGTGGCTATAAGTTGCAGCGCCTTCACCACATCTTTCACATACCACACATCAACGTCTTTCCATGTCGCAACTTCCTGCTTCACAGCATCGGCGGCAGCTGTTGGCATCACAAAGGCTCGCACACCTTTGTTGTACAGGTCGGCCACATATTTGCACCCGCTGTTGCGCTTGGTCTGTATTGCGAAAAACAATGTGCCACGCGACTCTATAAGTGTACGGCTGTCGGTCAGGAGGTGCTCTATGGCATACTCTCCGTCAGACACGCTGAAGTCTTTGGATTTGATAATTTTGGCTATGTCCGCTGCTTTCATTGAATCTATTATTTGCTTATCATTAGATACCCTATCCTGCAGTCAAGGCAGCGTCGCTGGTCGCAGTAGAGGCTGTGAAGCTGTATTAATGCCTGGCTGTCGGCGGCATCGCGCACCTCTACTCCGCAGGATTTCCATCGGGTTGTTATATTGTTTCGTTCGGGTTTCATCTGCCTCAGCATATCCACCGCCCTGTCGCACAGCTCCTCTTTCCCGTGACGCTTGCCATACACGAACAGCAGCGGCAGCCATGCGTTGATAATCAACGTCTCCACCAACATCTTGCCGACATTCTTGTCGCTCTCTTTCGTCATCTTGTCAAACTGGTAGTGCGACTTCCAGTAGTCGGCTGCCTTTGCGTCGAAAAAGGCTTCCAGATCTTTCGCCTCGGTGGTTTCGAGCAGGTTTGAAAACAGGTTGCGCGACGAAACCATCAGCGTGGCAAACTGGCTGATACGCACCGTGGGAAACGACGTGGGTCGCAAACGGAAAAACTTCCACAGCCGCGGCGATATGGGTGTCAGCGAAAACCCCTTGCGCAGCGCCTCGTATTCGGTCTGTAACCTCCGTGGGTATTCGTCCTCGAAATATCCGTCAAGCAGCCCTGCCTGGCCCATAAGCAGTGCCTCCACCTTGTCGCGGTCGTCGCGATAGCGTGCCAACAGGGTGAGCGGCGTAGCCTTGGCCAGCAACTCAAAGGGGAATGCGTTGGCTTTGCTGCCGAAATAGTGCGCCGTGAGCCAGTAGCAAACCGTTTCCCAGCTGCCCTTGCTGTCGTCGAGCATCTGCGAAACCATGGTTGCCTTGCGTTCAAACCGTTCCACCACCAGTCTCTCCAACCACGCGTTCCACACAAACTTCGTCACCTCGCCCAGTCGTGCGCCACAGGCTATGGGTGTCTGCACCGGCACGTTCATCAATTCTTCGTAGCGGTTCCACAACTCTATCGGTATGAACCGCTTAAGTTCCAACTCGGGCAGTGTGTATCCTGCCTGGGTGCGTATGTCGCAGTCGTGCTCATAAACCACATGCAGTATCACATTGTTGTAGGCCGCATCAGACGAATGTCCGTGGGCGTGCCAATCCGACGAGCTGACATGAACCTCCACGCATCCTGCCCATCGCACACCTCCTATTGACACCACTGCGCCCTCAAAATCAGGCCCCGCGTCGCTGTTTTGAGTACCCGGATTTTCCACCACCACCGGCTGCCCGTCGTATGTCGTGAGTTCGCCGGAAATCATCCGGTGTCGCCAGACATATTGCAGGAAAGCCTCGGTCATGGGGATTGGGGGATTGTGTAAATGCGTTATTGCGTTATTGCGTTATTGTGAAAGTGTGAAGGTGTGAAGGTGTGTAAATGCGTTATTGCGTTATTGTGAAGTTGTGAAGTTGTGATATGTCAATACTAACCGCTGACCACTAAACGCTGACTGCTGACTGCTAACCGCCCTGTACGGGCACGCACCACTTAATTGAACAAATCTTTCATCTTGTCGAAGAAGCCGCGTTCCTGCTTGGTGGGATTTGGCTGAAAGTTGGGCGACTCCTTGAGTTTCTCGAGCATCGCCTTTTCCTCCTTGGTGATACTTTTGGGCACCCACACGTTTACGCACACAAGCAGGTCGCCTCGTCCGTAGCCGTTGACCGACGGCAGCCCCTTGCCTTTCAACCTCAACACCTTGCCCGACGGCGTCCCCTGTTCAATCTTGACTCGCACCTTGCCGTGCAGCGTCGGTATCTCGACCGAGCCGCCCATTGCTGCGTCTGAAAACGTGATGAACGCATTGTAGTAGAGGTTCTGATCCTGACGTTCAAACAGTTCGTGCTGTTTCTCTTCCACCACCACCACCAAGTCGCCCGGCACACCGCCTCGCGGCCCTGCGTTGCCTTTGCCCGACAGGGCGAACTGCATTCCGTCCGAAACTCCTGCCGGCACCTGTATGGTCAACACATCCTCGGCTTTCACTATGCCGTCGCCATGACAGTCGGGGCATTTGTCTTTCACCACTCGCCCTTCGCCGCCGCAGTGAGGACAGGCCGACTGTGTCTGCATCTGCCCAAGTATGGTGCGGCGCACCTCGACCACCACTCCGCTGCCGTGACAGTGCGGGCAGGTCTCCAGTTGGCCCGTTCGTGACCCGCTGCCGCCGCAGGTCTTGCAGGGCACATATTTCGTCACCTTCACCTTTTTCTCCACGCCGGAGTCTATCTCCTCGAGGGTGAGCGGCATCTTGATTCTCAAGTTCGACCCGCGCATCACTCGCCGTTGCTGACGGCCGCCTCCGCCAAAGCCCGAGAAGCCGCTGAATCCGCCAAAGCCGCGTCCGCCGCCGAACAAATCGCCGAAGATATCGCCAAACTGCGAGAATATGTCGTTCATATCCATGCCGCCTCCTCCGAATCCGCCGGCTCCGTCAACTCCAGCGTGGCCAAACTGGTCGTAGCGTGCTTTCTTATCGGGGTCGCTCAACACACTGTATGCCTCTGCCGCCTCCTTGAACTTCTCCTCGGCCTCTTTGTCGTCGGGATTGCGGTCGGGGTGATATTGAAGCGCAAGTTTGCGGTATGCCTTCTTCAATTCCTCTGGTGTCGCGTTCTTGCCTACACCCAATACCTCGTAATAATCTCTTTTTGTTGCCATTTCGATTGAATCGTGAAAGTTGAAATTCGGATTTCGAAATTCATAATTGACTCACTTCATGTAATTATTCATCGGTGTTCGCAGCCTTCGGCACAAAGTCAGCTACTCACACTGCCACCACCACTTTTGCGTGGCGCAGCACCTTGTCGTTCAAGTAGTAGCCTTTCTGTATCTCGTCTATTATCTTGTTTTTCTTTTCCTCCTCTGTGGCTGGAATCTGTGTGACAGCCTCGTGCAGGTCGGAGTCAAACGCCTCTCCTATCGACTGCATCTGCTTCACGCCTTTCTGTTCCAAGGTTTTCAACAGCTTGTCATAGATGAGTTTCACGCCCTCTTTGGCCTCGCTTTCCTCACCCATGGCCGTCAGCGCGCGTTCCATGTCATCCACCACTGGCAGTATGGCCTTCACCATCTCCTTGTGGCCGCCCAGCTGCAGCTCTATCTTCTCCTGGCTGGTGCGCCTGCGGTAGTTCTCAAACTCGGCATACAGACGGGTATATTTATCCTGCATCTCGGCAAGCTTCTCGCCCATCTCCTGCAGTTTCTCCGTCGCCTCGTCCGCCAGTTCGGCGGCCGGTTCCTCGTTTTCAGGCTCCGACGGGGTTGCTTCGCCCTCTGTCTCGGGTGTCACATTTTCCGTATCGGCCGTTTCAACCTTCTCGGTTTCAGCCGTTTCCTCTGTATCCGGAGCGTTCTGCTCCAGATTCTCTTTCTTTATTTTTTCCATTATATGTCTTAATTTCATAATAATAAGTCGCCATTACTGATACAAAAGCAGTGCCACCCCACTGAGTGCTGTCATTTTGTCAGCACCTACCACACAAACACATCCTGCCATTGTTTCGGGCGGCGTGCCACTTCCCAGCGGAATCCCTTCAGCAGGCGCCACTCGTCGGGCAGCTGTTTGTCGGGGTATGTCTGCATGTCGGGCTGGCCGAATGCCGACACCCGCACAGGCTCGTTGTCCTTGAAATAGACCCTCATGTCGGTGCTCACACCGGCGTTCACGCCCACTATCGACTTGCGCACCGTCTTGTGCATCACGCTGTCCACGACACGCCTCACCGTGTCTTCCTCCGTGATGTAATAGGTCATCTGCGCGTTGGCCAAGATATCCACATACGACGGGTTGCCCTCCACAAAATAGGCATCCATATTCTTGCTTTTCACCTGGTTGTACCGCTTCGAGTCCAGCTGCTGTATGAGCATGCAGTTGCTTCTCAAGTTCACCTCACGCAACCCTGTCGTGTCATGCCTTGCCATGATGGTGTCTGCCGTGCACTGCATACTGTCGTACCACAGCACTGGATCTCCGTAGAGCACCATCAGCGAGTCCTTGACCCAGTAGTTGCACGAGTCGCACATTCCCTGGCTACCCTCCCTGTAGGTCTTCACATGGTGGAACACCTCTATCAGTTCCGCCTCGTTGTCGGCGTTGTTGAAAACATATATCGTGTCGCCGTGCATATAGAGCGAGTCCTCGGGCTTCTCCTTGTCGGCCTTGACAACCAGTGCGCTGTCCGTCACAAACGACATGCGCTTTCTCTGATCGGTCTGCCCGTAGCGCCCTGTGCAGGTCAGGTTGTTCGTCGTGTCAAGTATGCAGACATTCGACACAGCCTCGCCGAAACGCCGGTTGTCGTCGAAAAAGAGCGTATCGCCAGTCAGCACCTTCGACCCGTTCACCACCTTCGAGTTCTCATACGACCACGACTCACGCGTCTTGGTGTTATAAGTCCCGTAAGTGCTATAGACCGTCGTCGAGTCGCTGTATATCACCGACGGTCCCACAAAGAAGGCATCCTCCGTACTCATGTTGTAGAACAGTGTGTCCGTCTCCAAGCGCGATGTCGTGTCGCTCAGCACCACCTCGTCGTATATCTCGAAATCCTCGGTGTCCGAGAAGTAGAACCCCTTGCGGCTCACCAGCGTGCGGCTGCCGTTGACCGTGTGGCCCCACCAAAAGTATGTTGCGCGGCTCTCGTTGCGGTCGTATGACATCTGCGGGGTTTTAAGCACCGTCTGACCGTCTATCAACACCACCGAGTCGCCCCAGATATTCACCACCCGTGCCTCGCCGTCATAGTACATGCTGTCGCCCGTGATGGTTGTCGTGTCGTTAACTATGATTTTTATGTGCCGATAGGCCGTGAAGTCGTTCTTCTTGGTGTTGAGCAGAGCCGAGTCGGCATACAGCCACATACCCTCGTGCTCGGCCTTCACCTTCTGGTACAGAATCCACACGTCGGCGTTGTCAGCCTTGCGGCTTCCCATGCCCGCCTCGTAGGTGATGAGCTTCTGCGCCATAGCCGACTGGACAAGCACCAGTATCGCCAACAATAATATTTTTAGTCCTTTAGCAAACATTCCTTTGCAATAGAATGTGCAAAGTTACAAAATTCCCCCGAATCACCCGAACAAAACATCAACACCTCCTAAATAAAGTATAGTGAAAACTCATCCCAAGCTTAACCCATCCTCAAACCTACCATGTAGTTTATCGGATGCAATCCGGATGCAATCCGGATGCAATGAAGATGCAATGAAGATGCTTTTGTTCGGACGTGCCGGGTTTACAAATCCGACACAACGAAAACAACGGAGGACAACGGGTGGGCGGGCAGGCGGCAGGCAGCGCAGTCAAATCTGGCACGACGGGCGGACTGAAAATCCGGCACGACGGAATACCCCGATTCCCCCGACGGCTATCGCCGTATGGGAAAATCGGGGTTGGGGGTATGTTTAACATTTTAATTTGTTTTAATCCTTAACGAGGCGCACCGACCGTCCGTAGCGGCCGCCACCACCCATCAAGTCGAATTGGCTCGTCATAAGTCTCAAGTCCCACACAGCGGTCGCATCGCGCGTACTCGACCAATAGCCACCGGCCGCACCTATGTTGTACACCTCAGTGCTTTCGCGGATGCCTGCAGCAGGAAGGAATATAGCACCAGCCGTCTCCAGTGCCGTCCACTGCTCTATTGTGTATGTATTGCCTGTATATGTGACAGTCGCTGTGTTTATATTCACTAATTCTGTTACCCCCGCAGGCATAGTAAAGTCGTCCGGAAGTATTATCGCCCCTGTCACATCGCCAACAGTCGCTTTTGCATACCGCGCATTAGCCGTTCCACCAACTGTCGATGCACTCCTCGTAAACAACAGATAATTCCACTCGTCCATTGTCAACGATCTCCACATCCCTGCCTGGTTTCCGCCGTTGCTGATGGCGTTATACACGCCCCAGTCGGCGTTGGCATAATCGCCTGTCAGGCTGTTCGTCGAATAATCGTCGTCCGTTGTGCTCGTCGCCCACGGCTGATAGGCATTCGCTCCGCTGTTCCATCCGCTCGTTCCCCAGCCGAAGAGGTCTATCCAGCCGTTGTAGCTCGGAGAAATATTGCTGTTGTCGTTGCCGACATAGTCATATTGGTTCTCGGCGAAGCGCCAGGTGTCCTGCGCCGCGTTGTACTGCAGGTTGCCCTTCGAGAAGTTCACCGTCGAAGACGCCGACACCGAGAAAGTCTTCACCGACGCCCCGTTCTCGTCAAACGCCTCCGATGTCGTAGGTGTAGCACTTTTCACCGCACGGACAGGCATTCCGAGCATACGGTCGTTGAGCTCCACACTCGCATTGTCAGAGGCAAAAGTGAATTGCACCGCAGAACTTGTAAAATCCGTGTAGAGCGAACTCGACCAGTAGCGCCCTGTCGCGCCCGCTTCAATCGTCGATGCACCGTATTTGGCGCCGCCAGCAGGCAAGAACAGGTAATTGCCGTTGGCGTTGCTGGTGAATTTCCAGCCGTTCACTCCGTTCTGTGTTGTCCATACACCTGTGGAGTTGTCTATCAATTCCTGCCACTCCGCTTCGGTCGGCATGTGGCTGGTGTTGCCCAGGGCGTCTCTCGCTGCATCGTCGCCGTCCACAAGGACAGTCAGCGTGTCAGTGAAACCATCAAGTCCACTGCTCGCATCGTTGCAGTATTTCGTCAAGGTGTTTGCACTTGTTCCGTATCTGTATGTGTCCCATGTGTAGTTCTCCTTCGTAGTTGTCTCACCCCAGGCAAAGTACGAGCCGTATTCCTCCGGTGCCGAGGCTCCGAGGTTCACGCTGTACCACTGAGTGCCGCTCGGCAAGCCCATGTCTATCCACTCGCCTGTCTCCTGTGGCTCTGTGTTGCCTCCGCCCACATCAGAATCTTTAACGAGACGCACCGCGAACCCGTAGGAGTAATTGCCGGTGTTCACATAAACACTGTTAGAGAAGAAGACCATGTATAACGCGACGTACTCACCGCTGGACGTACTCGACCAATAGTTGGCGTTATAACCCACGTCATCCACCGACGTACCGCTGCGGTAGCCAGTAGTAGGCAAGAATATAGCGCCAGCTGTCTCCAACGCCGTCCACTGTTCTGTGGTATATGTATTGCCGGCAAAAGCGGCATTCTTTGTGTTTATATTCCCTAATTCTACCCCCGCAGGCATAGTAAAGCTGTCGGGAAGGATTATCAATCCTATCACACCGCCAACAGTCGCCTTCGCATACCGTGCACTATCCACGCCATTAACCGTGGACGCACTCCTCGTATTCAAAAGATACTCCCACTCGTCCGACTTCATCGTGCGCCACATCCCTGCCGCGTTACCGCCATTGCTGATGGCGTTATACACTCCCCAGTCGGCGTTGGCATAATCTCCTGTCAGGTTGTTCGTATAACTGCCACCTGGATAATAATCGGAATACTCCTCACTCGTCGCCCAGGGCTGGTATGCATTCGCTCCGCTACTCCAGCCGCTTGTACCCCACCCGAAGAGGTCTATCCAGCCGTCGTATGTTTCCGAAATATTGGCGTTGGCAGCACCAATCGTATCCCACTGGTTCTCCGCGAAGCGCCAGGTGTCCTGCGCCGCGTTGTACTGCAGGTTGCCCTTCG
>Ga0310696_10003333_pt1 | contig 20161 bp, 16 predicted proteins | sample AusTroGonzalo_MG_4_FD_203885 | JGI IMG/M metagenome (GOLD analysis project Ga0310696, IMG submission 203885) | Bovine rumen microbial communities from tropical cattle in Woodstock, Queensland, Australia - Gonzalo_02 (v2) (version 2) | ecosystem: Host-associated > Mammals > Digestive system >... | reverse complement strand
AACCGACGCCGAACAGTTTTGTTTTGTTTGCCGATAAAGCCAGCGATTATATTATTGCCACGACCGAACCCGGTGTTGATAATTCCAAGATTATGGGGGAATCTCTGGCGGTGATGAAATGGTATTCGGAAGATTTGAAGGGCGGAATTCCTTTTGATTACAAAGGCGTAAAATATATTCCGTATATCAAGGATTTAAATAACGGCTTGTTTCTGATTGTTAATGTGCCGCTGTTTGAGCTGTTTCATACCGCAATTCATCATTTGAACGTATTGTTGAGTGTGTTATTGATTTGTACTCTTTTGATTGTGAGCATTCTGTTTTGGGTTTTAAGACGCAACATCAATGAGCCGATTTCTAAGTTGACCGAAATCGCTCAAAGAATCAGTCAGGGAGACTTGGAAAAAACCATTCGTTTGGATGAACCTTCGGAGTTGGCGCAGTTGGCCTCGGCATTTAATAAGATGAAAACCGATATTAAAACGCATCTTATTCAGCTGGCGAAAATTTCCAGTGAAAAAGAAAAAATCGAATCAGAATTGGCAATTGCTCAAAATATTCAAACCTCAGCTTTACCGACAAACTTTCCTAAGGACGAACATTTTGCCTTAGTCGCTTCTATGACGCCGGCAAGAGAAGTCGGAGGTGATTTTTATGACTTTTTCCCGATTGACGATAATCGTTATGCTTTTGTGGTAGCCGATGTTTCCGGTAAAGGTATTACGGCTGCTTTGTATATGATGTCGGCTAAAACGGCCATTAAAAGTATGTTGCAGGCCGGTTATCCTTTGGAAGAAGCAATAAACAAAGCCAATAATACTCTTTGCGATAATCAGTCCGGAATGTTCGTAACTGCTTTTATCGGTATTCTGAATTTGCGAAACGGTAAAATTCAATATGTTAATGCCGGACATTGTCCGCCGTTGCATAAGAACGAAAACGGATACGATTATATTGATATGAATCGCAATATGGTTTTGGGTGCTATGGAGGATTATAATTTTGTGAGCAGAGAGCTGGTATTACAAAATCAGGAACGTCTGTTTTTGTATACCGACGGTGTGACGGAGGCTCAGAACAAAAAGCATGAAATGTATGGGGAAGAGCGTTTGAAAACAACCTTAAATCATAAGGAAGTATCTTTATCTGATACCTTAACCTATATTCGTAATGATATCGGTAAGTTTGTGAAAAAGGCTCCGCAGTCTGACGATATTACCATGCTGGCCATAGAGTTTCATAAAAGCAAATAAATATATCATATAAAAAATTGGATATAAATAATGGTTGTTGATAATGACGGTATAATAAATCTGAGCAATCAAACGGCTGAATGCAGAATTTCTCTTTGGGGTGGACAGATTATTTCGTATCGTCCCAAAACCGAAGAACATGATGTTTTTTGGATGGGAGATTTAAACAAATTCGACAATGCTTCGGCTATTCGCGGCGGAGTACCGGTTTGCTGGCCACGGTTTGCAGCCGAAAAACTCAACGAACATTTTCCGCGTCACGGTTTTGCCCGAATTTCCGCTTGGAAGTTGCAGAAATCGGAAGTAACCGATGATAAAATCGAAGTTGAATTATCTTTAGTACCGGAAGCAAAATATAATGCCAAAATTATGGCCGATTTGCGCATCAAAATAACCGACAAACTGGAATGCAGTTTAGAGACGACCAATCTCGGTGATGAGGATTTTAAATTCAGTGAAGCACTGCATGCTTATTTCAACGTCGGCAACCGAGATGAAACCGTTATCAGAGGCTTAGCCGGTTACGATTACCAAAGTTCACTCGACGGAAAAATATACAGATTGGAAAAAGATTTGGTCATCAAAGACGAATTTGATGCCGCTTTTATAAATCATTCGCAAGCGGTGGAAATTGTCGATAAGGAATATAAGCGTATTATAACCGTGAATAAAATCGGTTCAAAGAAAACCGTGGTATGGAACCCGAATAAAGATTTGGCCGAGATGAGTGCGGGACAATATCGTAATTTTATTTGTGTCGAGCCGGCAAATCAGGGCGAAGATTTTGTTACGTTGAAACCTCAACAAAAACATAAAATGACAATGATTGTAAATGTTGAGAAAATAATTTAAGTTACATTGCGTTAAATGCCGATTTTATGAGCTTAGGATTGTTGTTTATGAAAAGGGTTTTTTACTTGAAAAGCTTAGTTGATTGCTATACCTTAAATATCAATTTTGAAGAGGTTTGAAAGTAATATGACAGATTTGTTTGAAACAACGACGGCAACTCAGGGAAAAGTTGAATACGGGGCGCAGGATATTGAGGTACTGGAGGGTTTGGAACCGGTGCGTCATCGTCCGGGTATGTACATAGGCGGCACCGATATTCAGGCAATGCACCACTTGGTGGCGGAGATTTTGGATAACTCAATGGATGAGGCGGTGGCCGGATATGCCAATCATATCGATGTAACGGTTAATGCCGATGGTTCGGTGACAATTACCGATAACGGACGCGGTATTCCGGTTGACGAACATCCAAAATATCCGGGAGTATCGGCATTGGAGGTTATTTTAACCACCTTACACTCCGGCGGTAAATTCGGTAGCGGAGTTTATAAGGTTTCCGGCGGTTTACACGGTGTCGGATTGTCGGTTGTGAATGCGCTGTCCGAAAAACTGGTGGTAGAGGTTGCCCGTGATAAAAAATTATATCGTCAGGAATATTCCAAAGGTAAGCCGCTCACCAAATTAGAGTTGGTCGGCAACTGTCCAAATCGTCGCGGTACTTCCATAACTTTCAAGCCTGATGCCGAGATTTTTGAAGGCAATAACGAGTTCGTGGTTAATCGTATTTATCGCATGGCGCGTTCCAAGGCTTTCTTGTTCAAAGGAGTAAAAATAAATTGGAGTTGTGCTCCGGAATTGATTGTGGAGGGCGATACCACTCCGCAAACCGCCGAATTGCATTATCCGAACGGTCTGGCAGATTTCTTGAATATTCAAATCGGCGACAGAGCTACCATAAATCGTGAGGCCTTTGTCGGAGAATCCGAACTTGCCAATAATGAAGGGCGCGTAGAATGGGCAATTACCTGGCCTTTAGATGAACAGGGGTTCGCTTATTCTTATTGCAATACGGTTATTACTCCGGACGGCGGAACCCATGAAACCGGATTTCGTTCGGCATTGATGCGCGGATTGCGTGAATACGGAGATATGGCAAATATCAAAAAAATCTCCGCAATTACCGCCGATGATTTTTTGAGTGATGCCTGCCTGATGCTTTCGGTATTCATTACCGATCCGCAATTTCAAGGTCAAACCAAAGATAAATTGACATCAACCAAAGCCGTTCATTTGGTGGAAACGGCAGTTAAGGATTCCTTTGACCATTGGCTTTCCGCCGATATCGAAAATGCCAATGCATTGATAAGTTATGTTTTGGAGAGAGCGGAAGCGCGTAAGAAGAAAAAAGAAGAGAGACAACAACTTCGCAAAGCACCGACCAAAAAATTACGTTTACCGGGTAAACTTGCCGATTGTTCTCAGGCAGCGGCCGAAAATACCGAAATATTTATCGTCGAGGGTGATTCCGCCGGCGGTTCGGCTAAACAGGGTCGCGATCGCGTCACCCAAGCTATATTGCCGTTACGCGGTAAAATATTGAATGTGGCCAGTGCTTCGGTAGAACGTATCGGGCAAAATCAGGAAATCAAGGATATGATTGAAGCTCTCGGTTGCGGAGTTAAAGAAAATTATAACGAAGACAATCTGCGTTATGAAAAAATTATCATTATGACCGATGCCGACGTGGACGGAGCGCACATTACATCGCTTTTAATGACTTTCTTCTATCAGCATATGCCGAAGCTGATTGAAAACGGGCATTTATTTATTGCCACTCCGCCGTTGTATAAAATCATTGTCGGTGGGAAGAATTACTACGCTTTGGATGATGAAGAAAAAGATAAAATCTTAAAGAAAGTCGTTAAGGGTAATGTTAAACCGGATATCAGTCGCTTTAAAGGATTGGGCGAAATGAGTCCGGCTCAGCTTAAAGAAACCACGATGGATAAAAATAATCGTATATTGTTGCGCGTAACGATACCGAGTACCAATACCGAAGAGGGAAGAGCCGAAGATTTCGAAACCCGTCGTCAGGTTGAGCGCCTGATGGGTAAAGATCCGGAACAACGTTTCCGTTTCATTATCGAGCGCGCTAAATTCGTGGATAATCTGGATATTTAAGCAAACAGTTATTGACTTTACGTGAGGATTCTTGTATTTTCATCTCAGGCAAGATGATAACTTGCTTGAGGTCTGAAAACCTCTAGATACACGTTTGTGTAAAACGTCATTTTACACGCTTTCTGGCTATATGACCGGAAGGCGGTAAAATAAGCCTTTGCGGTCAATATACCGCACTACATTGTATCTGTAGTTTTCAGCTTCCGGTCGCTTTCATCAAGCGGCTTTATTTTTTAGGAGATGAAAAACTATGTCAGAAAATGCGATTTTTGACGGCAAAGTGAGTATTTGTCAAACCATTGAATATCATGAAGAAATAAGTGCAGCCGAATATGATTTACGAATAGCGGCGCAGTTTATGAATGAAGACGAATTAAACAAAGTCATTAAATACATCAAACGTATTACGCAAAATCGCTTTCCTTTACATGGCGATAAAAAGTACAGGTTGAAAAAAAACAAGTTTTACGGCAAAGAGGTTTTCTGAACGCATAAATACGCTTAATTATCCTCGTTATCAATTTCATGATTTAAGACATCACAGACAACATCGTAATCAAATCCGGCGCGAATAAGCGTTGCCATATCTTTCTGCTTGAATTCACGGCGGATATCTTCCGGTCGATAAGGGCCTATTTTTTTACGTTTTGCCAGTTTGAGCGCCATTTCGAAAGGATTATATTCCTGTTGTTGCAAAATTTCACTGATTTGTGATGAAGGGATACCTTTGGCTTTCAGTTTATTGGCAATATAGCGCGCCGGTTTTCCGGCATTCAAATAGCTTTGTACTTTTATTTCGGTATAACGGGCATCATCTAAGTAGTGCAGGCGCTCAAATTCTGACAACACATCTTCGACCCAATAATATGCTTCCTGCTTGTTCCACTCGGGATTTTCACGGGCATAGGCATCAATACGCCGATGCAACACCGCCCGCAGATTTTCTACCGAAGATTCAAAACGCTTGAGATAATAAAGACCTATATTTTTCAATCTTTGCGGAGTGATTTTTTTCTGCGGTTTACGTTTATGCGCAGTCGGTAAAGCGGTATTTTCTTCATTATTTTCGTTAAACACTTGAAAAATCCTTCAAAACAAACTAAATTTGCAACAATTATATAACAAAGAGGTTTTTAAATGATGAACGATAGAGGTCTTTCTTTTAATTTGGATAACAATGCTTTTCGCGGACGCATTGTGCGCTTGGATAAAGTTTTAAGCGATATTTTTTCACATCAAACCTATCCGGATAATGTTGCGGCGGCAGTGGCGGAAACTTCGGCTTTGGGAGTGTTGATTTCTTCATTGATGAAGTTTGAAGGCATTTTCACTTTGCAAATTCAAGGAAGCGGTCCGCTTTCGGTTTTGGTTGCCGATGTTACTTCGGAAGGAAAGGTAAGAGCAACCGCTAAATATGATGCCAAAGCCATTGAAGAAGCACAGGTTTTGCGTAAAACCGAAGGACAAATTGAACCGGCTCCGCATTGGTTAGAGCAGGGTAATCTGATTTTTACCATCGATCAGGGTAAAAATACCGAACTTTATCAGGGAGTAGTGGATTTACAAGGCAAAAATCTGGCCGAATGTGCTTTGCGTTATTTCAAAAATTCCGAACAGATTGATACCCACTTAAGACTGTTTTTACAAAAAGACGGTGAGACTTGGAAGTCGGCTGGAATTTTGTTGCAGAAAATGCCGACCAATGGCGGTAAAGATGTTTCGGATGACAAAGACGAGCTTGCGGAACTTTGGAACGAAGATAAGACTTTGACAGACAGCTTAAAGCAAGAAGAAATTTTTGATGAAAAATTGAGCTTGGAAGACATTTTATTCCGCTTGTTTCATGAACATCAAGTGCGAGTAGCCAAAGAAAACGAATATCATTTCGGTTGTCGATGCAGTCGGGATAAATTGCTTAACACCTTAAGTTCAATGAAAAAAGAAGATATTGATGAAATGGCGGAAAACGGGAAAATCACCGCTACCTGTAATTTCTGCGGACAAGTTTATTCCTTTGACGTGAGCGAACTCGTTAAACACTGAGATGTAAAAGGCAAAAAAACAACCTCAAAATTTGAGGTTGTTTTTTTATTAATTCGGTAAAAAAATCAGTGTCTTAAATATATATTAAACATTCTTGACTATTTTGGAACAAATAATGGTTTAATCTGAATAGGATATAAAAATGAAAAGTTTTTTCAAAATGATGCTAGTGGCTCTGACAGCTATGTCTTTCAGCGCCTGCTCAACGATGAATAACAGTACGGCGACGCCGGAAAGATACGGAGATTTACATTTTGACAACAAGGCTCCGATTCCGTTGATGGTCAAGACAGTTAACATTAAATCGGAATTCACCCCGTCTTTTACTCGTCCGAATGTTGAACACTTGTTCCCGATTTCAATTGAAAAAACGGCAAAAACTTGGGCTAAAGAACGTCTGGAAGCTGCCGATTTGTCATCTAATCGTACCGCTGAGTTCGTTATTCAAGATGCCAGCGTAACGGCAACCGAAGAAAAAGCCGAACAATTGTTTAGCAAAGACCGCTTGAAGTATCATGCTACCTTAAAGGTTACACTGAAAGTTATTGATAATCAGGCTTCGGCGCAAACTTCGGTTGAAGCTTATCGTGATTTGGTTATGCCGATAGATACAGCTATTGAGGATAAAGAAAAGCATTGGAACGAAATGGTTACCAATCTGTTTCAATCCTTTGATGATTACATGGAAGTTAACACTCGTAAGTACTTAAATATGTACATTAAAGACGATAAAACGATAACTCAGTTTTAGTGGCAAAGCGGGTGGTGCTCTTTATTTATTGCCGTACTTAACTGCATGAGCGGCAGTTTGATTTTGAGAGTTTTACCATCGGCATCGATTGCTTCGCAAAAACCATATAATACCGCGGCGTTTCCTTCAAATGTCGCGGTATCTTCATATTCAAAGTATTCTCCAGGCTCCAAATCCGGCAGTTCTCCGTTAAAACCTTGTGTTAAATCATATTGATTGTTGCCGCGGCTGTCGGTTATGCAAAAATTCTTTTTTATCAGGCATATTCTCTTATTTGAATTATTCTCTATCCGTAAGCAATAAGCCCATAACTCGCGTCCGGTACTTTCATTATCTAACTGTTCCGGATACGCCTCAATGGCGATACCTTCCGTTTGTTCCGTATAATAATCCGCTTCGTTATTTTCAAACATAAAAAAACCTCTCAAAACTTTTTTAAGGATTCATTAACCTTTGGAAAAGTGCAAGAGGATTTTTAAAGTTATACCAAGACTTATGCACAACTATTTTATTATTTGATGCGTCCGTATCTGTCCTCAAAACGAACAATATCATTTTCATCCAAATTATCACCGATTTGTATTTCGATAAATTCCATCATAGCGGCAGATTTATTTTGAATTCTGTGTTTGGTTTCAACCGGAATATATACGGATTCTCCGGCTTTTTTATTAATTTCCATTTCCCCGAGCGTAACGGTAGCTTCACCGGCGACAATAATCCAATGTTCGGCACGGAAATGATGTAATTGCAATGAAAGAATTTCGCCCGGATTTACCGTAATATGTTTTACGCAAAATCCCTTTCCGCAATCAACAACTTCCCAAGTTCCCCACGGGCGAGTATCTTTTTGGCCGCACATATATGTATTTGCCATTTAAATCTCCTTTTTTTAGTTTACATAAATTAAAAAATAATATAAACAATAAGGAAAATGTTGCAACAATTTTTATAGGAATGTTCATGCAAATTTCTACTGCCGTCAGTGAAGCTCTTGCTATACAACGTTTAATCAGTGCCGAGTTATTGAAAACTAATTCGATGCCGGAAAAACTTCATAAAATATTGAAGTCTTTTGTTACGGCTACTAAGGCGCAATCTGCAATATTATATGCAACCGTTGATGAAAACTATCTGGAGATGGTAGGGGAATATCATGCCGAAAACTACAAAACCAATATTCGCTATAATGAAGATTATATCGGAAAAAGCGCGGCTTTTAAGCGTCCGCAACAAGAAGCAAATCAAGCTTTGAATGTTTCGATGATAAGTATTCCGGTTGTACGTTCAAATATGACAATCGGAGCTCTTATTCTTACTAAAAACGGTGCGGAAGGATTTAATGAAAGCGAAGCGGAATTTGCTGAAACTTTGGTATTATCATTGTCAGATTTATTTTCGACCAATGATTTTACCGACTATCGCAATCAGATAATCAGAGAAAAAGGTATTGTGGTACGCGACGCTCTGCACGGAGTTTCACTCAATAAAGGTTTCGGCGTGGGAAAAGCCGTCTTTCATCGCCGTCATCGTGATTTGGTAAACATCTTTGCCGAAAATATCGAATTGGAAAAATCAAAACTTGCCGAAGGTCGTGAGCGTATGGTCAAATATATTGACACTAAAATAGCTCAGGCGGGGAGCTCAATCGGTAATACGGCCGATATTATGGAAGCATATAAAATGTTTGCGCTGGATAAAGGTTGGTATAAAAAAATCAGCGCGGATATTGACAAGGGATATACGGCAGAAGCTGCGGTTGAGCATGTTTATGAAGATATGTGGAACAAATTATCGGCCACAAACGATACTTATTTGCGTGAAAGATTATATGATTTGCGCGATGTTTCCGACCGTTTGCGTGCATTTATTGCCGGTGATGAAAACAGTATAGAAGTTGCGGCAGATGAAGATATTATCATCATTGCTCAAACTATGGGACCTGCCGATTTAATGGATTATGATTATGAACGTATTCGCGGGTTAATTATAGAAGATTGTACTCCGACCATGCATGTGGTTATTGTGGCTAAGGCTTTGAACATTCCGGTAATAGCTAAAATACGAGGTATCTTAAAGGAAATCAAACCGGGAGAAACCATTGCCGTAAACGGCGATGAAGCGCTGGTATATACACATCCTTCCGAGCGGATGATAAACGATTATCAGAAAAAATCGTCCGGTCTGAAAAAAGTATTCAGCGAACTTAATAAAATTAAAGACTTGCCGACCGAAACTCTGGACGGTGTGAAAATAAATCTGGCCATGAATTACGGTTTGGATTTGGATTATGAATACATAAAACCGACCAAATGCTCCGGTATCGGCTTATATCGTACGGAAATTACGTTCATGTCTGCCGATAAAATGCCGAATGTGGAAAGTCAGGAACGCCAATATAAAAAGCTTTTTGATGCGATGGGAAATAAAAAAATCATCTTTCGCAGTCTGGATGTGGGTTCCGACAAATTTTTGCCTTATTGGGGCGAGTTGAAAGAAGAAAATCCGGCTTTGGGATGGCGGGCTATTCGTATAACATTGGACAGACGTGCAATACTTAAGCGGCAAATCAGGGCAATGTTACGTGCTGCTGCCGGTAAAGAATTGAATGTTATGTTTCCGATGATTTCTTCTTTGCAGGAATTTATAGATGCCAAAGAAACTTTAATGTTGGAATATGAACGGGAAAAGCAAGGAAAAGTACCGACTGCCAAAAGTGTAAACGTAGGTATTATGATTGAAGTACCGTCGGTGTTATTCCAACTTGACGAGTTATTGCAACAAGTTGATTTTGTTTCAGTCGGAACCAATGACTTGTATCAATTTGTATTTGCTTGCGATAGAGGAAATCCGCGATTATCCGACAGGTATGATGTGTTATCGGCTCCGTTTTTGCGCTTAATGAAACAAATTATTGATAAGTCAAGTCAATATAAAGTATATTGTTCGGTTTGCGGAGAAATGGCCGGAAATCCTTTGGAAGCAATGGCATTGATTGGTTTGGGATATCGTAATTTATCGGTATCAGGAGCATCGTTTGCCAGAGTAAAGAAGATGATTATGAGTATGAAGGAAGTTGATGTGGAAGATTATATAAAAAGTCTTTTAAAATCACCGAAAAACAGTATAAGGCAACAATTAATGGCTTATGCCTACGATCATGGTATTGAAATTGATTAAAATTTATGTTATAAGCACAGCACAGGAGAAAAACAGTGGAAGATATAACAGAAAACGAGCAGGTGCAAACTATCGGCGAAATGCTGAAAAATGCTCGTATTAAACAAAACAAAAGTATTGAGGAAATAGCTGAAGAATTGTGTGTTCGCAAGTTTTATTTGAATGCCATTGAAAATATGGATATTGCGAATATGCCTCCAATGCCTTACAGCTTGGGATTTGTACGCAGTTATGCTAAATTGTTGGGCTTGAACAGTGATCGTATAGTGGCTTCATATAAACAGGTTATTACCGGAGAAGATGAAACACCGCCTCATAATGAAAGCAGAACGGAAATATCAACTCCTAAATTAAAACATTTTATTTTTGGTATTATAGGATTGGCTCTGTTGGCTGCCGCTTGGTCGGTTTTTCCGACAACTTCAAAATTTGAAGATGTGGTTGTTACGGAAAACGATACGGCAACGGTACCGGAACCGCTGATTATTTCCGAAGCTGAAGAAACCGAGGAAACGGCTGATAAATCTTCAGAAAAAACTTCTGAAGACAGTGAAGTAAAAACCGAAGAAACAAGTAAAGAGGCGGCAACCGAAAAAGCAGACGATAAGGCTGAAAAGAAAGAAACCTTAACGGAAAAGGTTGTTTTGCCTCAGATGAAACTGGTTTTGAACGGTCCGTCTTGGTTGGAATTAAAACAAGGACAGAAAGTATTGTTAAGCGGTATATATAACAAGGGTTATAAATATGATATTCCGTCGGAAGAAGGGTTGATTATAACCGTAGGTAAACCGGGAAACGTTCGTTTTTTGTTAGACGGTAAGCCGATTGTGGTAGCGACCGCCAGAAATCGTAAAAATATAAGTTTGGATACTTATTTCAAAAAACAAGATTAGGTACGTAATAAAATGGATAAAGTTCAGAGTGTACGCGGCACTTATGATTTGTATGGTGCTGCCAAAAGAAAGATGAAAAAAGTTACCGAGATAGGATCTTCGGTGGTTGAGCGTTACGGATTTGAAGAAATAGAAACTCCGATATTTGAGTTTACGGAAGTTTTTGCCCGTAATTTAGGTGATACATCAGATATTGTTACCAAAGAAATGTATTGCTTTGAAGATAAGGGCGGGGACAGTTTAACCCTCAGACCTGAAGGCACCGCAGGGGTTGTCAGAGCTTTTGTTTCTAACGGTATGCAACAAAATCTGCCGGTTAAATTTTATTATCACGGTCCGATGTTTCGTTATGAACGTCCGCAAAAAGGGCGTCAACGCCAATTTACTCAATTCGGAGTAGAGTTATTGGGAGTAGAAACCCCGCAAGCGGATATAGAAGTTATATCCATGGCATACGAATTTTTGCAAGAACTCGGATTAAGCGGACAGGTTACGGTAGAAATTAATTCTCTAGGGGATGAAGAAAGCCGAGATGCTTATCGTCAGAAATTGGTAGCTTATTTACAGGAACACTATGATGAACTTTCCGAAGACAGTAAAAATCGTTTGCAAAAAAATCCGCTTCGAATTTTAGATTCAAAGGAAGAATGTGATAAAATTGTGGTGGAAAATGCTCCGCTATACTCGGACAGTTTGAATGAATATTCCCAAAAGTTCTTTGCAGATGTTTTGCATGGGTTGGATATCTTAGGTATTAAATACCGTGTCAATAATCGTTTGGTGAGAGGTCTTGATTATTATTCTCATACCGTATTTGAACTTACTACCGATAAACTGGGAGCTCAAGGCACGGTTTTGGCAGGCGGACGCTATAACGGATTGGTTGCTCAAATGGGTGGCGGTGATGTGGCCGGTATCGGCTGGGCATGCGGAGTAGAGCGTTTATCGATGTTGTTGGATGAAAATGTGAATACGCCGCGTCCGATTGCCGTAATTCCGGTAGGTGAAGATACCGAAAACAAAGCTATGGAAATTGCGTATAAATTACGCGTAGCCGGATTTCATGTCGAGCAGAGTTATAGCGGTAATATGAAAAAGAGAATGATAAAGGCAAATAAGCAAAACGCTGTTAAAGCGGTCATCATCGGTTCCGATGAATTAGCTGACAATACGGTAACTCTTAAAGATTTGGACAGCGGTGAGCAAAAGACTGTTGCTACCGAGGATTTGATAAAGGAATTGCAATAATGAATTTGGATGAAAAGTTATCAAATGTTGTTAACCGATTTGAAGAAGTACAGACTTTGTTGACTTCTGATATCTCGACCGATGAACTGGTAAAGCTCAATAAGGAATTATCAACCTTAGAGCCGGTGGTTGCCGCTATCAACAACTATCGTCATCAACAACAGGTGATGGCTGATGATAAGGCAATGATGGAAGATGCCGAATTGGATAAAGAAATGCGGGAGATGGCCGAGGCCGAATATTATGAGGCTAAAGAACAATTGCCAGAATTGGAAAAGCAAATTCGTATTTTATTACTTCCGAAAGATGCCGATGATGAAAAAAATGCTATTTTGGAAGTCAGAGCCGGTACCGGCGGTGATGAAGCTGCCTTGTTCGCCGCGGTGCTTTTTGAAATGTATCAACGTTATGCGCAAAAACAAGGTTGGCAATTCGAAATCTTAGATACCAATGAAAACGGTATCGGCGGTTATAAAGAAGCTTCGGCTAAAATCACCGGTAAAGATGTATTTGCCAAACTTAAGTTTGAATCGGGTGCGCATCGCGTGCAACGGGTTCCGGTAACCGAATCGCAGGGGCGAGTACATACGTCCGCTGCTACTGTTGCGGTCTTACCGGAAATAGAGGAGGTTGATTTATATATTAATCCGGCCGATTTGAAGATTGATGTTTATCGTGCTTCCGGTGCCGGGGGACAACACGTTAACCGTACGGAATCGGCCGTTCGTATTACCCATATTCCGACAGGAGTAGTGGTACAGTGTCAGGACGAACGTTCTCAGTTCAAAAATAAAGAAAAAGCGATGAACCATTTGCGTGCTAAATTGTATGATAATCAGAAATCCACAATTGATGCCAATTATTCCGAGAAGCGTAAATTACAAGTGGGAAGCGGCGATCGCAGTGAAAGAATCAGAACCTACAACTATCCGCAAGGACGTGTTACCGACCATAGAATAAATTTGACTTTGTATAAATTGGAAGATGTAGTCAGCGGTGAAGCATTAAATGAAATTATAGATGCTTTGGTTGCGGAAGATCAGGCCGAACGCCTGGCTGAAATGGATTAAATCCTAAATTAACTCGGCTAAGGCCAGAAATTGCTCGGGAGAAATGTTCTCGGCACGCCGGGTCGGTTCAATTCCGACGCGGTCACATAATTTATCCAAATCTGGTATACTTTTCAAACTCTGACGCAACATTTTACGTCGCTGTCCGAAAGCAAGTTCTGTTATGCGTTCTACCTTTTGCATAATCTCCGGAGCCGGAATTTTCTCAAGAGGAGTGAATAACAAAACCGTTGACCAGATTTTGGGAGCCGGTACAAAACAATTCGGATTTAGGTTAAATAAAGTTTTAATTTTACAGGTAATCTGTGCTATTACGGATAAGCGACCGTAACTTTTGCTATTCGGTTGAGCGGTGATACGTTCGGCAACTTCTTTTTGGAACATTAAAGTTAAACTGCTGAAATGCTTCATATTTTTCAGCCAACTCAGCAACAAGGGTACCGATATGTTGTAAGGAAGATTACTGACAATATCTTTGGGAAAAGTGCAAGATTGCAAAAAATCATACTTTAACGCATCTCCCTCGACAATCTGCATTTTATCCCCATATACTTCACGTATTTCATTCATTATTTGTATGCAACGGCTATCCATCTCAATAACCGTCAACAACTGAGGTTCGGCTTTTAATATGGCACGGGTAAGCCCTCCAGGACCGGGGCCGATTTCGTATACCGCATGACTATTGAAATCAGATTTGTTTTGAGCTTCCAATGAACTGCGAATTATTTTGTCGGTTATATTCATATCAAGCAAAAAATTCTGTCCCAGAGATTTTTTGGCCAGCAATTCGTATTTTTCGACGGTTTCTCGCAGACTTAACAATTCACTCATTATATCTTCTTCTCTATAAGAGCCTTGTTGCGTAAATCTTTGATATATTTGTTGGAAAATTCTTCCAACTTCTTGTTTTCCAAATATGATTTAACTTGTTTGCGGTCAGGCAAATCCTTTGCATCGGTTTGCGGATTGAATACTTTTTCCATTTTGAATATGTAGTAATCATTTCCATAGGAAATAGGTGCTGAAACATTACCTTCTTTCAATTTAATCATGGCATTTTCCAATGTTGCCGGAAGTTTACCCTTGGTTACCCAACCGAGACGTCCTCCGTTAGCGGCGCTCGGACTTTGAGAAAATTGCATGGCATATAATTCGAAACGCGGATCTTGGCGCAACACTTCGACAAGTCCTTTTATGTCTTTGGCATCATTTTTGTTTATGACAATCTCGGATACCATGTACTTAGGAGTTTTCATATCCTTTTCTATATCATCATACGCGCGCTTTATTTCATTTTCACCGACACTGATTCGGCCATATCCTTTGCTTGATACAAGTTTTTTCCAGGCCAAATCGGCTTCGATTTGTTTAGTCCAGACGCTCATGCGCACATGCGCTTTATCAAGTATTTTTTTTAATTGTCCGGACGGCATTCCGTTAGACTTTTCGAAATCTCGAACGGCAGATTTAATCTCTTGCGGGGTAATATTGATTTTATTCTTTTGGGCTTCCTGAATTTTTAATTTTTCATCAATTGCCGCTTGCAATACCTTATTGGTTATCATAGCCTTGGTTTTAGCGTTATAAGGTATACCTGTTGTCAGAATAAAAGCGTTAATTCGGCTTTGCATATCACTACTGGTTATTACTTCGCCGTTTACCAAAGCATAAATTTTAAGCTCGTTTCCGTACAGTGTTATCGGCTTTAATTCTTCGGCTCGCTTACGTTCGGCTTCTTGTTGTGCCTTCATCTGTGCTTCGTATTTTGCTCTTTGTCTTTCATATTCTTCTCTTTGTTTGCGAGCAGCTTCACGTTGGCGTTGAATTTCTTCTCTTTGCTCATCGGTTAATTGCTGGTACATTTCGGCATTTCTGCGAAACATTATGGAATTAGAGGCAGGCTTTTCCATACGGGAAGCAGCATCCAATTCTTGCAAATCGACGTCGGCAGCAGCGGCTGACTTTATAAAAAATGTTGTAACTGACAATAAGAATAAAATCTTTTTCATAATATCTCCATATCTTTATGAGCCTACACTTCCAATAGTCTTGAGGAAGAAAGTAACTCCGAATTCGTAGTCATTATCCAAATCAGGGTTACTACTGTTATATTTTCTGACGGTTGTATCTACTTTGAAACATTCATCCTCATAAATGATACTTCCGCCATGTTCCAAAGAACCTCTGCTTTGCGGGGTTAAATCTTGCAGATTGTATATTTTAAGCGACCAAAATCTCGTCAATTTGGCTTTGGCTGCCGTATATAATTCCTTACGCTCTGAGTATCTGTCATTATAGTGAGTGTTTCCTTCCAAGAAGATGTATGAAATATCAAAACGTAAGAAAGACGGACCTATATCGGCACTGAATTCACTGTATTTGGCATCAAAAGTCTTTTTATCCAAACGGAAACGATAATTTAAATCAAGGTATTTATTAGGCTCAGCATTGATACGACCTACATAATCGCTGGCATGACTGCTGTTTTTGCTATCAAGAGTATTCATAAAATAGGCATGTCGGTCTTTTTCATAAGATTGAGCGATAAAGGCGGAGGTTCTGCCGAAAATATCTCCGTATGAACTCCAGTTTATTCCGTAACTGATACGGCTTCCGGTATCGTTGCGGTCATAACCGGCATAACGATCCAAATCCAGAACGTTGGTATCATCAAAATAAACATCTTCGCTGTCTTCATTCGGAATCTTGTCGGTTTTATTCTTGCTATTCGGAGCAGCTACCGCCACAATAATCGGCTCAATGATTTGACGAGTATGTTTAGTTGCTCTGGCAAACGGTAAGCGCCATTCCACACCGGTTTGCGGGAAGAATCTGGCGGTGGTTCCCGTGTAGGTATCATCTTGGGCATATGCGTATTTATTTACATAGTAAGCATCAGATTTCAATGAAGCTACAAAACGATATTTTTCGCCGAAACTACTGGTATATGGTAACTCCCATGAATTTATAGATGTAATTCTTTGGGTGCTGGTACCGTTACGATGGTAGACCGATGCCGTGTTGAAATGATTTTTGAAGTATGCGCCAAGACTGTTCGGGTCGGTATAAAATTCCGCATCAACCAAAGGAGCAATCATCGGTTTACGATTATTAATCGATCGATATTGACGTATATTACTGCGACGCAGGTTATAACTCAACATTTTGTAGTAAAACGCCTCAACGGAAACATAATCTCGTCCCGAAAATCTTTCAAAAGCAACACTGGAATCTAACCAAGCATTGTCATTATACGGTAAGTCCATTTCTTTAAGATACAAGTAATCGGAAACGTATTTTAAATCATACTTCATACGCCATAAATTGTTAATATCATATCTTCCGGAGGCATATATGTTTCCTCGGTTTTTAGGCCAATCATTGTCGTTACCCCTTAAATAAGAACCGCTTATCGTGGTATTGGCGTTGTAAAAATAATGACTGTAAGTACCGGATAAAACTATATCTTTATCAGAAGAAAATATAGGGTCAAACAAAACATTGGTTTGGTCATCTACTGCCCAAAAATAGCGAGGTTGCAAATAAGCTCCCAAAAAGCTGGAACTTCCCAAAGTCGGTTGTAAAAAACCGGAACGACGTTTCACATTGGGATCAGGGTGTGTTAAAAACGGCGTATAAAATACCGGCACTCCTTTCACATAAACAAAGGCATCGTTATAATTAACATTTTGCGAAACCTCATTATGTTGAACTTTACGGGCACCAACCAGCCACAACGGAGATTTTCCTTCGCAAATATCACAAGCGGTATATGTGGCATAACTTAATACTTTTGTTTTATTGTCTTTACGACGAAATCTCTCGGCCGTAACCGTTGACTTATCTTTAAGAATGGCCTTAATGTTGTACATATCTCCCACGGACATATTATCGGCCAAATTAACATAAGTAGTGTTTATAACGGCACCATCGGCGGTATGCAGTATTGTTTTCCCGTGAGCCGTAATGGTATCATTGTCTTGATTATATTCCAATCTGTCGGTAATAAGGCGCATACCGTTGTATTTTATCTCAACGTTACCTTTAGCTGTAATAACCGATGATTTTTCGTCATTTATCATTTCTTCGGCGCTGAACTCAATCGGCTCAATAATTGCAGAATCATTATTTTGCTCGGACGTCAAGTTGAAATCCGTAATATTATTACTGACATACATGTTGGACTTAGGTTCTTTAATTTCCTTACGCTGTATTTCTCCCGCTTCGGTTACGGCATGTGCCGGAACAATCGAAAAACAGACAATTATTGTTACAAGTATTATTTTAAATAAATCAGATTTCATTTTTCAGCCTTTTTACGCTTCTTAAGTGGTAAAAATAAAACGGATTGTACATATATAACAAATATATACATACAAATAAAGGTATAATACAATTCATATAGAACAGAGGTAATAAAATCAGTGTTTTCCCGGCCAAATTCGTTAGCGCCAAATCAACCCCGCAAATCAGTATCATGAAGAATACTTCAATGGCAATTATTCTGGTTTGTCCGCGTCTGTTAAAATTGCTTATCAACAATCCGGTGCATGCCAGCAAAGCAAAAACCAGATTATAGAACGGGTAAATGATACGGCGATGCCCTTCAACTATATTTTTGCGCACATCTTGCGGAGACAGACTTTTATCTTGAGCGGAATTCAGTAATTCGGAAATACTTTTTTCACGTACCGATTCATTTTTTTTCTGAGATGAGCCGGCGGTGTTAAATTCTGCCGAATAACGAGAAAATGCCAACGAATTAAACGTGTAATTATTGCGGTCTATTTCCTGACGTACACCATTGATAAATAAAATACGCGGACCGTTAGGTGTATGAATGAGACGTCCTTTTTCGGCGGTGAGGGTAACCTTTACGTTTGGCTTGCTTTCATCACTGACGAAAATACCCGAAACGGAACCGTCATTTTCATGTTTATCAATGAATATGGTAATACCGTTTTTGAGCGGAGTAAATTCACCTTCGCGAAAAATCATTTGAGTAATATTATTTTTCACGCGCCATTCTAAATCTCTGAAATTCCTTTCGGCATCAGGAATGGCGACATTCATTACATAAATATTGAACAGCGACAACAAAATGCCGATAAGAATGGCCGCCTTGGCATTTTTTTGCGGACTGATACCGGTAGATTGCATAACAATCAACTCGCGATCGGCAATGAGTCGGTTATATACGAAAAGGACTGCCACAAAAACGGCAATCGGGGAAAGTACATTGAAAATACGCGGCATTAACAAAGATGTCATTTGGATAAACAGATAAATAGGCAATCCCTGACGGGTAACCATTTCCACAAATTTTAAAGATTGCGTAAGCCAAAGCATTGCCAATAACGAAAAAGAAATCAGCAAAAAGCCTACGAATATCTGTCGAAAAATGTATCTATCCAATATTTTCATAGGCGTGATTATAATCGCTAATTTTTAAGATTAAAACAATAATTTACAAGATATACAACAAAAAAAACACCCTCGCGGGTGCCTTTTTAATCAACATATCGAACTAAAATCTGAAATCACGTCCGGTATTGTTTTTAATATTATCAAGCCATTTTTGAGTGAGTTCGGCCGTTTTTGTCGGTAAAGTGCTCAGTTCTTTGGCTATGAGTTGTTCTCCGACCAGGCGAGTTTCATCCGAGGCATAGTCGCTCAAATATTCTTGCAAAGTCAGCAAGGCGTTGGGATGACAGCAATTATGAATTTGTTTGGTCTTGCACAATTCCATAAAGCGATCTCCGGTACGGCCGGCACGATAGCAAGCAGTGCAGAAGCTCGGAATATAGCCGAGTTTCATCAACCAAAGAATTACTTCATCAAGTGTCCGATTGTCGATAACATCAAATTGCGCCGAATTCGGTTCTTCTTGGCTTTTATCGGCATAACCGCCGACCGAGGTCTTAGAACCTCCGGAAAGCTGTGAAATGCCTAATTCCAGCACACGTTCACGAGTTTTAGGGCTCTCTCTGGTGGAGATTATCATGCCGGTGTATGGAACGGCAATTCTTAAACAAGCTACGATTTTGGAAAATATATCATCGTTTATGCAATCTTTGAAATCATCGGTATTTATGTCATCAGCCGGTCGCAAACGCGGAACGCTGATTGTGTGAGGTCCAACCCCGTGTACGGCTTCTAAGTGTTCGGCATGCATCAACAATCCGGTAAACTCGTAACGATAAGTCGAGAGGCCGAATAAAACTCCGATACCGACATCGTCAATTCCGCCTTGCATGGCTCTGTCCATAGCTTCGGTATGCCAGGCATAATTGTGCTTCGGTCCGGCCGGATGCAACGCTTCATAAGATTGGCGATTGTAAGTTTCTTGAAACAGAATATAGGTTCCGATACCGGCATCTTTAAGCTTTCGATAATTCTCAACCGTTGTGGCAGCTATGTTGACATTTACACGACGAATTGCGCCGTTTTTATGTTTAATCGAATAAATGGTTTTTAAGCTTTCCAAAACGTACTCTATCGGATTATTTACCGGATCTTCGCCCAATTCGATGGCCAGTCGTTTGTGCCCCATATCTTGTAAAGCAATAACTTCCTTTTTGATTTCTTCTTGCGTCATTTTTTTGCGGAAGATATGCTTATTTTTAACATGATAAGGACAATACACACAGCTGTTTACGCAATAATTTGAAAGGTAGAGAGGGGCAAACAAAACCATACGATTCCCGTAGTAGTTAAGTTTTATTTGCTTAGCCAATGCAAATATCT
>Ga0310696_10003332_pt1 | contig 20162 bp, 15 predicted proteins | sample AusTroGonzalo_MG_4_FD_203885 | JGI IMG/M metagenome (GOLD analysis project Ga0310696, IMG submission 203885) | Bovine rumen microbial communities from tropical cattle in Woodstock, Queensland, Australia - Gonzalo_02 (v2) (version 2) | ecosystem: Host-associated > Mammals > Digestive system >... | reverse complement strand
TTCTACGTGAATTTCGAGTCTCCTCTTTTGACGCAGTTCGAGATGCGCGACACGATCCGTCTTGATTCGCTTATCGAGAAGTCTGGCGCAAGGCGCCTTTTCTTCGACGAGATAGACCAGTTCCTTAATTGGGAGAAATACATAAGGCAGAAACTCGACGAGGGATTCCACGTCTGCGTATCGGGGTCGAATGCGTCGCTACTCGAAGGCGAGATGGGAACAAAGCTGACAGGACGCCATGTCTCCAAGGAGCTTTTCCCGTTCTCGTACAGGGAGTACCTGGACTTCACCAGGTCGAAGCCGGGTCCTGAAAGCTCCGCTGCATACGTACGTGACGGGGGATTCCCCCGCTATCTGCAGACGCACGAGGAAATCGTGCTTCAGGAACTGTTCGACGACATCGTGTACCGAGACGTCATTGTCCACAACAAGGTCAGGGATGTCGCGGCGGTGCGTGAGCTTGCCGCGTACCTATGCGAGAACGTCGGCTGCAGGTTCACGGCGTCGAAGATGCTCAAGTCGCTCGGCGTCGCGAGCGCATCCACGGTCGCGCAGTGGTGCGACTGGCTTCAAAAGGCGTATCTTTTCTTCTTTGTGCCCATATTCAGCGACTCCGAGAAGTCTAGGCTGCTAAATCCAAAGAAGGTTTATTGCATCGATACGGGGCTTGAATACGCAGTGTCTTCCAGGCGGATTCCGAACGACGGCGCGAGGTTCGAGAACATGGTCTATCTTGCGCTTCGCCGCAGTTTTCGAGACATAAGCTACTTCGACGATGATGGAGAGTGCGACTTCATCGTTCGAGACCGCCATGCCGTTGCGGAGGCCGTCCAGGCATGTACAAAACTTACGGACGAGGCCCGCGACCGCGAGATCGAGGGGATCCTTAAGGCGATGGAGGCGTGTTCCCTCGCTTCTGGCACGATCGTTACCGAATCTCAGCGGGACAGCATTGTAATCGACAAGCGGCGAATAGACATTGTTCCGTTCTGGCAGTGGAGTGAACGGTATAACTAAGCTGGGACAGCGACTGAAAAATTTTTTTGCGCCAGCGAAGATTACGCCCACGAAAATCCTGTCTAGACAATATTGAGATGCGCAGGAAATGACGATGTTTTCCCTAGGAAATAGACTTCAGATACGAAGCGACGTTGCGGTAGCCAACGCCAGAATCATGCATGAAGTCCTGCCCTCGATAGAGAATCGTCCGTTCCGTTATGGTGCCGTATCGTTTCTCCACAGCGGCAATCTTCCTACTGTCAACGAGATGGCGCATCTGTCGTTTGTCTGGCGTTGTGGAATGCTTGACCTCGTAAACGGCGCAAGCGGCGAAAGTCCGGTCGTGCGTCTGAACAGCTTTCTGAAATACGACTCGGAGGCGTAACCGCACATGTTGGATATGTCGGTATAAGATAAAGTGGTCTAGACCATTGTTGCATTTCGGGCGGGAATTTTATATAATTCCCCTTGCTGTCGGAGATTTGGACATGGCAGAGGAGAAGAGGAAGAAGATCAGCGAGACGCTGATCGCCGAGATAGGCGCAGGCAAGTTCGCGGGTCGTTTCCCCAGCGAACGCGCCCTTGTGCGCCGTTTCGCCGCTGCCAGGGAAACCGTACGCGCCGCCCTGCGCGAACTTGAGGAAATGCGGCTGATACGCCGCAAGGTCGGGCGCGGCACGACCGTAATGCCGACGGGGGCGCGGCGGCGGTCGTTCGCGATCCTGCTTGGCAACGGCTACAACATCAATCCGTTCTACGCCGCCATGAGGAATGGGGTCGAGCGCGCGCTCGCGAGGCGGGGTTGCTCCCTGTTCTCGGTTTCGTCGCTCGGACAGAAGGAGTCGGAGCGGATGTCGCACGCCCGCGAGTTCACGCGAATGTGCGTAGGGGAGCGGATGTCCGGCGTGTTCATGCAGCCGCTTCACTTTCTGCGCAACGGAGAGCGTGCCAACCGCGCCATCCTGTCCGCGCTGGACGAGGCGCACATCCCCGTCGTGCTGATCGACAGCGACTTCGTGCAGCCTCCCCGCCGCAGCGCATACGACCTCGTGGGCACGGACAACCTGCGCATAGGCTACGACCTCGCAGGGCGCACAGCGCTTTTCGCCGGATGCGCCGGGGGTCTGCCTCGGGCGGCTCGGCGGAATGCGCGGGGTGACGGCGCTTGCAGTCGCCGACGGGGAGGTTTTCGCCTTTTCGGGGTGGAGGATTCTGCATTTCTGGCTGGACGACGGGGAGGACGACGCGATGGCTAGCGACATGAACTGGGGAATCGCAAAGACGTGGGCGGAGTCCGTTTCCGGAGTGGACGTGAAGGACGGCAAGCTGTACATCAAGGAGAGGAAGAGCGGGCGGGTGGTTTTTCTCGACCCCAAGATTACGGCGTATAGCGACCGCGCAAAGCGCCAGCACGACGTACAGGGCGTGGACGTGCGCTCCACGGGCAAGACGGCCCGGCTTGGGGACAGCCACGCAGTGCGGGCGACGCCGTCCGGCATTGAACTGTACCGGCGGAACGGAGCAGGCGACTATGCCCTCGTCGAGACGACGAAGGAGATTGCCTCGTGCGTTGCGTCCGAAGGGGACTGGCTTGTCGCATTCATTCCGAACAGAAACGCCATCTACAAGTATCGACTTAGGGAGTCAGGCTTATGAAAATGGAATTCCTTGCAGCAGTGCTTCGCAACGTGACGTTCCGCAGCTGCGAGCGCGCCCATCTTGACCGGCTGTCGGTACGGCACCATCGCGGATTCGGCGGAGAGCGCTCCCGCAAGTTCATCGAAGTGAATGGCGAGGTCGAGAACCTTGTCATGGACAATTGCAGGCCAGCACCATGAAAAAGGGCATTCTTCTTACCAGGAGGAGGTTCTTGGAGCTTGGGCTTGCGGCAGGGGCTTTCTGCCGTATCCGAGGCGGCATCGCCGCCGGCGGCACCCCTGTGAGGTTCGGCATCATATCGGATACGCACGTCGCGGGTAGCGAGTCGACAGGCGAGCTTGCCAGGGCATTTGCGTTTCTAGGGGACAAGGGCGTTGACGCCGTGCTCCACTGCGGGGACATGACCGATTTCGGCTACCTGCACCAGCTGGAGGCGTTTGCCGAGGCGTGGAGGCGGGCAATGCCCCCCGAAATCCCGCTGATCCCGGTGCTGGGCAACCGCGACATGTCCGACACGAAAAGGTTCTCAGAGGAGCGCCGCGCAGCCGAATGCCAGAAGTTGATCCTGTCCGACCCTGTGAAACACGTTCGCAGGATACTGGGAATAGACCTGGACGGGGGACTGCGCGCTGTGTCCGTTCGCGGCGTCAATGTCGTTGCGGCGGACTGGAGGCACGAGGATGGACTGGAGAAGTTCATGTCGGCGCGCCCTGAGCTATGCGACCCCGCGCGACCCCTTGTGCACATACAGCATCCGCACCCAGGGGGGATTTTCGGGCGCGAGCCGAGCAAGGACGCCGCGACGTGCTGGCTGAACATGTTCCCCAGGGCGGTTTCCGTCTCGGGGCATTCGCACATTCCGTTTTCCCATCCACGTTCGTACCATGCAGGGGAGTTCACGTTCGTGGCCGCAGGCAGCCACTACCTTGCCGGCGGCAGCCAGCAGAAGGGGATTCGGGAAGTGTCCGTGATGACGCTGGACGGCGATGCCGTGCATCTTGACCGATACCGACTGCACGACGGCACGGAAGATTCGCTTGACCGGGCGTTTGGGCGCAGGCGGCCCCGCGTCCGGCAAGGGGATGCGGAATCGTTTGTGTTCGCCACGTGGAACATCGGGGCGTTCGCCTATTCCTGCGGCGGAATTGCTGCCGCCGCGAAAGCGGAACATGCCGAAGCCGTCCGCCGGCAGATTTCGGCGATGGACGCGGACATGGTCGGCCTCGCTGAGTTCCGCCCGGAGTTCAGAATGGGCGGCGAGACCGCCCGGGACGTTTTCGGGGGCGCTTACGGGAACGCCGCCGTCGGCCCGCTTCTCGGCGGCAACTGCAACGCACTGTTCACGAGGTCGTTCCCCGTTTCCGGCATGCGGTGCCATGAATACGCCAGGCGCATCCAGCAGAGATACTTCATGGCGTGCGAAGCAGACATCCGTGGCGTGAAGACGACCGTCGTGCAGACGCACCTTGACCTCGACGAAAAGTCTCGCCGCCATCAGATCGCCTGCCTTGCGGAAGAGTTCGGCGCAATGCGGAATGTGATAGTCGCGGGGGATTTCAACATCTTCCACGAGGACGAGTTCGCACCGTTGGAAAAGGCGGGGTTTGCGATGGCGAACGCCGCCGGGTTCGGGCGCTTCCGCACCCACCGTCGCCGCGACACGTCCTACACGACGGCAATCGACAACGTATTTGCGAAGGGGTTCGACATCCTTGACGCCTGGACGGACGACGATTCCATGCTCTTGAGCGACCACAGGATATTGCTTTGCCGCCTGAGGCCCAGGACGGTGTGACATTCAATGATGCCTGACTTGCAATGAAAGGGATGAAGCGATGACAGGACTACTACTCTGCGCAGCCGTGCTTTCGCTGTCTGCACCCGAAAACGGCGCATTCGTTCCGTTGATGGCGGAAGCCAAGAAGGCATTCTATGCGCAGGATTGCGCGCAAATTCTGGCAGATGCCGGTTCGCCGGATCGGCGCACGGCTCGGCACCTGGGGGACAAGCCCTTGCCAGTGACGCTGGCGTGGACTTTCCGTGGCGATTCGCCGTCGCGGCCGCGGTTCACCGTAGAGGTCGTGCGGGGGTGCGATGGATTGCCGGTTGCCATGGTCGAGACGACCGACTTCTCTGCCCTGGTTGACAATCTCGAAGTAGGCTGCGACTACCGGTGGCGGGTATGGGCCGTACAGGGGAACGAATGCGTGGCGCGCGCCGAAGGCTCGTTCGCCACGGATGTCGCGACCCCGCGGCAGATGCGGTGGCCTGGCGTTGTCAACGTGCGCGACCTTGGCGGTCGGATTGGCATGGACGGGCGTCGCGTCCGGCAAAACAGGATATTCCGGTCGGCGGGGCTGAATGGCAATGCGACTGCAACGTACGCAACCAATGGTACGGACAAGGTTGTCAGCCGTACGTTTGGGAGGGTCTGCCTGGATGCGGCGGCCTGCGACGAGATACTTGGCAAGTTCGCAATTCGCACCGACCTTGACCTGCGTACGTCAGATCCGGAATGCTGGGGAATGACCCAGTCGCCGTTAGGTGGATCCGTGACCTGGACGAATGTCCCGTTTGGGGCTTACGACCGGATGTTCATGAACTGGGGCCGCCGTGCAGTGGCAGACTGCTTCCGCGTGGTTGCCGACGAATCCAACCATCCCGTCGTGTTCCATTGCATTGGCGGGGCTGATCGAACGGGGACGTTCGCGTTTGTCCTTCTTGCCGTGCTGGGAGTGTCGCAGGACGAAATCGATCGCGACTGGGCGACTACTTCGTTCCTTCCCGAGTTCGCGTTTCTGCCGCTAGGCGCAAATCTCGGCGCCTTTGTGGCGAGCAGGTACGAGAAAATTGCCTCCAACCTCGCGCACTATCCGGGCGGATCCATAAGAGAGCGTGTAGAGGCCTTTTTGATTGACTGCGGCGTGACCGTCGACGAGATAGAACGTTTTCGGACTATAATGCTGGAAAGTCCCTAGTAGAAGCCCAGTACGTTGCGCATCGTGTAGATGCCTGCCGGAGAGTGGCGAGGGTCAGCAACTGATACGGGCGATATGATACGGTCAATTTGCTTTTGAAAAAGGAGCGAGACGGCAAGCCTGCGGCAAGTAACCAGGCTGGGACAGCGACTGAAAAATTTTTTTTTGCGCCAGCGAAGATTACGCCCACGAAAATCCTGTCTAGACAATATTGAGATGCGCAGGAAATGATGATGTTTTCCCTAGGAAATAGACTTCAGATACGAAGCGACGTTGCGGTAGCCAACGCCAGAATCATGCATGAAGTCCTGCCCTCGATAGAGAATCGTCCGTTCCGTTATGGTGCCGTATCGTTTCTCCACAGCGGCAATCTTCCTACTGTCAACGAGATGGCGCATCTGTCGTTTGTCTGGCGTTGTGGAATGCTTGACCTCGTAAACGGCGCATGTGGCGGAATCCGCGTCTGCAACGACCATGTCGTATTCTCCTGCGGCGAACTGGAGCTTGAATATGGAAATAGGGTCGGCGGCCTTTGCCTTGATCGTCTCGAGAAGGACGATGTCCTCAAGCATCCGTCCGCGCACTTCGTCGAGTATCGCGTCGCGTACGATCTTCCTTTCGGCGGCTGGAATGGCGGAGAGACTTTCGTCGCGCATCAACGCAAAGACGAGAGCCTGCGCCTGGCAGAACCGCATTCCGGGTTGCGAGAAGAGCATGCGTTCAGAATGCTCGTCCTTGGTCCCTATGAATTCCACGGGACATGGCACGATGAGGTCAAGGGCCTGGAGGTATTCGCGGATTTGCGTTGCCGTTCCGTCCGTGAGGCCGGACTTGAGGTCTTGCGCACGGCGGATGTCGAGAATGTCCATGAGCCGCTTTGTCACGCGGGTGACGTCCGCCTTGAGCAGTGCGTCGGTCTGCCTTGCGAGGTCGGTGGACCTGGCAATGTTACGAGAGGCAAGCTTGAGGTCGGAGGATTCGAACTCGCGGACAAGGGTGGCGAGGACGAAACGATGGTTCATGTCCTCTATGATCCGGTTGATGGCGTTTGTGAGTTCGCCGGCTTCGTAGAGGTCGATCAGGAGGCGGAAGTGACGTCCGCCGTCAACGCATCTGAGCGAGCGCTGGATGTTGCGGGCGATGGCGGTGTCGATGTAGAAGCGCGTCGTTTCGTCGCTTCTGAACGAGGCGGAGTCGTTCTTGGCGTCCCTGTGGTCGAAAATAATCTCGCCCGCGCGGAGTGTGCCACCGAAACGGATGTACTCGTCTACGTCGTCCGTCCCGAGAAGCCGCGCATGTTCGCGGAAGGGGATGAATGTCGTGTGCAGCGTGAAGGCGCGATCATAGAGCTCGTCGCGCTCGGCGAACCAGAATCCGAGCGAGTCCGTGCCGGAGAGGACGATTTTCATGCCCATTCCCGCAAAGATGTCGGACAGTACGGACGCCGTGTCGATGAAGTCCTCCATGAGCGTGACTTCGTCGATGAACACATAGCGGAACCCTGCGTCGTGAAGGACTTTGAGATCGGCCTTGAGTGCGGACATGGAGTCGCGCTCCGTCATCTTGGCGTAGGCGGCCCTGCTGCGTTCGTCAGCCGTAAGGGCGAGAATCGCCTGCCGGAGCATGGTGGTCTTTCCGGTACGGCGGAGCCCAGACACCACAAGGACGCGGTCTGCGACGTCGGAGCGCAGGTATTTCATGATGGACGGAAACATGTCCCGCTTGTCAAACCGTTCCACGCCCTTGGCGAGTTCAAGAAGCGCATGTCCCGTGGCCACGTCCGCCCTGAATTGCGGCGTTTTCGGAGAGGCCGCCTCTGCCGCGATGCCGGCAAGGAGGCGTTTTATTTCCTTGCGGCGTTCAACGAGCGCTCGGAGCGGGGCGACCTCGTCGGCCTTGAGGTAGCGGCTTCTTGTGGAGCCGTTCTCCCGCCATTGGTGGTAGAAGCGTTCCGTGCCGCGAATCATGCGGCGGACAATGGAGCCCATCGGGAGGGTTGCGAGTTCGCGTTCGAGCCTTCGTCTTTCTTGTGTGGTCATGTGCAAGTTCCTTTTGCCGGGAAATCGCGCGTATTGTACCATAATTCGGCAACGCAAAGCAACGCAAAATCTAAAATTGCGTTGCTTTGCGTTGCCGAGACGTTCGCCAAGTCGCTTTCAGGATAACCAGATGGGGACGGCGACTGTAATTTTTTTTTGCGCCAGCGAAGATTACGCCCACGAAAATCCTGTCTAGACAATATTGAGGTTTGTCGCGGCATTTTGTAGAATGCTTGCGATGGAGTTTAGGACGACAAAGAGCAAGGACATCAGCGAGCGTCTTCGCCAGGAGATTCTTGGCGGAAAGTACGATCGTTCCCGAAAGCTGCCGAGCGAACATCAGTTGATGAAGCGCTTTTCCGTGGCGCGCGAGACCGTTCGCGCCGCGCTGAAGGAGCTTCTCGACAAGAAACTCGTCGAGCGGCGCCCGGGCTACGGAACTTTCCTCGCCGACCTCGCCGAGACGAAGGCGGCGCAGAAGTTCGCGATGATCGTGCCAGATGCCTACTATCCATTCTACCAGCGCATCTGCCGCGGCATCGAGGATGCGGCGAAGAGGCGCGGATGGACGATTCTTTCGGCGGCCCTAGGCTCCGGCTCGATGCGTGAACGCGCGCTGCGGGCCGTCGAATTCTCCGAGGTGTGCATTCGCGAGAAGGTTTCGGGCGTCTTCTTCCAGCCGCTCCAGTTCCTGCGCGACAGCGAGAAAGTGAACCGAGGCATTCTCAAGCTGTTCAAGGACGTAAAGATACCGGTCGTCCTCCTAGACAGCGACTTTGTCTCGCCGCCGCTCCGAAGCGAGTACGACTTGGTCGGCGTTGACAACACCGGCATTGGCTACATGCTCGCGAAGCGCGTCATTGCCGCAGGGGCGAAGAAGATAATGTACTTCTCGAATCCGCTGCCCGCGCCGACGTCCTTGAAGCGCGGCACGGGCGTGGGCATCGCCGTAACGGAGGCGGGGCTCCCGTGGAAGAGGGAAAGCGTATTCTTCGCCGACCCGACGGACACCCGCGCGGCGGCTCGCGTCTTTGCCGGACGCAACCGACCGGACGCAATCATAGCGGTCAACGACTTCATCGCCTCGCAGCTCTTGAAGACGCTCAAGGCAATCGGCAAGCGCGTTCCCGAAGATGTGCTTCTCGCCGGAGTAAACGGCGACCCCTTGTCCGAAGAGGCGGTTCCGCCGCTCACTACCGTCGTGCAGCCCTGCCACGAGATCGGCGCGACGGCGGTCTCTCTCATGTTCGAGCGCCTCGCCAACCCCGATCTCCTCCCCCGCGAGGTGTTCCTCTCCGCAAGCATAGTTCCCCGCGAATCCACACATCGCTGACTTGTGGCTTTGCAACAGTCGGGCACGTTTACGTTAAATCTTTGCTAATCGTGCCCAGTGGCTGTTTGGCGTTGACACGGACAGGTTAAGTGTGATAGACTACGTGCGTGAACGTAAGGAGGATAAAACGATGAGCATAACTCTTTCAGTGCCCCCTGCGGTTGTGCAGGAAGCTCGTGTGTACGCCGAAGAGCGGGGGACGTCGCTAAACGCCATGATTCGCGATTTTCTGGTGCGCATCACGACAGAAGACCTGCGCCGGAGCGAGGCCGCCCTGACGTTTCGCGAGGTCGCTGCTGCCGTGAACGGGCGTCGCGGCCGTCGTTCTGGATACAAGTTCCGTCGTGCGGACGCATATGACCGGGAGGGGGACGAATGATTTTTCTCGACACCAACGTCGCTGTATATGCCGTGGATTCGCATGATTCCCGCAAGCACACAATCGCGGCAAAGCTTATCGACCAGGCTGTTGTTGACGATGAGTTCCGCATATCGGCCCAAGTGCTTTTTGAATTTGCCAACATCTGTCATAAGAAGTTGGGATGCACCGCTCAGGAAGTCCTTAAGCTCCTTGACGTACTCAATTCGATTGAAGTGGTCAACCAGACCCCACAGCTTGTTTCGCGGGCGGTTGAGATCAAGTCCCTCTACTGCATTTCGCTCCAGGATGCGATGATTGTCGCAGCTGCTGAGAAGTCGAGGTGCGGAGAACTGCTTTCCGAGGACCTGAACGACGGGCAGATCTATGCTGGTGTGCGTGTACGCAATCCATTCAGGGAAGCTTGGTAGATTTAAAAATCCTGTCTAGACAATATTGAATTTGCAAAGGCGGTTTTCCTATAATTCGCTTGTGGCGGGCGATGTGTCCGTCGCGGCAAATGAAAGGATACCGAACAATGCAGACAAGACGGGTTTCTACGGCAGGCTTCAAGCTGATTTTTGCTTTTCTGGCAGTCGCAATTTGCGCGGCGGCGAATGCGACGACGTATTGGGCAAGGCTTACTAAGTCTGGGTCAATACCGGCATGCCTTACATTCTATTCGGATGAAGCGTGCACCTCGCAGGTGTCCGTGACGCCGACGGCAAACGACGGCAACACGTATGTCTTGAAGGATGATGCGACAGGGGTGGGAAGCTACTCGACCACCATCAACAACTATAGTGCGAACGCGGGCAATACGTGGGTGCTCGGTACGCAATCCGCCCGTCCGCAATTCATGACGAATGCCGGCACCTACAATTTTGGAAATTGCACTATAAAAGGGCTGGTTGTAAAGTCTAATAGCTACATGGGTACGAACACATGGAGAGGTGTGAATACGTTTGTCAAGAGTGACAACAAGATCGTTTTCGGTGCAACTAGTGGAGACTCTATAGTGCGTGGATTCAATTTTGCAGGCACGTTCATTTCCGATGACGATGTGACTGTTCAGTTTGGCTCAGGCTGGGGGTGTACCTTGGGGTCCACATATGTTCTTTCTGGCGATTTTACCGCCTATCAGGGGAAGTTTCTTGTCAGCGCATCTGATGGAGGTCCGTTGACCCTCTCCTTGACATCGGCAAGCGCATTCGGTGCGTCAAGTGCGACATTGGTAAGCGATTACATCAAAGTCTCGGGAGGCGACGTGACGCTTTTTATTGATCCCGCAGCCACCGGGAACGCCAATAAAGGCATTACACTCGATCTTGCCGAGGGGCAAACAACGTCATTCCGAGTTGATGCGGGCAAGTCTGTGACGTTGGCCTCGCCGATTAGCGGCTCCGCAGGTACTGTCGCCAAGACAGGAGCGGGCACGCTTACGCTTGCGGCATCCGTGGCAACGGAAGACATATCTGTAAATGCCGGTACGCTCATCGTTGATTCTGCCGCTTCGTTTGCTCCGGGAACTACGATGACCGTATCTAACGGTGCGACGGTTGTGAGCCGTGTCGGGTCGAATATTCCGAACGTCACGCTCGACCTTTCAGATGGTGGCGCGTTTTCGTATGACTTCACCGTTCCGTTCAACGGGACGACCGCCACTACGATGGACTACACTTCGTTGACGGCGGCGGATCGCGACCTGCTCACCAAGCCTATTGCCATTACGCTCTCGCAGAAAATCACCTTGCCGCAGAATACGGCGTTGAACCTCGCTGTTGCAAGATTCTCGGCGTCCGCCGGATTCGAGGCTGCGGACTTCACCGATGGAACGGAAAAGACCCGCGGACTTCCCAACACATCGTTCTCAATGTCTCAACCCGTCGATGGCGTGGTTACGCTTACGATGGCCGTCAAGCCCGCAATCACGAGAAATTCCAACGGCCAGTATTCGCCTCTTAATGCACAATACACATATGTGTCTGGAGCATATACAACAACGCCGGTGTGGTCCGACGGGCTTGCGGCGCATTCAGGCGCAGATTACTACAACACCTGGGGTGCCATACAGACAGCCATAAGCAGTTGGGATAGCAGCACCCAGACGTTTCCGGGCGACTCGCTTTATCTCTCACAGGAGTTGTTGATGTATTCTGCGGCTATTGTGCTGCCCCCCACGACTTTTGCCAGCGGATTTTCGATTCGCGAATCGAATTACTGGAAAGATTTGACGCGTAAATATTCAGGAGGACCTTACATTCTGTCGTCAGGTGTAACTTTCTCGCTGTATGGCGTCGCAAGCTGGCTTGCGGATAGTTTTGTCTACCGCTATGAACTTGAAGCTCCGTTCAAGGGAGAGGGAACTCTGAACTTGTCTTGCAAGGCTCTTTCCACGAACCCATCGTATGTGACGGGCGACAACTCGCAGCTGAAGGGCAAGGTAGTCGTTACTCACTACGACAGTCCTTCTGACGTCAGCGAGTCGGCGAGACTTGAGGTTGGCTTGGGGTCGTCGCTTGGCGGTGCGATGGATGCGTTCACCGCCGATGGCATAAAGATAACGAAGTATTCGATTGTCCGCCCGCAGCAGACGATGTCGCTGAACGCCACAAACCGCGGCGTGACAATTGACGGGTATGGCGGCTTCGATGTCGGGGACGGCAAGGTGCTGACGATTGCGAATCCAGTTGCGCTGACGGGAGAGAGCGGATCGCTCATCAAGATTGGCGCGGGGTCGCTGAAACTTGACGGCGCGGTGACTCGCAGCGGTGCGAACACCATCGCAGTCAACGAGGGCTGGCTGAGGGTTCCCGGCGAGGATGTCGCGACAGCGGCGGACGTGACGTTCGCGGCGAATACAGGGCTCGAGGTCGATGTGGAGGCCGTTTCCGCGAATGGACTCAAGCTGACCGGTTCCGCCGCGCTGACGTTTGCCGATTCGAAGCTGAAGGTGCGCTTTGCCAACACCGCTGTGAAGGAGCAGGCTCTTGTAGGCTTCTCTGTTCCGATTTGCACTTTGCCTGAGGAGACGTCGCTTACGGAGTCTTCTTTTGAATATGTGCGCTCTTGCAAGGGCTTCGACGTGACGATTGCCAAGGAGACGCTTGGCAATGGATATGTCCGCTTCGTCGCCAATTGTGTTCCGAAGGGGGCGGTCATAATCGTTTTCTAGATTACATGAACACAATCGCTGGAGTCGTGTTGGCGGCGATGGCCGTCAACTTCAACGGAAATATCGGCAAGATTCGACCTGAACTGCATTCCTCTGGGTTTGGGCCTACTGTCGCATCTCAGACCGCGCGGGATCTTGCAGACCTCAAGGCCATGGGGTTCACGTACGCCCGAACGCACGACTGGGCGCTCATAAACGCGAATCAGCGCGTGTGTGACTGGCACCACATCTTTCCGCTTCCGAAGCTTGACGCAACCAATCCGGAATACTACGTGTTCGGGCCGACGGATTTTCTCTTGAAGCGTACCCGCGAAGAGGCGGGGATGAAGGTGTTCTTCCGCCTCGGCACGTCCATCGAGCATACACAGCGCACAGGGGTGCATTTCAACGCGGCGATTCCGGAAGACTTCGACAAAGTCGCCGAGGTGTTCGCGGGAACAGTCCGCCACTACAACCGAGGCTGGGCGAACGGATACGAATGGGATATTAAATATTGGGAGATATGGAACGAGCCAGACGGGTTGGACGACATGTGGTGCCTGCCGGAAGGCGATGAATCTTCGTGGGATCCCAAGACGCCGGAAGACGTGGCCAAGAAGGCCAAGCGGCGCGGACTGTTCGTCAAATTCTTCGTTACGTGCCTGAAGAGGCTTAAAGAGGAGTTCGGCGACACGATCAAGGTCGGCGGTCCTGCGCTATGCGTGTACAAGGAGGACTACTTCCGCGAGCTTCTGCAGGCGTGCAAGGAGGCGGACGTCGCGCCGGACTTCATTTCGTGGCATGGCTACGAGCGCGACCCGATGCTCTTCAACCGAAGGGCGGATGAGGCGCGTGCGCTTTGCGACTCGTTCGGGTTCACGAGGTGCGAGCTGATCCTCAACGAGTGGCACTACTTCGGCGACACATATTCGTGGAAGGATGTGCAGAACAGCTCTGACCCGGAGGCAAAGGCCCGAATCTGGGACGGCCCAGACAGCCACAACGGAATACGCAGCACGTGCTTTACGCTGGCGGCGCTCGCCAACATGCAGCGCTCGAAGATGTACCAGGCGTACTTCTACGGGTGCAGACACACAGGCTACTGGGGCTTTAAGGATGAGATGCAGGTCAAGTACAAGGTGTTCTACGGACTCAAGCTGTTCGGCGACATCGTGAAGCGATACTCCACAATCTGCGACGGCTTCACCAAGGGATCCGTGACGACTCTTGCGGTGAAGGACGAAGATGGAAGGGCGGGACTTCTGGTAGTTGACTACGGCGGGGCGAGCCGTTGGATTTCTCTCAAGCTAGACGGCGTCGATCAGTCGGCAAAGCCGAAATGCACGCTCCTTGACCATCGCCACGACCTCACTCCTTGCGGATTTGCGTTCAAGGACGGCGTTCTCACTCTTGAAAAGCCTGACTTCTTTTCCGCCGCGTTCTTTGTTGAGTTTGGGAGGTAGGTCATGCGGATGTCGCATGGTTTCGCTGTATTCTTCGCATGCGCTTTAGGTGTGGCAATCGCCCATGGCGAGCCGCCTGCGGGAGACGGGGGAACCGTTCGCCTGGAGAGCGATGCGCTGTCCGTCGCCGTCGAGCCGAAGGACGGGCTTTTCTCCGTGACCGACAGGCGTACTGGGCGCGTCTGGCGCGGGGATGCCGCCGCGAAGGACTCTGGACTGCCGCGTTCCTGGCGCTGTCGCACTGTCACACGCACGGGCAAGCGCACAGTCGAACTCGTTTTCGGCGAGGAAGACGCATCGGTAGGGTCACGCGTCCCGCGTGACCGCGGACTCGCGGGACGCGCGTCCCTACCGGAACCAGCAATAGGTTCTGTCCTTTTCGAGCTTGACGGCGCGGAACTTCTCGTCACGTTAGACTTCGGCCGCGATACCTCCTGGATCAATACGGTTCGCTATCCGTATCCACTTGTGACGCAGAAGGGCGACCGGTTGATAATCCCCCGCAACGAGGGCATGGGATATCCGGTGGACGAAGAACACCAGTATTTCTCGTCCGCGCCGTTCTTCTGCGGCAACTGGGTTTCGATGCATTTCTGGGGCGTGACGGAAGACGCGTCCGGCGCGGGCATGATGGGGATTGTGGAGAACCCCGAGGACGCCATGCTGGAGATATTCCGGCTCGGAACTGAAAAGCGCTACGCGGCGGGCGTGGGCTGGATTGGCGAATTCAAGAAGTTCGGCTATCCTAGGCGCGTCAGGTACGTGTTCTTCGACAAGGGCGGGCACGTGGCGGTCGCAAAGCGGTTCCGTGCATACGCGAAGGAGTGCGGATGGCTCAAGACGTTTGCGGAGAAGATGGAGCAAAGGCCGAACGTCGCAAAGCTGCCCGGTGCGCCGAACATCTGGGCGATGATTCCCGAAAAGGACAAGATCGCGCACGCAAAGGAGCTCAAGGAGCTCGGCATAAGGCGCTTCCTATGGAGTTCGGGGGGAGATGACGAGACGGTGAAGGCGATTGCAGCGATGGACGATGTCCTGGTAGGGCGGTACGACGTCACGCAGGACGTCTACCATCCGTCGCTGATGGCGCACATGGGCTCGCCCGGCAAGAAGGGCACGAACGACGAGGCGTGGCCGCACGACGTAATGTGGACGGGCGACACGCCGGACACATGGCGCAAGGCGTGGGGGATAGAGGTCAAGGAGGGCACCAACGTCGTCATGGACCACTGCGCGACGATGTGCGACGTGAAGGCTCCGTTCTACCTGTACGAGAGGGTCTACAGGGAGCTGAAGCAGAAGCCCTACACGGCGAGGTTCCTCGACACGACGTTCTCCGAACCATGGAAGGAATGCACGAACCCCGCGCACCGGCAGACGCGGCGGGAGTCCCATTTCTGGCGGCGCGAGCTTCTGCGTATGCTTGAGGAACGCTTTGGCCTCGTCACGGGAAGCGAGCGCGGCAGCTGCTCCGGCGTTCCGATGGTCGACTACTTCGAGGGCATGATGTCCATAGCCGGATACGCATTCCCCCGTGCGGGGCGCGACATAAGGGTGACGTGGACGAACGAGATTCCGAAGAGCGTAAGGAAGTACCAGGTTGGCGCCGAATACAGGCTTCCCCTGTGGGAGCTTGTATTTCACGACTGCTGCTGCGCCCACTGGTACTGGGGCGACACGCAGAACAAGGCGCCGGAGATATGGGACCGTCGGACGCTGTTCAACATCCTCTACGCGACTAGCCCGATGTTCCTGTACACCGAGAAGCAGTGGCCGTCGATACGCGAACACGTCGCGGCGACGTGCAAGAAGACGATTCCCGTCTGCCGGGCGGTGTGGGCGAGCGAAATGACGGATCACCGAATCCTGACCCCCGACCGCCTCGTGCAGAGGACGTATTTCTCGAATGGAATCGAGATAACCGTCAACTTCTCGGAACGCGACTGGACCGACGAGCGCGGTCGCAGGATTGGCGCGGGAAATTTCGCGGTCTGGAGATGAATATGAAGTGGCCATGTCGTGTGCAATTCTTGACGCTTTCGTTTTCGGTCGTATTGGCGTTCCCATTACGGAGCAACGCCTTGGGGAATGAACTCATTGAAAAGTATTTCGACGAGTTCAGACTTGCCGACGAGGAGCTTTACCCGCATGACATCCGAAATGGACATGCCGGCTCGTGGGCGCTGTCAAGCATTCCACGGTTCGAGTGCCCAGACAAGGACATTGAGCGGACCTACTATTTTCGCTGGTGGACATACCGAAAGCACCTTCGCCGCACAAAAGACGGCTCCGGCTGGGTCGTCACGGAGTTTCTTCCCGATGTCAGCTGGGCTGGTGCAGAGAACACAATCGCCTGTCCGTTCGGTCATCATGTGCGAGAAGGGCGCTGGTTGCGAGACTGCAAGTATCTTGATTCGTACATTGATTTTATGATGAAGAAGGGTAGCCTCACTCGCTATCTGAGCTGGCCAGCGTGGAGTGCGCTTGAACGCGCGAAGGTTACGGGCGACTTTTGTTTTGTGCGGCGGCAGCTGAATGCGTTTGTCGGGAATTTCGAGGTATGGCAGAAAGGTTGGCCGTTGACGAGTTTCAGCCTGTCGTGTGTCGAAAACATTCAGGATGCGAAGGGCGTTCCACTGAAAGCAGGATTTCGTGAAGAGCGCGGTCTTTTTGATTTTGCTGGCGACCGAGAAGGGTCCGAGTTCGCGCTCTCGCGGGATGGTGCGCGTCCTCTCGTCAACTCGGCCATGTGGGCGGAGGCGACGGCGATTTCCGAAATCGCCCGCAGTGCCGGGAGGCGTGACGTCGCGGAAAGATTCGCGAAGGTGGCGTCCGTTCTCGAGAAGAACATCAAGTCGCGGCTCTGGAATAAGAAAAAGGAGTTCTTCACGGCATTGTCAGTAGAGGGGGTGCAGGACGATGTCTGCGAACTTCACGGCTATGCGCCTTTCTATTTCGGAATGAGACTGAAGGGCTTCGAGGACGCTTGGAAGCCGCTGTTGGACGAGCATGGCTTCTACGCTCCGATGGGTCTCACGTTTCCCGCTCGCGACACGCCAGGATTCGACGTTTCCATCGACCTAAAGCGGCATGAGTGCCTGTGGAATGGTCCAAGCTGGCCGTATGCGACGTCCATAGCGCTTACCGCGCTTTACGAAACACTTCAGACGGGAATGGCAGGTTTGGTCTCTGGCGAGGACTTTGCAATGCTCGTCGGACAATATGCGCGCCAGCACCGCCGTAAGCTGGATAATGGGCGCGTCGTGCCGTGGATCGACGAAAACCTTGATCCGTTCACTGGCGAGTGGATCGCCCGGCGTCACATGATCGAGTGGGAGAGGTCCGGAATAAGGAAGATGGCCTACCGCGAGCGCGGCAAGGACTACAACCATTCGACTTTCTGCGACCTGGTCATTGCGGGACTCTGCGGATTCGTTCCGCAGGCGGACGGAAAAGTCGTCGTCAAGCCGCTTGCGCCGAAGTCGTGGGACTGGTGGTGCGTGGACGGCATCCGCTACCACGGGCATGACGTGACGGTGCTGTTTGACCGCGACGGCACTCGATATGGCAAGGGACGCGGTCTGGTTGTCATGAAGGAGTGAAATGGAATGACGAGGAAGGGATTCATTGGAAGCTCGTTTGCCTTCGCCGGTCTTGCCGCTGTTCGGAGCGCGGTGGCCGCAGAAGCGGCAGACACCCCGTTCAAGGCTTCGGACTACGCCGAGCTCAGAAGGCAACTGCGTTCGTTCTATCCGCCCGACGGGCAGGGCGACAACATGACTCCGCAGGATCCTCGTGCGCTCGAGAGCTACAAGCGCATAGAGGCCGATCTTGCGGCTTGGTGCGCCGCCCATCCCGGCTACGACGCGCTTGACGTTCGCCGCGAATGCTACCTCGCGATGCGGAAGCATTTCGTGCCGTTTGTTTTCACCGAGTCGCCGTTCTATTTCGAGGCTGGCGTCAACGGTGGCTGGTGCGGAGCGAGGCCGGGCAGGCTCGTAAACCGTCTCTGCGCGAAATTCTACAAGGAGCAGTCGCTTGTCCCGGACGAGGAGTTTCGCGTGCAGAACGCCCGCCAGCGCGAGGCGCTTGTCCTGTGCTGCGGGCCGTTTTCCGACGACATGCACCATGTCCCGCCGTTTCGTACGGTTCTCTCCAAGGGCTTCGGCGGCGTGCGCGCGGAAGTCGCCGAGGCCATTGCAAAGTGCCCCGCGAACGATCCGCACGGGAGGAAGCAGCTCGAGACGGCACTTGTCGGGCTTGATACTGTCCATGAGATCCAGCTCGCGTTTGCAAAGGCGGCTGGCGAAGTTCTCTCTCGCCCCGGTCTTACCGACCGCCAGCGCCGCTGGATGCAGATGGCGGCGGAGGCGGCGAAGCGGTGTCCTTGGGAGCCGCCAAGGACGTTCTTCGAGGGGTTGAACGCCCTCTGGTTCACGCGCGAGATCCTTGGATATCTCGACGGCACGAACCAGTTTTCGCTAGGGCGGCCCGACGCGATGCTTATCGGCCTCTACGACGCCGACATCGCCGCCGGTCGGCTCTCCGTAGCCGAGGCGCGCGACCTTGTTGCGCATTTTCTGATCTTCGCGGACTGCCATTACGACGGATACAAGACCCTAGACAGCTACAGCGACCACGAACTTGAGATTCCCATGTCGCTCGGAGGCTGCGACAAGGACGGCAATCCCGTCTGGAACGAACTTACCGAGATGTTCCTCGACGCGCACCTCGGCTGCGACTGCGTCTTCCCCAAGCTCCACTGCCGCATCGGGTCGAACTACCCCGAACCGTACCTTCGCAAGATCGGCGAGCTACTGATAAAGAACCACGCCGTTTTCACCCTTCTGAACGACGACCGCTATCTGAGGCAGTACATGGACGAAGGGTTCTCGGCGGAGGACTCGCGCTCGTATATTGGCGTAGGCTGCTGGAATGGATACATAGATTCGGTGATGGACGTGGACGGATCGAACTACACGTCGCTCATACGCATCCTTGAGATGACGATCCACAAGAATCCGGAGCTAGAAAGGGAATTGCGCCTTGAGCTCCGTCCGTTCGACGGTGCCAGGACGTTCGAGGAGCTGGAGGAAATCGCGTATGGGAATTTCATGCGGTTCTTCCGCGACGTACTGGCGACGTACACGCGATATGGCGGCGTGAACGCGAAGGTGTTTCCGCATCCCGTATATTCGGTATGCTTGCGCGGCGGCATAGAGTCGCGCCGCGACACGACGGAAGGGGGCGTCGCGTCGCGCCCGCGCATCATGACGCTTGGCTTTATCGGCAACGCCGTAGACTCCCTTTGCGCAATACGGCAGCTGTGTTTCGTGGACAAGACCTGTACGCTCTCGGAGCTGTTGGACGCCGTGCGCTCGAACTGGTCGGGTCCGCGCGGCGAGGAACTGCGTCTTAGGGCCATGGCTGCGCCGTACTGGGGCGACGGAGGAGAGGTTTCCACTGGCATGATGTCGCGCTGGATGAAGCGCATCCACGCCGAGATCGATGGCTTCCGCAACGACCAGGGCGGCCCGTACCGCCTTGCCGTCTACACATATCGCGAGTTGATGTACTGGGGATTGAAGACAAAGGCGACTCCTGACGGGCGGCATGGCGGCGACCGTCTCGCGCAGGGCCTCAGCCCCAGCGAGTACCGCTGCAAGGAGGGCGTGACGACGGTAATCAACTCCATTGGGGCTCTGCCAAACGAGGCGCTATACGCTTCCAACGCGAACCTTACGTTTGACCGCTCCGCCATGGACGAGAAGACGCTTGCTGCAGTCATCCGCGTGTTCGCCAGGAAGGGATCGCACATGATGCAGCCGAACTGCAATTCAGTGGAGGAGCTTCTTGACGCGCAGAGGCATCCCGAGCGCCATCAGGACATAATCGTCCGCGTCTGCGGGTTCTCCGCGCGCTTCGTTTCGCTCTCGAAACGCTGGCAGGACGAGGTCATAGCCCGCCATCGTCTCAAGTAGGAAGGTCTTTTGGTCATAATATGAATACATCCATTTCAACAAAAGCCATTTTCCCCATTTTGGCGGCAATGGCGGCGACGACGTGGGCTGGCGAGGTCGACCTCGGCGGGACGTGGTCGCTTGTGCGCTCGGACGATCCGGCTGTCGTGTATCCCGCGAAGGTTCCGGGCGACGTGCATTCCGCACTTTTCGCCGCAG
>Ga0310696_10003331_pt1 | contig 20165 bp, 19 predicted proteins | sample AusTroGonzalo_MG_4_FD_203885 | JGI IMG/M metagenome (GOLD analysis project Ga0310696, IMG submission 203885) | Bovine rumen microbial communities from tropical cattle in Woodstock, Queensland, Australia - Gonzalo_02 (v2) (version 2) | ecosystem: Host-associated > Mammals > Digestive system >... | reverse complement strand
GCATTACTTGGCATGGCAACAGATACTGTAATCGACAGTAAATCTGTTCACACTTCATACACGAACGAATTGGAAAAATTAGGCATAATATTTTTACCAATGTCCGAAGCTGTTCAAAAATATCCAGACCTAGTAAAACAATATCTGGGCAGTGTAGTCCCGGCGACTGATAATTTTTTTGCTGCACTTAATGCTGCTGTATTTTCAGATGGAACCTTTGTATATATTCCGCGCAACACAAAATGCCCAATAGACCTGGCAAGTTATTTTAGAATTGAAACTGCAAAAATCGGTCAATTTGAACGCACTTTGATTATCGCCGAAAAAGGTTCTGTTTTGTCTTATATGGAAGGATGCAGCGCCCCACGGAAACCGAATCATCAATTACACAGTGGTGTTGTAGAAATAATAATCAAAGATAATGCATATGTAAAATATTCAACTGTGCAAAACTGGTATGCGGGGGATTCTGCCGTATACAGCAAATCTAGAAAAAAGAAAAACGGCATATTAAATTTCGTAACTAAACGTGGAAAGTGTTTTAAAAACGCAAGACTTGATTGGACACAAATTGAAATCGGTTCTGCCATGACTTGGAAATATCCATCGACAATTTTGTATGGCGATAATTCTCAAAGTGATTTTTATTCATTAACTATTACACGCGGAACACAGCAAGCAGATACGGGTACAAAAATGATTCATGTTGGGAACAACACAAAATCTAATATCGTTTCATATGGTGTTGCCACAGATTATTCACGACAAACATTTCGCAGTCTTGTTTCATTTACAGGTCACGATGGTATCAACGCATCAAAGTGTGATACGCGTATCATCGGCGATAACGCAATTGCAAATACGATACCAACAATCGTTCATTCTAATGGGTTAAATCAACAATCACACGAAGCAACGACTGGCGCAATTGACAAAGATGCTCTGCTTTTGCTTATGCAAAGTGGACTTAGCGAAGATGAATCTATCGCGCTTATTATTGGGGCAAATGCATCACCAATAATTTCTAGATTACCTATGGAATTCTTGGTAGAATCAAAACAACTAATACAAATGGCTTTAACAAAAGAATAAAAAATGTTAGAAATAAAAAATCTTTGCGTATCAATGGATAAAAAACCTTTGTTAACCAATATAAATATGGTTGTAAAAAAAGGTGCGCGACACAGATTGGCTGGCCATAATGGTTCCGGTAAATCTACATTAGTAAACACTATCGCAGGCGATTCGTCTTATACAATTGATTCAGGAAAAATAATTTTTAACGGTACTGATATAACCAAAGAAAATGCCACAACCCGCGCTTTGTTGGGAATTTTCCTTGGGGCACAAAATGTCCCAGAAATTCCAGGCTTAACAGTACTAAGTTTTCTTAAACATTCAGCGGCTGCTCACAAACATTTTGAAACAGGCAAAGATTTATCGATGGGGGAATTTTTGGAAAAATTAGATACGGCATGCGAACAATTAAACATCCCTAAAGATTGGCTGAACAGATATGTAAATGTTGGTTTTTCTGGTGGTGAACGCAAACGTATAATGTTGTTAAGATTGATATTAACCCAACCAAAACTTGCTATATTGGACGAACCAGATTCCGGGGCAGACAAAGAAGTTCAAAAACAAATTATTGATACTATAAACAAAATGAAAAACACAACATTTTTATTTATATCACACCAAGATAATTTTTCATCTGCTATAAAAATAACCGAAACAACTACTTTATCAGGTGGAAAAATTGTGATACAATAATATGTAATAAACAAAAGGACACATCATGCAAAAAGAAAAAACAAAATTAAAATCATGGCTTTTGATAAAACCTCTTATGTTCACACTTTGGTGTTTGATTTTGGGAACGATATTGGGATTTGCTTATTCTTTCATACAAAGTATTTTTAATTTTGAAAGCGAGATTCCGCTTTATGTTATATGTGCATTAACGCTTGTTTTACCAGCATGTTATACAATACAAAAATTACCCCATGAAAAAATGAATCAAAGTGATTTTATAGCTATTATAAACGGTGCTGGGTTTATTTCGATTATCGCTTCATTTATCGCTATTTTAACGTTTGGGTTTTATGGTGGAAATCTACAACGCGATATGCTGATGATGTATATATCGCGTCCAGCTACTTTTTACAGTTTGTTATTATTTGTCTTTGTTTCATCTTTGTATTTAATTGGTGTCGCTTTGTCTGGAATTTACGCAAAGTATAAACGCGCAACCACCATTGGTATATCCCCATGGCGCGTTATTTTATCAATGCCATTTACATTTTTATTGATGTGGACACCGGGATATTTAATCCAAGACAAAGAAATAAAATCAGAACTGGAAATTAAATCTAGCTGGTTCAAAAAATTAAACAAATGGGTATTGGCTAATTTTAATAATACACTATTTATGTTTTTATTATTGTTATTCTTTAAATGTGTTATTGCCGGAACGGCAACATTGGTATTATCGGCACTATTGTTAATACTTTATGTGTTGTGGTATGTAAAACACAAATCAGATTTTATCAAAAACATTAACAAGGGATATGCATTGACGGCTCTTGGGATAAACCTGGCAATATTATTCGCAGTCATCATACAACGTTTATAACAAAAAGGACATAGTATGAGCAATCTTGTATTTTTAATCGCTTTGATATTTTTCTTGTGGATTGGGCGTTCTCTGTTCATTCCATTGTTATTTGCGACATTTTTATGGTATTTGTTGAACGCGATTGCTGCATATTACCGGAAAATCATGCCATGTTATAAAACCGCAACAGGTTCATGTAAAATTCCAACTAAACTATATAATTTAACATCAGGTATATTATCTTTGGCGACTATTGGTGGAATAATATATTTATTTGCAACACAAATCGAACCAATGTTGGCTGAACTTTATAATTCAACCCCGATATTACAACAAAAATTATTTGTATTTTCAAATTATGTTTCTGAAAAGGCGGGCATTAATATAGACATGAATTTAATACCTAACCTGCCCCAGATTGCTGCATATATTGGTTCTTCTTTGGCTGGGATAGCAACATCTATTGGCATGGTGCTGATATATCTTATTTTCATGTTTGTAGAACAAAGTTCGTTCAACAAAAAAATTGATGCGATGCCACTATCGAAATTAAAAGCAAAGAAATTGCGCTATATATTGAACAGCATTGACGACAACATGAAAAAATATCTGTTTACAAAGACATTTATTTCTGCAGCGACAGGTTTAACTGCCTATATATTGTTACGAATAATCGGTCTTGAATATGCCAGTGTTTGGGCATTTATAATATTTATACTTAATTATATTCCAACAATTGGTTCTATATTTGCATGTGCATTGCCAATTGCTTTTGCATTGATAAGCAGTGATACATGGCATTTGCCGTTACTTACAGCCATATCTTTGATTGCTACAGAAATTATTTTTGGAAATATAATCGATCCAAAATTAACAGGGAAAACACTAAATATTTCCACTTTGGCGATATTGATAAATTTGGTTTTTTGGGGCATGATTTGGGGACCTGCGGGAATGTTCTTTAGCGTGCCTATATTGGCGGCGATATACATCACAACCGCACAATTTTCATCGACCCGCTGGATTGCTACTTTGCTTTCTACGGACGGGAAAATACCAGATGAAACATTGCCTGATTAAATCCGTTTTAACACAGAAATAGCATTTTCAAGAATTATCTTTGCCGAAACAGAATCTAGCTCTTGTTTGATTTTTGAAATGCTTTTGCGCCCTATTTCCGCCTGGGCGACAGCGCTGGTTAAATTTTCTTCAATAAAAATTATTGGCAAATCAGTCTGTTCTGATAACATGTTCGCAAATTCACGCACCTGTTTTGTAGTATCCGAATCAGTTCCATCTGCATGTAATGGTAAACCCAAAACAATACCACTAATTTTATCCGTCAAAAGAATATCTAATATTTTTTGAATTAATTCATTTTGATTTGTTACATACAACTGGGGTCTAACAAAGACAAAACCACGATTTTCATCTGATACGGCAACCCCACATCTGCGCAATCCCCAATCGATACCTATTATGCGCCCCACACGCGGAAAATCCTTGTAATCAGATAAAATCATTGTATAATACCCCTTGGCTTAAATAATAGGATTCAAAATGGCATTTAGCAAGCAACAATTACATAAATTTGCAAATTTGATAAAAATTGAAATTTCTGATGAAAAATTAGAAAGAATGAATATTGATTCTGTGGTTGATTGGCTGGATAAATTACAAAAAATTGATACGACTGGTGTAAAACCAATGTTATCCCCAGCAGAACACAAATTACCATTACGCGAAGATGTTGTGACAGAACCAAACATGCGCGACAGAATATTGGCTAACGACCCGGATAAAACAGGTGTATCCCGTGGCTATTTTGCGGTACCAAAGGTTATGGACGGAGATTAAAAATGAAAAAGGGGAACACCTCAAGATTATGGACTGTTGACTTAAATGTCCCGACAAAGACAACCTGGCTTTTTACGAAAAACACTTTTTCAACCAAAAGTGGCGGTAAGATACGCATCTCTAAAAAAGCATTGTCACAACTAAAAGATAAACAAGTGTGTAACTGCTTGGTCAATATGCGTATTGAAATGGTGCAATACAAACTATTAAAAATTGTCAAGCAAGCACATATAATCTGCGATGATATTAAATTTGTCTGTACAAAAAATCCCAACAAAAAATGGCCACACGACACAAGATTATGCGAAGAACAAATGTGCAAAGGGAAATGCCCGTATAAAATTGCACAAATATTGTATCCAAACGCGTACAAAAATAAAGAAAAATAAAAAAAGGAAAAATTATGCAAACTATTACAAAAAGATTATATTATACTTCATTAGATGCACGGTTTACCCCGTGCTCCAAAGAGAAAGCGGTCTTTCAAATGGAAGAATACACCACAGACAAAGGAAATGCTTTTGCGATTTCTACCTACACTGGACATTTTTCTTATTCTATTGGTCAAAAAGTTGATATTGTTCCACAGGTTCATGTTCGCGAAAATATGCACTTGAACAATGTTATTAAAAATCAATACTTAAATGTTTTATCGAACAATCGTGGATTTTGATTACCAATAAAAATAGGAACAACGATGATAAACCTGACAATCAAAGAAGCATTACAAAAATTAAAAGCACGCGAAATAAGCGCAACTGAACTAACACGCGCTTATTTGAACCGTATTGAAAAATATGGCAAAAAATTAAATTGCTATATTACACAAACACCTGAACGCGCATTAATGGACGCTGCAAAATCAGACGAAAGATATGCGAACGGTAATCCTTTACCACTTGATGGCATGCCTATTGCGATGAAAGATTTGTTCGCAACAAAGGGTATTCGTACAACTGCTGCTTCGCATATGCTTGAAAATTTTATCCCAGAATATGAATCAACAATTTCGCAAAAATTTATTGATGCAGGAACTGTTTTGTTGGGCAAATCAAATCTGGATGAATTTGCGATGGGAACATTTTCAAAAACTTCCTATTTTGGCGCACCGGTCAATCCATGGCAAATTGAAAAACATTTGACAGCCGGTGGTTCATCTGGTGGTTCAACCAGTGCTGTTGCTGGCGGGCTTGCCATTGGTGCTACTGGAACAGATACAGGCGGTTCGATTCGTTTTCCTGCTTCTATTACAGGTTTGGTCGGGGTAAAACCAACATATGGATTATGTTCGCGTTGGGGATGCGTTGCTTTTGCATCCAGTTTAGACACCCCTGGTCCAATTGCGCGCACTGTTGACGATGCTGCTTTACTGTTGTCTGTTATGGCAGGACATGATGAAAAAGATTCAACCAGCGCACCAAATGCCTCATTCGAAACAGACGGTAATTTAAAGCCAATTTTGGGTGACGGCAAAACACTGCGCATTGGTGTAATCAAAGAATTCAATAATGTCGAAATTTCCAATGATATGAAAAAACTGTTTGAAAAACGTATCGCAGATTTGAAATCCATGGGCGCAGAAATTGTCGAAGTATCAATTCCAAATATATTGGATGCTTTGGCGGCATATTACATTATCGCCCCAGCAGAAGCATCTTCGAACCTTGCGCGTTATGATGGAATGAGATACGGTTTACGTGTAGAAGGTGTTGATTTAGAAGACACATATAAAAAGACACGCGCAGCAGGCTTTGGCGAAGAAGTTCAACGTCGTATGTTAATTGGAACTGCGGTATTGTCATCTGAATCTTATGAAGTCTATTTCATGCAGGCGGCACGTGTTCGTCGCATGATTTCAGATTCTTTTGACAAAGCATTTAATGACTGTGATTTAATTGTATGCCCATCTGGTGCTGGGACAGCTTTACCACTTGATTCAGATTTAACACCACTTGAATATTACGCATTGGATTTATTCACTGTGGCGATGAATCTGGCGGGGATTCCTGCTGTATCTGTTCCGTGTGGTCTGGCCACTAACGGTTTGCCATTGGGGATGCAGGTTGTTGGAAAACGTTTTGATGATATGCGTGTGTTGCAACTTGCTAAGCACATAGAAGTCGCAGCAAACATTGATAACCGTCCAACAAAAATTTTAGGGGAATAAAAAATGGTGGCTAGAAGTAGAATCGAACTACTGACACAGGGATTTTCAGTCCCTTGCTCTACCAACTGAGCTATCTAGCCATCCGTGAGAGCTATATTAAAGTATAAAAAACCAAAAAGCAAGGAAAAATAAAATGTTTACGATTAAAGGCAAAACACAAGATTGGGAAGTAGTTATTGGTCTGGAAACTCATATAGAAGTGCTGTCTAACAGCAAAATTTTCAGTGGTGCATCTGCTGATTATAATCCGACAGTCGCCCCAAATACCCAGGCTTGCATGGTTGATGTCGCTATGCCAGGCATGTTGCCAGTATTAAATAAATACTGTGTCGAACAGGCTATTAAATTTGGTTTGGGAATCAATGCTGAAATTTCGAAACATTCACGCTTTGCCCGTAAACAGTATTTTTATCCTGACCTGCCCCAGGGATATCAGATTTCGCAACCTGCCGAAGAACCACCTGTGGTTGGTCGTGGTTGGGTTGAAATCATGGGTGATGATGGAAATCCAAAAAAGATTTTAATTGAACGTGCCCATTTGGAACAAGATGCAGGCAAATTAAAACACGATGCACACCCAACAAAATCTTTTGCGGACTATAACAGAACTGGGGTCACGTTGCTGGAAATCGTAACGTTTTTGGATACAAAAAATCCTGAAAATAATTCTTATATTTCTTCACCAGACGAAGCAGAAAGATATCTGCGTCAAATCCGCGAAATTGCACGCGCACTCGGCGTATCAAAAGCGAATATGGAAGAAGGTTCAATGCGTGCAGACGTTAATGTTTCTGTTCGCCCTGTTGGTTCAAAAACTTTTGGTACACGCACAGAAACAAAAAATATGGTATCCTTTAAATTTATTAAAACGGCAATTGAATATGAAGCCAAACGCCAAGTAGAAATACTTGAAAATGGTGGCACAGTTTCACAAGATACGATGCGTTTTAACCAAAGCGAAGGAACAACATCTGTAATGCGCAGCAAAGAAGATGCGCTTGATTATCGTTATTTCCCAGACCCTGATTTATTGGAATTGGAAATTACTGATGAAGAAATTGAACGCATTCGCAAAAACATGCCTGAATTGCCAACTGCGACACGCGCGCGTTATATCAATGAATTTGGTTTATCTGAATATGACGCAACGCGTTTAACAGAAACAGTTGACATTTCACATTGGTATGATGCAGCGGTAAACGGCAAAAAAGAACGCGCAAAACCTGTTGCAAACTGGTTAATTTCTGAATTATTCGCCCATCCTGAAAACATGGATATAGAAAACAAAATCAAAGAAAATACCGACCCAGATGCACCACGCATTATTACACCAGAAAATATCGCTGAATTGGTTGATATGATTGCGGCAAACGAAATCAACGGTAAACAAGCCAAAGACATCTTTATCAAAATGTTAGACGGCGAACGCGGAACAATTCATGAAATTGCCGACAAATACGGTATGAAACAAATTACTGACACGAGCGCAATCGAATCGGCTGTGGATGAAGTAATTAAAAATAATCCGGCCCAGGTTGAACAATATAAATCTGGCAAAGTTGGTCTGCTGGGCTTTTTTGTTGGTAATGTAATGAAAGCGACCAAGGGTCAGGCAAACCCAGCAATGGTAAGTGATTTATTAAAACAAAAATTAAGTTAAAAACATAAAGGAAAACAAAATGGAAAACAAGATAAACATTGTTACACTTATTGATTACAACCCTATTACCGGTTCTTTGTCTGGTTATGGTATCAAGGAAGTATTCGTAAAAAGCGAAAAAAAAATGAATGAAACAACGATAAACAAACTTGAACAAAAGAAACAACAGTACGCACTAAATATCAGACGCGAAAACACAAAACATAAATAATTATGCAGAAGTTTTTTATACAAACTTTTGGTTGCCAAATGAATGTATATGACGGTGAACGTATTGCCGCCATGCTGGAAAAGCACGGATTAACACAAACAGATAAAATCGACGAAGCAGATTTAATCATCCTTAATACTTGTGCTGTCCGTGCCAAGGCAACAGACAAAGTTTATTCTGCATTGGGTAGAATTCGTCGCACAAAAAAAGAATCTGCCCTGTTTGGTATTGTCGGATGTGTAGCGCGCGAATCCGGAGCTGACGCATTCAAACGTATTCATGAATTAAATTTTGTTTTGGGTCCACAAAGTTATCACAAATTACCTGAAATAATAAAAAATCCCGACATAAAATTACTTAATATAGACATGTCAGGACTAGAAAAATTTGATGAATTACCGCAAATAACAAAATCACCTGTCGTTGCTTATATACCAATTCAAGAAGGATGCAATCATTGCTGTACATATTGTATTGTCCCGTATACACGCGGTCGCGAATTATCAAGACCTTTTTCTGATGTTATAAGCGAAACTATCAATGCGGCAAAAACAGGTGCGATTGAAATTTGTTTTCTTGGGCAAAATGTAAACGGATATAAATATACAGACGAAAATGGTAAATTATATCGTCTTTCTGATTTAATACGCGAAACGGCTAAACTGCCCGAAATCCACCGTATACGCTTTACATCCAGTTATCCAACAGAAATGACAGACGATTTAATTGAAATGTTTGGAACCGAACAAAAACTTTTACCGTTTTTAAATATGCCTGTGCAAAGTGGTTCACCGCGCATATTAAAAAAAATGAACAGACCGGATGATTTGGATGCATATAAAACAATCGTTAAAAAATTAAAATCTGTTCGTCCTGATGTTCAAATATCATCCGATTTTATTGTTGGGTTCCCAGATGAAATGGATGAAGATTTTGAACAAACATTGTCAATCGCACGTGAAATAAAGTATATCAATTCTTATTCTTTTAAATATTCACCGCGTCCGCATACGGCGGCGGCATTGATGCCAAATCAAATCAGTGAACAAATAAAATCTGTCCGTCTGCAACAACTGGATTTCGTATTAACTGAAAATCAACGCGAATTTAATATGTCTTGCATCGGTAAAGAAATGATTTGTTTATGCGAAGGTCCCGACAAAACAGGTAGACATTTGGTATTTCGCACACCTTATATGCAACAATGTATTGTTGAAAAACCAAACACAGAAATTGCACCTTTGCAAAAAATAAAAATAACTGACGCTAACAAAGCATCTTTGCGTGGTGAAATAATCAAATAAATCAGAATAAAACTTTCGCATTCAAAAAAATTTTGTAATGATAATCAAAATCATCTTTTAAAACAGCAGCATTTAATGACATGCCAGCTTCATCAGTTACAGAAGTAAATCCAACTTTGAAATTGGCCATTAAATCACCATTTGTCCCGTATGCAGCCATCGCAGAATATTCGTATTTAACACCATCAACAACAAAAAAGTATTTTATATCAGCCCCAATATGAGCATAAGAATCTGTTTCTGAAAAATCAGCCACCTTATACGGCTGATAAGAAAAACCTATTATTGGAGTCAACATAATATCAGAATCTATTTCAAAATCATAGCCAGCCGCAACATCCGCATACCAAGACAAAGATAACGGATTATTTTCCACCCTGCCATCAGTTGTGATATAATCTGCTTTGAAATCTGTCAAAGAAATTCCCAATATTTCATTAAACCAAAGTTTATCAAAGGTCTGTCTAGATTGAATATCAAAACCATAATACCATCCAGAAAAATCGTTTAAATTATCACCATACTCAAATTTATCCAGATTAACCCCAGCATAAAAATATATATTATCATGTTCATATCCCGCATAAATACGCGCCCCCACAGTATCCATTTTATCAGACATTATATAATACGGTATTATACCAACCCCAGAATCGCTTTCAGATTTTATCAAATCGTTCAAAGAAAATTTTGTTATTGTTTTAACGGGACGCAATAAAATCCCATGGTTAAAACGATAAGATAAATTTTCCAAACGTCTCATTTCATCTATATTATTTGCCGCATCCAAAGCCTTTAACAATTTATCATTTGGCTTGTTGTCCCTTATCGTTTCCAAAGCTGAATTTCTTTTATCTTCTTCACTATCGCCATCACCAAAAATAGCACTATAATCAGTTTCACGAACAATATTCAAAACAATTCCACCATTAGAAACTTTTAATTCTGGTTTATACATACGATCTAATCCTGGGATTTCAACAATGATACTGGTATCGCTTTTGGTATATTTGATAAGTTCACCAGATTGCACACTTTCAGCATCATTTATTATCAAATATATATTCCCACCAAGTTCTATATTTTCGGGACACATTTGCCAATCTGAAAAATTATCCACAACAACCGAAGATTCGTTGATAACAAAAGATTGTGCAGATATGCTTTGTATATTGCTAAAATCAAAATTATCATAATTTTCTATGACGACAACAGGTTTTTGTCCAATGGGCATACCGATGTTTGTTATTTCCGAAGCAGAAGTTATAAATTGTCTTACCAAACCACCACCTGGATTTATTCCGCCATCTAACACCCCAGAATTATAAACAACCAAGGTATTACCATTAGTATTGATTGTTCCGTCTATACGACCATGGTTATACAAATAAATTGGTTCGCTCATTGTAATATTGCTGCCGGGCACAGATACAATTACACCATTTTCAACATACACAACAGAATCTGAAAAAGAAGAAACACCTGAATAATCTGGTCCACTTATAAAATGCTGCTCTGCTTTTGCAGCAAAGAACAAAGAAAACATACAAATAAAAATCAGGAATCTTTTCATAACATTGAATTATATAGCACATAATTTAATCATCTAACAACAAAAAAAATCCCGTAAAAAACGGGATTTTAAAGCGAAACAAGGAAAGTTAAAACATATAACGAATACCAATATCACCACTGAAATCATGCATTCCAGAAGCAACATCAATATAGTTATAACGTGCAGCTACATCAACTGCATAACAGCCAAACGGCATTGCTAAGCCCAATGTCGCCATAGCCGAAAATCTTGTATTGTTTCTTTTGTCGGTCATACCAGCAACCGTTCCTTTGGTATCAATAAATGCCATACCAGCGCCGATTCCAGCAAATGGTTGAATATAATGGAAACGCCCAATATCCATATAAGCATTAGCCATCAATTCTATGTTTTCAGATGTGACTTTTACATCCTTAACGGTTCCAAAATCTTTGGTGTCTTTTCCCTTTGTAAAGAAAGAACCTTCAATTTCAAAACGCGCTGTATCATACATGCTTAAACCCAAAGCAACACGTGCCTGATATAAATCTTGTGACACACTTTTTTTCGTATCATTAAAGTTATAATTCAAATTACCGTATGTAGCACCGCCGCGCAATGTAACATATGGCAAAATGTCCCAGCCAAGAAAACTGGTTGTTTCTTGTTTATAACCTTGCCCACCTGCGAATGCTGGTGCTGCAATTAATACTGCCATTGATGTGGCAATAAGTTTTTTCATAAGTTTCTCCTTTTGTTGCTGATTAATCTCAACACTTCGTATTCTATCAAACAATATAGAATAATCATATAGGCATGTATCCATAGGATATATTTCTTATATACGGCAGAAATCACCGTATAGAACAAATTTATGAAATCAATTTTTTAATAACAAAATCAGCCAACATTAAACCAAATGTCCCAGTGACAGTTATCATTGAACCAAATTCACGTCCACCATTTGGCTGTGGTGTTGCAACTTCGGTTGAATATACAACAGGAAAATCTTTTATTCTTAAATCTCGAACAATACGACGAATTTTAGATGCCAACGGACACACAGTTGTCTTGGATATTTTTCCAATTTTAATTTTTGTAAAATCTGTTTTACGCGCCGCGCCCATAGAAGACACAAAAGGAATATTATTATTTTCACACCACTTATATAATGCTATCTTTGAAGACACTGTATCTATTGCATCTATTACAAAGTCGGGTTTTATATCAATATTCGTATTTTCATCAAAAAATGTATCAAAAGTATCAATCTTTATCTTTGGATTTATATCAGCGATTCGTTGAGATGCCACCAAAACCTTTGGTTTATCAATGGTTGAATCCAAAGCAAACAATTGACGATTTATATTTGATTCTTCAACTTTATCAAAATCGACCAAAATAATATGCCCCACCCCACTTCGTGCCAACGCTTCGATTGCAAAAGAACCAACGGCACCACAACCAACAACCATAACTGTTGATTTTTGTAATTTTTTAACAGATTCTTTTCCCAATAACAAAGTTATCCTATGCAATCTATCCATTGTTCAAAACCCTTTTGGTATTATCATATATAGTATTTGCCATATTCGATTCGTTTTTTATCTTTGATATTTTATCAACCAAATCAGATAATAACACTTCTTTTTTTCCATCAGATTCTATTAAAATACGATTTTCTGGAATTTGCTCTATACGGCAGTTTTTACCGTATACACAATTTTTACCTAATGAAAAAAAGATATTTTCATATCGCAATAATTTATTTAAAATATCTTCGTTTTCATTAAAACCATGTGCAATAATAATTGGTAAATTTTTTGTCCTGTATTGTTTCAAAATATGTAAAATTTTATTCCAAGCCCCCACACAATGCAAACAAACAGTTCGTTTTAATTTAACCGACACATCAAATTGTTTTATAAAAATTTCAATTTGTTTATCCATATCTGGTTTATGTTTATCCAGACCTATTTCACCAACCATATAATTTGAATTGCTTTTTAATAAAAACTCTAACCTTTTATCAAAATCTTTTGTCACAGAATCTATAAACCATGGATGAACGCCAAAAGCACCGTACACAGCATTATTAGCTTTCATCAAATCAATTATTTTTTGCCATTCGTCTTCCAAAGTTGCACAACAAACACACCCGACTACATCTGGTTGCATATCATGTGTTATATAATCAAGATGAGTATGAGCATCAATAATTTTCATATTATATATTTAATCACAAAAAGAACAGTTTTCAAGATCCTGTTAAAATCGCTGACGCATAGTGAACTCTGTTGTCCATTTTTCATATTCGCGTGAATGTATGTTGGAATTTTTATTGGTATAACTTATTGTCAAAGTTGGAACAAACCCCCATATATCTATTTTATTATTAGAAAGTGACACAGCATATCTCTGCGTAAAATCCCGTTCAATAATTTGTGTAAATTGATAATCTTTGACAGTCCAACGCGCACCATCATAATTTGTCCAAGAAAACGATGGTTCAAAATAGACCGTAAAACCCCATGGTATTTCTGCGCCAAAGCCAACCCCAACATTATATCGCCAATTTGCATAAATATCATTTTTTGCGGTATCCCTGTCAACACCACCGAACAGGATGATATATTTTGATGCATCAAATGAATATGAATTATAAGTTGACACGCCATATGTTTGCCCGTTCATATATTCACCATAATCATCATAAATATTATTCATAACCCGCAAAGTTAACCCAGAAGATATTTTTCGCGACCAATCATAATGAGTATCTATTTTACCACCATAAGCCCAATTATATCTGTCCCATCCATACCAACGCCGATTGGCGACCCCAGCCAACCATACGGCGCCCCTTTCCCATATATACCGTGGTCCAGTCGCAGCAGATAAAAACAAATCATCAAATTTATGCTTATTATAAATGTTTGTATAAATATTTCCTTCGTTTTTCCATCGCCATTGTTCAGAAAGCTTAAATTCATAATTTCCACCCAACATAAAATTATAACCAACCGCCTTTTCAGGTTCTGGCAAAACACGATGAAATTCCCCCCATTCATTTCTGATATATTCTTCACCACCGGATGCCTGGTTTACATTATTATCAGGCGCAGCACCAAAATTAAACCAAGCATTCCACCGTTTATTTTGACGCGCAACATAACGCAAATACATCATGCGTTGTTTTACAGCATCAGGGATATCTTTACCCGCCATAGCCAGGCGCAAATGATAATCAGCACGATACCATTGATGTTTCATCATGTAACAAAGTGCTAATTCATAACGCACCTTGGCTAAATCTGGTTGATCATCTAGAATTTTACGATAAATTTTAATAGCTTCGTCAACATTACCTTTTTTCTGTTCAATCTGCGCCAACAAATACCATCTTTCAATTTCCACAGGTAAATTATTAGTCTGTGGCATATTGGTTAATATAAACAAAGCATTATCATAATTCCCCACATCAACCATATCGCCAGCCATTTTAACTGCTTCCAAAGCAGATACTGTAACAGATTGCTTACTATTAGATTCAGCCCATGAAAACATGGGCTGAATTCCTAGAATTAATAAAATCAAAACAAATCGTTTCAACTTTATTGTCTTTTCATACCATATGCAGCTTCAAATTCAAACTGATGTTTTGCATTATCATCTAATTCATCTGCCGTTGTATCAGGTAAATTCTTCTTTGCATAATATCCGACAGTTCCAGCAGCTTCTTGGGTATCACCCACGCCATAATACCCCATATTGGCTGTTTTCTTTACATTAGTTTCAACAGCATCTTTTCTATATTTCTGAGCTATATAAGTATCATCAGATGCCCCTTCCTTAGGATCAAAGGCAAAATTCAATGTATCACCGGTCTTTTCAACAGTTACATCATAAAATTCGGCGCCATCTGTTCCAAATGGCATAACCAAAGTTTCAGTTGGTGTAGCACCAGCAGCAAATGTTAGCACCGCATTATTTGTATCAAATGCCAATGCAGTATCACCATCTTCTGATGGATTAAAACCATATGTTGTAGCGTATTCATCTTTATGATGATCTGCCTGTATAGAGCTATAAACTTTTCCATGCGCAGTCCCCTTGAATACCATATCTTGGTTTGGTGCGCTGTTTATTTCATATCCACCAGCAAACATGAAATAATCTGGACTATCTAACTGTGACCTTATTTGTTCTGCATTAAAAGTTTGATGATTTGCCCCGGTACGCGAACCATCACGCGCAGCAGCCAAATCAGAAGCACTTGTGATATCCTTATCTTTAACAACATTTGCTGTATTCAAATATCCAAAGTCTGAATAAGACAATCCTGTATCGCCACCAGATGTAACAATTTCCCAACGTTGTTCCATTCTGTCCCAACGGCCACCACCGCCAACTTCAGCCGCTTGCGCTTCTAATTCTGCAAAGGTAACATTTCCATCATCAGCAACCCTTAACAAAGTATCACCATCTTTTACATATTCAAACACAGCACCATTAAACAACTTTGAATCCCCATCACGAACCATATTCAATCTTGTTCCGCCAACATTGGCGATTGCAGTATCAATACGTCCATTAGAATCTAAGACAAAATTAAACGATGCCGCATCACTAGGATTATTGCTAACATTTTGTGCCAATTTAAAATCAACGTCATCCAACATGTATGAAGTGTATTCAACACCGTTGCGATTAACTGTTGCGCTACGTGATACGCTTGTCCCACCAGCACCAACCAAAATTTCTGATTTCATAGCAGTAATTTCAGCATTACTTCTTACCGCAGAATTAGCAGAACGAAAACCCTCTGTCCCTGAACCACTATGACCGCCACCGCCGCCACACGCAGCCAATGCAAAAATTGATGTTAAAATAAGATATTTTTTCATTTTTCTTTCCTTTGGTTAACAAGTTCCTTTGACAGTAAAAATTCTACCATACAAAACCTATAATCGCAACTTTTTTCTCAAAAACTTCCTTATTAAATCCATCGGGATTACAAGGAAAGCCAGCCCGATTATAACCATCCATTGTTCAAAAGATAATGGGGTCACTTGGAACAATTCGCCACCAAAATTCACTATTAAAAATGTTCCACCAGCAATAATCATTGCAACGATTAAAAACAAAGGATTTTTACTTAACCCGCGCAATAAATGTATATCATCAACGCGCACATTAAATCCATTAAACATAGCAACTAACATTAACAAAGAAAATCGCGCTGTTAAATTCAAAATTTCGCTGTTGCCGAAAACCTGCTGTATAGATGGAACAAATAATAATGCAAATACAATAAAAAATTCCGTTACACTTGCAACAATTTTATCCAAAGTTTTTCCTGCAAAAAGCGATGCACCTTTTGGTTGTGGCGGTGTGTTCATATATTCAGCCTTTGCTGGTTCCCCGCCAAAAGCCAAAGAATTCAAACTGTCTTCACAAATGTTTATAATTAAAACCTGAACCGCAACAAAAGCTGGAACCAAAAATTTTAACGGAAAAAACACACTAAGCACAATCAAGATAATATTTATCGGCATTTGAAAAGCCAGAAATTTAGTCACATTATTCAAGAAAGTCCGTCCAAACAACACCGCATCACTAATAGACACGAAATTATCATCAGTAATTATAATGTCCCCCGCTTCTTTGCAAACATCAGTTCCGCTGCCCATTGCAAAGCCAACATCCGCGCGCTTTAACGCAGGCGCATCATTAGTTCCATCACCACACATACCAATACAAAGATTCATTTCTTGGGCAATATTAACCAGTCTTAATTTGGTTTTGGGCACAGCACGCGCGATCACTTTGATTTTATATAATTTCTTTTTAATTTGTGCATCACTCATCGCGTCCAATTCTCGCGCTGTCAAAATCAAATCATCATCACTTTGTATAATTCCTGTATCAATTCCAATAGCCCGCGCAGTATCTAAAATATCCCCAGTCATCATAATTACATGAATTCCGGCATTCTGCATACGCGCCACGGCTGACGGTACTTCACGCCGCACGTCATCACGAATAGATACCAATGATATCAGCGTTAAATTATCTTCTAACTTTGATTTTAAATTTCTTCCTGTTGTGTATGCCAATGCCAATATTCGTTTTGCTTGTTTCGCATTTTCACGAATAATTTTCATCATTTTTGCTTTGTTTATATTATGAGCTTTGCCATTCACATCAATATACTTTGTTGTATGTTCAAGAATAATTTCTGGTGCACCCGTATAAAGAACAAATTCTTTTTTATCCGCTTTTCTTACCACGCGCACAATAGAAAATTTATTTGCACTATCAAACGGAATTTTATCCAACGGTTTGATTTCTTTCATCACAGATTTGAATAATGCCGATTCTCTGTCCAGTGCAGAAAGCAACGCACGTTGAGTACTGGTTCCACCAACAATTTTTCCTTTTTCATCAAACGCAGCGCCAGTATTAAATAAAATATCAGCAGCAATAAATCGCGAAATTGGCAAATCAGAATTAAAATCAACCTGGGACCCATCGCCTAAATAATTAGTAATTGGAATCAAGTTGCCATATGTCAATGTCCCGGTTTTGTCCGTACACAAGATTTGTATATTTCCTGCTTCGGGAATTTTATGAGTGTTTTTTGCCAGCACATTATGCTTTATCATCTTGCGTGCATTTTGCGATATGATTATAGTAATTATGAACGGCAAACCTTCGGGGACGGCTGCAGCAATAATAGTTAACGCAACAATCAACACATTTAAAAATTGATGAACAATATTTAATGTCCCACTGCTAAAAAAAGCATTCACCCCACCTGCACTTATAATAATATTAATCATCAAAACGATTGCGACAACAGCACCACCTATGTAACCAAACCGCCCTATTTTTAATGCCAACCTGTCCAATTTTATATCCAAATCAGTTTTAACTTCTTGTATATTCCGCATTGCTAACAAAGTCTTGGCATTTTCGGTATGAACACCGATTTTACCAACGACCATAAAACATTCCCCACTTTGCACCGTAGTTCCCGAAAACAATAAATTTTTGCTGACATAATCATCTGCAGAAATTTCTGCTTTGCGATTATATTTAAAGCCCAAAATTGGTTCTTTTAAGCATTCCGCGCTTTCTCCGTTAAGCACAGAATTATTTACATTGATTTTTCCGTCTATGATATAACCGTCTGCCGGTATAGTTTCCCCAGATTGTAAAAACACAACATCACCAACAACAATATCTTCAGTATTTACAGTTTTAAATTTTCCGTTACGCACAACCATAGCATAACGCACCGCAGTTTTATTTTTTAAATCGATAGAATACTTTTGTGCTTTTAATTTAGTAACCGTTCCGATAACCCCCACACACAAAAGAACAACACCAACCCCAATTGGTTCTATGTATCCCCCAAAGCCGAACACAGCCAACACAAAGAACAAAATCAACATACCCAACAAAATCAAATTAATTTTGTCATGGAAAGTTCCCATAAAAAATTGCCAAGCGCTTTTACGACGCACCCCAGGAACAGTATTAGTTCCAAATTTTCTTTTGCTCAATGCAACCTGTTTAGAATCAAGCCCAATAATTTTCATAAAAATATCCTTTTGTGTATAAAAAATATTATATCACAAAATCCACCCAAAAGCGATAACATGGGATAAAATCAACAAAAAAATAACATATAACTTATTACGCGACAAAAAATAAAAACCACCTTGCGGTGATTTTAATTTTTGGTGGACGCACAGGGACTCGAACCCTGGACCCACTGATTAAGAGTCAGTTGCTCTACCAACTGAGCTATGCATCCATAAACCATAAACTTTCGCAATTATAATTTATTTTCTACAAAATGCAAGTTTTATCACAAAAACACTCGAAAATGCCTGTTTTTTACCTAGGCATTCAAACCTGACGATATTTCATTTTTATTTATATAAAATGTCTCTGTAAACCCAAAAAAGGAGTTAAAATTATGAAACACAAAACTTTATTTTTATTGGCATCCCTTTGTGGTGTCACTTTGTTGACCAGTGCTTGCACTACATGTCCAATAAATACTCATGACCATGGCATGTATCACGAACAATACAAAAAAGACAAAATGCACAAAAAGCACAACAAAAAAATGCACAGCGATGCACCTATTGTATTTCAACAAACCTATTCTAGAAATGATGTAAAGAAAGTTTCCGCCAATATGTCCACGCGCAGTAATGCCGGTGGCACAGCAGAAATGGGGACAATTTGGTTCAAAGAAACAAATGACGGCTTAAAAATGAATGTCGATTTAATTTATTTGCGCCCGAACACAATCTATACAGCCCAAGTTTATCAATGTGGCGCATGCAACGACAATACATGCTGTGCAGTCGAAGCAATGTCGATTGACTTGCCAAAATTGAGCGTAAGCAATTCTGGTGACCGCTTGCAACAAACATATATTGTCCGCGGTTTAACAGCGGCCCAATTAAATAACGCGAAATTGGTATTGACCAGAGACGGCGGATATCAAGCCGCATGGGGCACATTGAAACAATAAATAATCATTGTAAAAAACATGGGGGCGATTTCGCCCTCTTTTTTATAAAAATTAAAAAACATTTTTTAAAACAGTTTTAACTTTTTCAATTTTAGTTTCTTTGGGTTGTAATACACTTACACTACCAATAATCTTTGCATGATGTTCGCTACCAACAGCGGCTTCTCCTAATGTAACAATAGCCATTAAATTACCTTCATTATCAAACATTCCGCCGCCAGAATTTCCTCCAAATCCTTGACAACCAAAATAGTAATT
>Ga0310696_10003330_pt1 | contig 20169 bp, 15 predicted proteins | sample AusTroGonzalo_MG_4_FD_203885 | JGI IMG/M metagenome (GOLD analysis project Ga0310696, IMG submission 203885) | Bovine rumen microbial communities from tropical cattle in Woodstock, Queensland, Australia - Gonzalo_02 (v2) (version 2) | ecosystem: Host-associated > Mammals > Digestive system >... | reverse complement strand
TAGACATTGATTCAGTATCTATTAACGAATAGATGGTTAAGAAATTAAAAACATTCATCGCTTCAACCCCAATACCAACAGATACGAACACTTTGTTACCAAATAACCCTAAGATACAGCAAAGGAACGCTAAGATACATGCGCCGCCACCGACTGCTGTTGAGTTTTGAGATTTGCTGAACCAGCATGAAGCACCAAAGCAAACACCAGTTAATCCAAACATCGCGGCAAATGAACCGAAACAATAAAGTAATGTACGTACAGTAAATGTGCCGAAATTAATGTCGTTTGGTTTTGACACCGCGAAGGCAATCGCGCCTGTAGAATAAGCACCGATTGTGATAACAATATACATGGCGATAAGGGAAAGAATCATAAATAAGTATTGAGTTCTTACAACCGTCTTACGGTTAGTAGGAGTCGACAAAATATATGCCATAGAACCATCACTAACTTGAGCAGCCACCAACTTATTACAAGTAATCATGACATAGATCATCGGAAGAAGAACGCCTGTAATTTTGTAAATTAAATCATTTAAGACTGAGTTCAAATCTATCTGTGACATTGTTTGAATTCTAGAAAGATTAAATCCCATCTTCTCTAATAAACCCAAAATCTTTAGCCAGCTAAGGCCTTCGTCTGAAACATAAGACTGCACTCCAGCCATATCAATGTTAGTGAAAATTTGTTTAGTTCCTACAACAAGGTTAATAACTACAAAAATACCAGCACTGCCAAGTGCCATAATAAGCCAAAGCATGAAATTAGACTTAATGCTTTGTTTTAATAATGGTTTAGATATAAATTCTCTTTTCTTTGCTTGTTCCATTTTTATTCTCCTTTTACAACTTGTTGTAGGAAGTATTTTTCAAGTGAATATTGAACTTCTTTAATTAGGGTTACTTTATGTTTGTGAAGTTCTTTGAACATATCATCGACATGCTCATTTTGAACTTTAACTAATATGGCATTATGTTCTGGATGATCTTCTAGAACCTCTGAATACTTAATATTAAGTGATTCATAATCTTCCTTTGTCGCGAATGAAATGTAGTACTCTCTAAATGCTCTATTATGGATTTCGTCCATATCGACGATATCTACAATTCTTCCGTCTTTAATAAAGGCGACATAATCACAAGTTTCCTCTAATTCATCAAACATATGGTTAGACATCATGATTGTCGCTCCACGAGCTTTTTCTTCTTTGATGAGATTAATAAATGCATCTCTCATCAATGGATCTAAACCTGTTGTAGGTTCATCTAGAAGAATGATGTCTGGTGAATGCATGAACGCTGCAACCATAGCGGTTTTTTGTTTCATACCCTTTGACATTCTTTTTAAATTTGCGGTTGGATCTAACTGCATTGCATTAATGACTTTCTCAGCCTTGCTCATATCAGTTAATCCTAAGAGTTCAGCCTGTGCTTTTAAAAAGTCTGAGCCACTCTCTAAAGGCGGGAATGCAATTTCTCCTGGCAGATAGCCAATATATTTTTTGATTTCTTCGCTTTCTTTCCAGGCGTCTAGGCCATTTACCTTAACCTGTCCACTATCAGGCTTTAGAAAGCCCATAATGTGGCGAAGCGTGGTTGTTTTACCGGCTCCGTTAGTTCCGCAATAGCCAAAAGTCTTTCCTCTTGGTATTACAAATGAAATATCAAAGATACCGCGGCCTTTACCATAGTCCTTTGTGACGTGACTAACTTCTATGGCAATGTCTTTTTCTTTATAGTCCGCTAATTTAGGGGCATGTTTAAATAATTCTTTTTCTAGCATAACTATTTCTCATTTCCCACTACGCCAGATAAACCACCAAATGTCTTATCTTCTTTATAGAAGGACATAAAGTAGTCTTGTAATGTATAAGGTCTTTCAGCGAATGTATGTAAACTAATACCTTGGAGCGAATCAATAAATGTTTGATAGTCCTTAGTCTGGAATTTAACTGTTAAAGAAAGTCTTTCCGGAACATTTTGGATAATCTCAAACTTACAATTCTTTAGATATTTCTCCATATTTTCTTTGTCTTTGAAGCGAAGAATATATACTTTGGTATCAATTTTCTTAACTTCTTCAGCATTAAATGAGGAGACGTGTTTTCCATCTTTAATAATTGAAATCATGTCACATGTTGCCTCTACTTCTGCGAATATGTGAGACGATAAAAGTATGGTTTTTCCGCGTTTTTTCTCATCTACGACGAATTTAATGAACACTTGTTGCATAAGTGGATCAAGTCCAGAAGTAGGTTCATCTAAAATTAAAACATCCGGGTCATTCATGAATGCGGCGACAACCGCGAGTTTACGTTTGTCCCCTAGTGACATCTCCTTAACCATTGGTGATGGGTCAAGTCTAAAGAGGTTTAAAAGGTAGTTGAGTCTTTCTTCGTTAACCTCTTTTCTCATGCCTTGCATCATACGGATAAATCCCCAGCCGTTTAAGCCTTGAGGAATACTTGGTTCTCCTGGAAGATAGCCGACTTTACCTAAAATTTCATCTGTATGACCAAATGTATCTATACCGAATATCTTTGTTGTGCCTTTTTGAGGTTTGCTAAAACCCATGATGTGACGAATCGTTGTAGATTTGCCAGCACCATTAGGACCTAAATAACCGTAGCATTCACCTTTGTGTACCTTAATTGATACATCAAAAACTCCACGACCATAGCCATAGTCTTTGGTAAGGTGATCTACTTCAATAATTGCTTCTTTTTCCATATTAATCAGTTACTTTACCTAAACCAACATCAACGATGTTAAAATCACGGAACTCAAATGGGTCAGTGAAGAAATCATTAATCTTATATTCTTTATCGTCAGCGCCTTTAATCTTAGCCTTTGCTCCAACACCTTCGATAACACCTAAATCACCGCTTGCAGGAACATTAACAAACTTAAGGCTTGTTAGACCAACATAACCTTCAACAGTGGCTGTAGGATCACCGTTAAACAAAAATACTAAATGTTTTTCGTTGTTTATGCTTTCAATAACAAAGCGACCTAGTTCATCTCCCTCGATCGCCTCAGTTAAAAGAATGGTTTTTGAGAATTCTTTTTTAAAGATTGAGTTAACTTGTTGAATTTCATCTTTTATAACGACATTGTTTTTAACTTCACGAACCGGGTGAGTACCAAATCTTTCTTCACCTTTTTTACCTGGCATTTTGTCCATGTAGTCTATTGGAAGAAGTTTGTCATCTTCACCGCTAAACATAGGGTAATTCATACCATACCAAATCATCTGCATATCAATATCTTCTTTGGAAACAGGAACTTGGATAGTTAAACCTTTTTTGTTTACAAAGAAGTTAAATAGATACTTAGATTTTTCTGGTGTCATGTTTAAATCTTCATCTAAAAACGGAACTATAGAGGCAAAACTCTTTGCTTGATCGATAATTTCAACTAAATCAGGATGCTCAGTTTCAATCTTATCGAGTCTATCAGCAATCTCATGAGTGCCAACTTCTAATCTATAGCCTTTGTTTTCTAGTTGATGCCCAGTAACCTTGTAAAAGAGTTTTACATTAGAAAAATCTGTTAGCTCTTTCTTCGCTACTTCCATTAGTGCAGGGAACTTCTCACCAATATTGATGCCAATGGCATCCAAAATAGGAATAATGTATTCTCCTGCTTCTTCAATATCGTCTAGTGCAGAGACAGGATCCATGTTATCTCCTAAATCTGCGGCCATATTCATTACTTTGTAATCAGTGTACTTTGTGTCTTGGTTAGAAGTGAGTTCAACAGTAATTTCCATGTGGTTACCATCACTCTTACCAAGTCTAAATTGATATGTTCCAATCCATTTGTCTGATTTGCCACAAGAGCAAAGGAGTAAGGATGGTAGTAAGGCTAAAATTTTAAATTTTTTCATATTCTTTTACCTCAACATTTTTTTGAATGTATTTTAAGTAAGTTTTCAAGTAATGCTAAACGAGTAAGTAAGCCAACTCCACCAGGTACTGGTGTTTGTAAGGCTACGGGTAAACCTGGTTCAATATCACCATGTAATCCTTCCTCGTCTCTATTAATTCCAACATCCACTAAGATGGCGGACTTCTTGAATTCAAATTCTTTTGTAATAAGATGCTTTCTACCGACTGCCACAACAACGATATCAGCGTTCTTTAAGTATCTAGCCATATCTTCTTTTGAGGTTTTAGAGTGAAGCACAGTTACGTTACAAGATTCTTTTAGAAGCATTTTAGCCATTGGCTTTCCAACAATATTGCTTCGGCCAATTACGACAGCATTTTTACCTAAGAACTGAACTCCTTCATGTTTTAGATAATTCATAATACCTTGAGGAGTGCATGGATTTAATTCAGACAGTGGGTGAAAACCGTCAACATCTTTCTCAGGTGCGACCGCCACTTTGACTTTTTCTTCATCAATTTGTTTTGGAAGAGGCATCTGAACAATAAAGCCATCGACCTTCTTATTTTTGTTTAGTTTTGCTATTTCTTTTAATAACTGTTTTTCAGTAAAATCTACAGGAAATTTCAATAATTTCGCATCAATTCCAAGTTCAGCGGCATCTTTAAGTTTGCCTTTAACATATGCCTTTGATGCCTCGTCTTCATTAAGTTGAATGATCACTAAAGTGGGCTTTTTAGCCATTTTAGAAACTTCAGCCTTTATCTCTTCTTTTCGTGCTTTAATATACTCTTTTATTGTCATATTTAACCTCAAATAAATTTGTATATATTATATATAAATCATCAAAAATAAAAAAACAGAAGATAAAATCTCCTGCTTTTTTATGTTAGCTTTTAATCTTATTTTTCTTCTTTATGAAGAAGTTTGAAGACTAATGCTGCAAGTGCTGCACCAAGAAGTGGAGCAACAATGAAGATCCAGACAACTTTGAGTGGTTCTGTTCCGCCACCAAAGAGAGCTGTACCAACTGCAGTGCCAATTGATCTTGCTGGGTTAACTGAAGTGCCTGTTAAACCAATGCCGAGTAAGTGGACTAAAGTAAGAGTAAATCCAATGAGAACTCCTGCTTTTTTGCCAACACCTTCGTTCTTTCCATCTGTAACGTTGAGGATAACGTAAACAAAGACGAAAGTAAGAACAACTTCGACAAGGATTGCAGCGAGGTAGTTACCGAACTTCTCACCAACACCAACCAAGCCGTTTGATGCATTTCCAATTGCTTTAACACTACCAACTGTCTCAACGGTAATGTTATAGACAAATTCATGTCCTGACATCTTTAAGATGCCGAATAAGAGGACTGCACCTAAAAGTCCACCAACGATTTGTGCGCAAACATATGCGACAAATTCTTTAACGGACATTCTCTTTGCTAATAAGCAGCCAAGAGAAACAGCTGGGTTAATGTGGCAGCCAGAAATACGACCAACAGTGTAAGCCATAGCAACAATGACAAGGCCAAAGGCCATTGCGGTTGCGACTAAGCTACCTTGGGTTAATGCGGCAACACCACATGCAAAGAACACTAAAACGAAAGTGCCTAAGCATTCAGCAATGCAAGCTTTTAAAAGCTTCTTTTCCATATATTCTTAAACCTCCTATATGAACCTTATTTATCTTGGTCCTCAATACCTCTAGAAAGCTCTGCTTGTTCTTGAGCAAAGTGTTCTGTTGATGCCTTTTTAGGTTTGTATTGAGTCTTGTTTGGTTCGTGTGGATCACGTGTGTTAAGAACGATTTGATTGAATGGAATGTTAATATCATTTGCATCAAATAAAATCTTAAGTTCACGGTTAAGGTCACGCTCAACTTGATATTTATCTTCTTCTTTACATTTTGCAATTAAACGAATGTTTACACACGATTCACCAAGTGCTGAGATACCTTTATAGAATGGTCCTTCAACAATGGCAGGAATATGTTTTTTCATTTCTGGAAGAGCGGCTTCAATAACTTCTTCAATTCTAAGAATTGATTCGTTATATTCGGTGCCGACATCGACTAACGCAACAGAAAGATCTTGTGTGTTGTTAATAATATTTGAAATGGATGCGTTGTTAACAATGTTAATATTACCAACAGCGTCTTCAATTTTGGTTCTTCTTAAACCAATTTGTTTTACAGTGCCTCTCCAGCCATCAATAACAACAATATCACCAACTTTAATGTCGCCTTCAAATAACATGAAGATACCTGCAACAATATCAGCGATTAATGATTGACAACCAAGTCCAATAACAAGGGTAATGACTCCGGCTCCTGTAACAATTGCTGTTGTGTCTACGCCCCAGATGCCTAATGCAACTAATACAATTGCGATTGCGGCTGCGTATTTAACAACGTTACCAAGTAATAATAGTGTGGTTTTAAGTGAGTTATTTTTAACTCCGTCAGAAACTTTAACTAAGATGTTGCTTAATTGCATAATGACATAGCATACGCCAACTAAGACCAAAGTCTTTAAGATTCTGACTACTAAATCTCCCGCTCTATCTTCTTCAAAAAGATTGTAGAGTAATGAATTCCCTGGGAAGATTTTTGTTCTTAAAAGAATTAAGACAACATAAGCGACAAAAACTACGCAAACAGCAAGTTTAATCCAAGTGCCTGTCTTAACTTCCTTTAAATTAAATTTTTTCGACTTTTCCATATGTTTTCCTCCTTACATATTGATCGAAATACCATCTTTTTCAGTGGTTGTACCATCTTTAATAACATAGGTATCAACTCCATCTGATTTATATTTAATGAATAACTTACCTGCAGATCCAGTTAGGTGATCAACGAATATTCGTTGTTCATCATGTAAGTTTTCAGTAAATGTACATTTAGCCATGTGCTGTTCTTGTTCAGCGGTTGTAACCGCGTCTTCATAGAAGGCATCTTCAATCCAAGCTTCGAAATCCGTGAATAATTGATTGTCATCTTCGAAGTTCATGGTGAAGTAGAAGTAGCCATCTACACCACATTCACAATGGTAAGAAACACTTTCAAATTTAGATGTTTGTTTATCGATTCTAACAACCCATCTATCAAATGCTCTTTCAATATCTAGGCCAACCATACCTTTGAGATTAAGAACATATTTAATGTTCACGTTTTCTCCAGAGTCTAATCTTTTGGCGATATATTCCTTATCAATTTCAATTGCTCCTTCAATAAGTCCGTCGCCATCTTCATCCACTAGAGAAATCTTCTCTAGCGACTTATTATCGCGAGCTGGATATAAGGTCAAAGTTTCTTTTTCAGTCATATCTTTGACGTTAATTGAATATTTCAATAATCCGTCTTCATATACAACATCATTAAACTCTGCTTTCATCTTGACGTTCACAAGTGAAGTCATTGTAGTTAAGACAAGAGCAATTGTACCTGCCAAGCTAGCAGATAAGGCGCCTAGAGCTTTATTCTTTTTGGCTTTATTAAGTTTTCCTGGTTGAGGTTTGTTCTGCGTTGTGTCGAGGTTTTCTTTTACTTCAACATTTTCTAAAACAGGTTTATTTTCAACTACAAAAAGATTTTCTTTTATAACTTTATTTTCGGCTTGAGGGTTAAACTCAGGAGCGGGTTTATTTTTAAATTCGTCTGCCATTATTTAGCGCCCTCCTTTTCTTTTCTCTTCTTAAGAAGATTTGGAACAACTGCGGCTGCACCAATAATTAAGAAGGCGCCTCCAGCTACTCCAGCAATAAAGCCCCATTCAGCTGCTGATAAGTTGGATTCAATGGTGAATGTTCTTGCTCTATTAGTGGATTGTTCAATTGTTGTCTGAGTTAACTCTTCTAGAGTAATTGGATATGGTGATGGTTTATCTAATGCCCATGCAGTAAAGATCTCCCAATAAATTGGTTGGAAGTCTTCCACATCATCAATTTGTTCTCCGGTAAGAGCAACATATTTTTGTCTAAGAACTTCAGTAACCATAATTTCAAATGTTTCATAGTCTTTAACTGCTTCGAGTTCTTGTTTATATTGTGCTTCTTTCTCTGCGTTATTTGATGGTTTGTGTTCTTTTTCAAGAATTGAAATAACCTCATTTTGCATTGAAAGTAAAATTGCTTTATATACTGCCTCGACAAATTCTTTGTCCGCAGTTTCTTGATCAAATTCTCTAAATGATGAGACTTTTACAACGGTCACATAGCTCTTAACTTGAACTGTAACTGATTCGCCAGAACAGACTCTAAGTTTAAGTGCGGCTTTACCCATATGGCCAACACCTGTGTCGACAAAATCAACCATGTTTTCGTAGAGTGCTTGTTCGTTTGCAAGATAATTAACAGCTTCTTGTCCTTCCTTGCCTTGAGTATCGGTATTAATTTCGTATGATGGTGTATCAGCACGTGTAATTCTCTTAGAAGGTAATTGACCCCCGAAAAGTTCAACCATTTGACGTTGATAGAATTCTTCTATTTCTCCTTCAACAGAGAAGTTTGCGTTCTCTGGAAGTGCTTTATCAATTTCTTGAGCATCCGAAATGCTTGTGGCTTTACCAGCATCGACAGCGACACCAGTTTCAACAACAGTTACAACAAGCTCTTTTTGTGCTTCTGCAACTTCTGGATCATCAGAAGAAATTGTGGTTCCTAAAAGAGCTTGATAAATAATGTCGCCAGCTTCTTCGGAAATATATTCTTGATTTTCACTAATGACATTTTGGATTTTCTCGGTTTGTTCTTCGCTTAGATCCATTGTATCAATAGCATTACTAATGTTTTCAATAGTCTCTGGGGAAATTGGGTTTTCTGGTTGAACAGCTGGTGCTTTTTCAATAACATGAACAATAAATGAAGCTGAGGCTGTTCCGTTTGCGTCACTTATAGTGACACTTGTTGTGCCAACACTTAAGCCGACAACCATTCCATCTTCAATTACCTTTGCAACAGATTCGTCTTCAACACTCCAAACGAGCTCAACACTGGCATCCACTGGTGTGACAGTGTAGCGAACAGTGTAAGTGTCATCGACATATAAGGTTACTTCAGGTACTTCAACGGTAATTTTGATTTCTTCGACTGGGCTTATTAAGTCCCACGTTGCATATAAAACATAGTTCGCGGAAACAGATACGCTATCACCAGGCTGATAGACAACGCCATCAGGACTTCCTACAGCCCATCCAGCGAAGGTATAGCCTTCTCTTGTAAAACCACACTCAGGCATTGTAGCAGTTCCTTGAGGAACAGTTACATCTTCCATTGTACCTGTGCCCCCATTAGCATCAAAACTAATAGTGAATAGCTGTGTCCAGATAGCGTAGAACGTTGTATCGGCAGTAATATCGTTTCTTTCTTCACCAGGTTTGTAAGTCATTATAGCTTCTGAATTAAATCCCCAACCTTTAAAAATATAGCCTTCTCTTTCATATCCGCATTCTGGGAATACGATTGTCTGCGAATAACTATCGCCACTTAAAACAACAGATTCTGTCGAACCACTTGTGGCACCGTTTCCATCAAATGTAACAATATATGAATAATTTAATCTCCAAATAGCATAGAACGTTGTTGTTCCACTAGAAATAACAGTTGCGCCAGAAATAATATCTCCATTGCTTGTTAATGACCAACCTATAAATTCGTGGTCAGGGTATGTAAAACCACAAGTCTGTGGTAAAGAGTATTCAAAAGTGTTGGTAGTTTTTGTGAATGAATCAGGTTCCATAGTTCCTGAACCACCATTTGCATTAAACACAACATTAAACGAAAATGTGTCTTCTTCCCAAATAGCATAGAACGATGTTTTTCCACTAGAAATAACGGTTGCTCCAGAAATAATTTCTCCATCGCTAGTTAATGACCAACCTATAAATTCGTGGTCAGGGTATGTAAAATCACAAGTTTGTGGTAAAGAGTATTCAAAAGTTTCGGTGGTTTTTGTGAATGAATCAGGCTCCATACTTCCTGAGCCACCATTCGCATAAAACACTACTTCGTAAGTATATTCTTCAGTTACTGGTGTATCGTTATATTCCCAGATAGCATAGAAAGTTGACAAGCCTGTTTCAATCTCAGGATTACCACTAATGACTTCACCGTCGCTTTCGGAAGACCAACCCACAAATGTATAGTTTACTCTTTCAAAACCGATATCAGTGATAGAAGGGAGTTCATACATAGTCGTTTCAGAAGGTGCAGTAAAAGTAATTGTTTGAGTGTTATCAGTACCATCGTTTGCGACAAAAAGAATTTCATATGAATAATCATCTGAAGTTTGCGAGTCGTCTACCCAGACCGCATAAACTACTTTGTTTTCATTTATTGTGTAAGATTCGGATGGTGTATACTCTGCCTCTATAGCTGCCTCGTCTGTGCTCCACCCCTCAAAACGAAGATTTCCATTTATAAAATCATCAGGTTTACCCTCGAAGGTGTAAGTGACATCAACTACGTCACCTTCAACAGGATTAGTGGAACGAGTAAATGGTTCCCCTTGACCTCGGTTTGGATTATAGGTGATCGTATATGTTATAACTTGTTCTTCTAATTCCCAAATTGCATAAAATGTCGTTTCGCCAGGTTGAATATTGGCGGTATCGGTAGGTTGCCATTCAGGCGAGGCGCCGTCGGTAGTGCCCCAACCAGCAAATGTATATCCATCTCTTGAGAAACCACAGTCAGGAAGTATATATGGGTAAGAAGATTGTATATCAGTCGTGAAAATATCGTCAGACATTGAGCCGCTAGTAGCTTCGTTGCCGTTAAATTTTACGATATATTCTTGAGTTGGTTGGTTGATATATAAACCAATCGTCTGAGAAATTTCTGTGTTAATAGCTCTAACCCTTATTGATGCATCTCCTAATTCAACTCCATCAATACGAACGGTATATTCCCCGGTTTGAGTTATAGTATAAAACCCGGTCTCATTTGGGTCTTCCCATTGTAAAGAGGCTGTAGCTCCGCTAGGTGTTAAAATTACTCCGAGTTCTACAGAATTGCCAAGCTCAACAGGAATGTAATTTACAGGCTCGCCACCGATTGTTATCTGAATAGATTCAAGCTCTGGTGTCCCCGTACTATTAAAGTACTCCGACAAATCCATTCCATCACTGTATGAAGCAGTGTTTGTTGAAACAGCAAACTCCTCAATTTCAAGTCCACAATTCCAGCAATTTCCTGAAACTTGATAAGAACCCGACACTGGACTACATGTTGCACTCTCATACAAAAATTCAGGATGTTCATAAGGATAAATAACATCTTGTTGAAGCGTATTATCGTAAATAGATACGTTCGTGACAACTCTTACATAAGAATTCTCAGAATCGTACTGTAAAGAAACAGGGACGGCCATATATGAAAATCTTTGACTATCAAGAGATTTTTGGTGCATTGAAATGTCCATATTAAGTTCCCACTCGGCATTCTTATAACCTGAAACAAGTACACCAACGTGGTCTTTTTCTAATGTCACAGTTGGCAATGTACTTCCGTCAGATACACAGATATAGCCTGTGAAAGTATATGAAGTGGATGAAGAGCTTGAACTTGCTGGGTCAATATAACTACCGGAAGCATAGCTAAAACTAACGCTAACGTTATCATTAGGAGCTCCGGATAAATCATATACAGCAAAATCAACACTGATAAGTTCTTCGTCTTCAATAATAAAAATATAATCTGGACGTGCCTCTAAGCCATGATTGTCATCGCGATAATATCCGGTTGTATCATCAAACACCCAATAATAATCTTCAGCGCTGCTTTGTTCATTCATATCGCCGGTTGGTTCAACCTTTAAATTAATCTCATATTCAGTGTCAGAATCTAATCCAGATACATCAAGTGGATAAGCAGTGATTGAGCCATAAGGTCCATCAGTTGATGCGGTAGAATTGTAAGAACCACTAATAAAGACCAAAGTAAAAGTACCATAATCGGTATAATCTGGTTGGACACTATTACTAGGATAACCTAGAACATTGTAAGCAATCTCATATTGGCCACCACCAAGACCCGTAACACTCACCTGATTGGTTTCCATAATAAAACCATTAGGGTAATTGCTAGCAGAGGTACAGGTTAGCGCCTTGTTGTCCGGATTGTAACTCCATGTAGTGCTTACATCATCTGCAGCAAAAACTTTGTTAATATTTTGTTTGTGATTTGATACACAAGAAATAGTTAACCCAAAAGAAAAAGCAGCAATTAACGATGTAACTGCAAGTTTAGCATATTGTTTGGTTTTTAAACGCATACTATTATTGTAATTATATTCTATATAAAATACAACATTACATATTATATGATTGCTAACCCATATATTTTATTTTAGAATAAAAATATGGAATTCGTTGGAATCGATAAATTTTCTTTATTAGATTATGATGAAAAAGTATCTATAGTGCTTTTTTCACCTGCATGCAATTTTAGATGCCCGTTCTGCCATAATGGCGATTCAGTGCTCAATTCAAACACACCAATTCCATTTAGCAAGATTTTAGATTATCTCAAAACAAGAGTTGGTTTAGTGGACGCTGTTGTTTTTACTGGTGGCGAACCAACCATGATGCCTGAACTAAAGGAAAGAATTAAAAAAGTTAGAGAACTAGGCTTTTTGGTGAAGCTCGACACCAACGGCACTAATCCAAAAATTCTTGAGGAACTCATCAACGAAAAGCTTTTAGATTATGTCGCAATGGATATTAAAAATTCAGAAGCCCGCTACAAAGAGACAACTGATTGCCCTCACTTAAATATTGAAAATATCAAGAAATCTATTGAAATTCTTGAGAAAAACCGCGTAAATTACGAATTCCGCACCACCATCGTCAAAGAATTCCATGATGAGATCTCGATTAAAGAAATGGGCGAAATGATTAGAGGCGCAAAAAAGCTTTATCTCCAAAAGTTCGTTGATAGAGAAGGCGTCATAAGAAAAGGCCTCCACGAGGTTTCACTCGAAGAAGCCAATCACTTTAAGGATATTTTGTCTCTATTTGTTCCAACGGAACTAAGAGGCTATTAACCTAGATACTTCACAGCAGACATTGCTGCGATAGCTCCATCATTACAGGCAGTCACAACTTGTTTAATTGCCTTTTTTCTTGTGTCTCCACAAGCGAATACGCCCGGAGTTTTGGTATTCATGTCTTCATCAGTTACAATGAAGCCTTTATCTAGTTCGACAACGTCCTTAAATCTTTCATTGTCTGGTATCTGTCCAACTGACACGAAGACGTTATCAGTTTTGAACTCATGTTTTTCGTGAGTTTGAGTATTTTCAAACACTAAGCCACTTAGATGATTCTCGCCTTTATATTCGACAAGGTTCATGTTAAACGACACTTCAACATTTTCTCTTGCTCTAACTCTATCTTGAAGAATTGGATCTCCAAAGAAATGGTCAAATAAGCAGAACATATGTACTTTTGTGCAATATCCGGAAAGAAGAACTGCATATTGTAGAGCGGTATTTGCGTCTCCAATCAAATAAACTTCTTTTCCTTTATACATTGGACCATCACAAACTGCACAGTAATAAACACCTTTACCAATTAGTTCTTCCTCTTTCGGAAGTCCTAAGGTTCTATGTTTAACGCCGTTTGCGATAATTACAGCCTTACATTCATGTGTGCCATAATCAGTGGAAATATCAAAAATCTCACCTTTTTTCTGTATATTTTTAACATTTTCGAGTTCAAACTCTGCTCCCATATCCATGATTTGGCTAACCATGCGATCAGTGAGGTCTGAACCAGAAATTTCTTTAATTGTTGGATAGTTTTCAACCTTTGGAGAGTTTGCGATTTGTCCTCCAAAGTTTTCTCTTTCTAAAATTAATACAGACTTATTTGCTCTTAAGGCATATAGGGCAGCGGTCATTCCAGATGGACCGCCGCCGATAATAATAATGTCGTGCATTTTAGTTTCTGCTTTCAATATATCCTTTGATGTTGGAAGCATTTTCGTATGAATCATAAGATTCACCGTTTGGAACTAATAATGTTGGAGCTTTCTTAACACCAAGTTTCTTAGTGAGTTCTGGATTTTCTTCAGCATCAACCCATGTGTATGCGATTCCTGCTTTATCAAGAAGCATTTTGCTCATCTTACAATTTGGGCATGATTTAGTGCCAAATAAGGTGATTCCTTCTAAAGAAGCGGCTTTCTTTTCGTGCTCGCAGTTACAAGCATGAAGTTCATGGGTTAAATGTGAATTTGCTGGATCATATTCTTTACGATCGTTGAACTCAGCAAGTTTTCCATCGTTCCAGTTTTGAACTGGTCTGTAGTAACCGGTAATACGGGAATAGACTTCTGTCTTAGTTCCACAATGTGGGCAGACATATTGTTCACCTTCGATATAACCGTGGTCTTTACATACAGAGTATGTAGGAGACATTGTGTAGTAAGGAATGTGATAGTTTTCAGCAATCTTACGGACAAGGTTCATGCATGATTTGTATGATGGAAGTTTTTGTCCTAAGAAACAGTGGAAGACTGTACCAGAGGTATAAAGTGTTTGTAAACCATCTTGAATATCAAGAGCTTTGAAGATGTCTTCAGTAAAGCCAACTGGTAAGTGTGATGAGTTGGTGTAATATGGAGTTTGAGCAACACCTTCTGAAGCACAGATGATATCTGGATATCTCTTCTTATCGTGTTTTGCAAGACGATATGAAGTTGATTCAGCTGGTGTAGCCTCTAAGTTGTAAAGATCTCCATAGAGTTCTTGATAATCCGAAAGTCTTTCTCTCATATGATTGAGGACTTGTTTGGTAAATTCTTGAGCTTCTGGATTTGTTAAATCCTTTCTTAACCAACGAGCATTTAAACATGTTTCGTTCATGCCGACTAAGCCAATAGTTGAGAAGTGGTTTGCGAATGTGCCTAAATAGCGTTTGGTGTATGGATATAATCCAGCTTCAAGAAGCTTAGTAATGGTGTCTCTTTTCACTTTTAGTGAACGAGCAGAGATATCCATGATCTTATCAAGTCTTTGATAGAAGTCTGCTTCGTCAGTGGCTAAATATGCAATTCTTGGCATATTGATAGTAACAACACCAACAGATCCTGTTGACTCACCACTACCGAAGAAACCACCAGATTTCTTACGGAGTTCTCTTAAGTCAAGTCTAAGTCTACAACACATAGAACGAACATCGCTTGGCTCCATATCAGAGTTGATGTAATTGGAGAAGTAAGGTGTTCCGTATTTTGCAGTCATTGTGAATAATAATTTATTATTCTCAGTTTCAGACCAGTCAAAGTTACGTGTGATTGAGTAGGTTGGAATTGGGTATTGGAATCCACGGCCATTAGCATCACCTTCAATCATGACTTCGATGAAGGCCTTGTTAACCATATCCATTTCGGCTTTACAATCTTTGTACTTGAAGTCCATTTCTTTACCACCGACAATAGCGTTGAGTTCAGCCATATCATTTGGGACAACCCAGTCTAATGTAATGTTGGTGAATGGAGCTTGTGTTCCCCATCTTGATGGTGTATTAACACCATAGATGAAGGATTGAATGCATTGTTTGACTTCTTTGTAGCTTAAATTATCTACTTTAACAAATGGAGCTAAGTAAGTATCAAATGAGGAGAAGGCTTGTGCACCGGCCCATTCATTCTGCATGATACCTAAGAAGTTAACCATTTGGTTACAAAGTGTTGATAAGTGAGATGCAGGAGAAGATGTAATTTTGCCAACAACACCACCTAAACCTTCTTGAATGAGTTGTTTAAGTGACCAACCTGCGCAGTAACCTGTGAGCATTGATAAGTCGTGAATGTGAATGTCGGCATTCTTGTGAGCATCAGCAATTTCCTTATCATAGATTTCGCTTAACCAGTAATTAGCAGTAATTGCACCACTGTTTGATAAGATCAAACCACCAACAGAATAAGTAACGGTTGAGTTCTCTTTAACTCTCCAGTCATTAATCTTTAAATAGTTATCAATAACATTTTTGTAGTCAATTGAGGTTTGAGAAATTTGACGAAGTGATTCGTGTTTCTTTCTATAAACCATATATGACTTTGCGACATCGATATAGCCGCATTGTATTAAGACAACTTCAACTGAGTCTTGAATGTCCTCAACTGAAACTGTTTCATCCGATTTAATTTTTGAATTGAAGTCTGCTGTTACACGTAACGCGAGCATTTCAATTAAATCATGCGTATAGAACTTATGTTCTTGCATGAAGGCTCTTTCGATAGCACTTTCAATTTTCTTGATATCAAATTCTTTGATTGCGCCATCTCTTTTTAATACCTTGATCATTTTTCTTCTCCTTTTAAGCGTTTTTAAAATATACTCTGCAAGCAGAGTATTTCCTCACAACAATGGGGATTTTGTTGGTAGTCATTATTATATAGATAAATATTAATTATGGTAGAACTTTCTGAACAAAATATATACAGTGTATAGATTTTTGCTCAAAAATGTAGATTTAATCAAAAAGTTTAAATAAAAAGCCTAGTTATGTTAACCAGGCTAATTTAATATCTATGATATTATTCGTTATACTTTTTAGCGACCCCTTTAAATTTTTCAACTGGATACTTTTTCTCATTTTGATCCATTTTTTGATTAACGACTTCGTCGAGGTCTAAATTCAGTTCATCCGCAAGATTTTGACAATTAACAATCACATCTGCAAGTTCTTCTTTCACCTTCTCTAAATTATAATTTTCATTCCATTGAAAACATTCAAGAAGTTCTGTTGACTCAATCGCAATTGTCTTGGCAAGTGCATTAGGAGTGTGGTACTTATTCCAATCGCGATCAGATGTAAATTTACGGATTCTATCAATTGTTTCTGGCTTCATTTTATTTCTTAATGAACTCTAAAATGTCATTATAAACTTTTTGTTTATCATCTTCATTTAAGATTTCGTGTCTCATATGATCATATAGTTTTAACTCAGCATTTTTAACACCAAGTTTATGATATAACTTCACAAGTGCTTTTGGTCCTTTTCCGAACGCTCCAACAGGATCATCAACACCAGCAGTTACCAAAATTGGTAAATCTTTGTTAATCTTTTCTAAGAATTTCTTTCTATAGAGTCTGTGATTGCCTTTTAATAGTTCTCTATAAAAACCATTTGATGAACCATGGCCACATTTTGGATCAGCAATATATTTTTGAACATTCTCTTCATTATATGAAAGCCAATCTAAATCAGTCTTTCTGTTTTTAACTGCCTTTGCGTATGCTCCAACAGCCATACCCGCTAAGAACTTAGCAGGTCTATTCTCACCTCTTAATTTAGCGACCAATCTGGCAAGTGGATATCCCATCGAAAATAAGATTTTCGCATTTGGACCATTAGTCCCCATAATAACTGCTTTAGTTGGACGTTTAGAGTAACGTTGAATATAGTCTTGAACCATGAACGAACCCATTGAATGACCAAAAATGATTAATGGTTTACCTTTAATGGCGTATTTCTTCGCAACATCATCCAAAACTCTTACGCATTTTGAGAAGAATGAACGTGGAACGATTCCGAGTTGTGATTCATCACTCACGCTCTCGCCTTGTCCATAATGGTCAACACAGTAAACGTTGTATCCATTTTTATTTAAAAATTTAGCAAAATCATCATAACGATATGAAGCTTCCTCCATACCGGTTGCAATAACAACTACGCCTTCTGCTTTTTCTACTTCCCAAGCAAAACCGTTTAAGGTATCACCATTAACTGTTTTAATGCTAATTGATTTTCTTTCCATCGGTTTATCCTCCGCTATTTATCAAAACCTTTTGGGTTATTCTTTTGCCAATTCCATGAGTCTCTGCATGCATCAACAATACTTCTTGTGCATTTAAATCCCATCTCTTTATATGCCTTATCAGCATTTGCATAGCACTCAGCGATATCACCAGGTCTACGTTCAACAATTTGATATGGAATCTTAATGTTGTTTGCTTCTTCGAAAGCATGAACCAACTCAAGAACCGATGTTCCTTTGCCAGTGCCAAGATTATAAATTAATAACCCTGGATTCTCTTCGAGTTTCTTTAAAGAAAGAATGTGACCGTGTGCTAAATCATCAACATGGATATAGTCGCGAACGCCTGTTCCGTCAGGTGTATCATAATCGTTTCCAAAAACTCTTAATTGAGCGAGTTTGCCGACCGCTACTTGAGTAATATAAGGCATTAAGTTATTTGGAATACCTTGTGGATCTTCACCAATTAGGCCTGATTTGTGCGCGCCAATAGGGTTAAAGTATCTAAGCAAAACAATATTCCAACTTGGATCTTTCTTAGCCAAATCTTTAAGTAAGAACTCAATTCTTAATTTTGTCTCACCATATGGGTTAGTAGTTGGACCAACTTTATCTTCTTCAAAAATTGGAACTCTTTCTGGATTACCATAAACAGTTGCGGAGCTAGAGAAAACAATGTTTTTACAACCATGTTTTTCCATGGCCTTTAACAAAGCTTCAGTTGATCCGATGTTGTTATCAAAATATAACTTTGGTTTTTGAACAGATTCACCGACGGACTTCAAGCCCGCGAAATGAATGACGGCGAATATTTTATGCTCAAAAAAAACTTTGTCTAATTTTGCTTCATCACGAACATCAAATTCAAAAAATAGTGGCTTTTTCCCGCAAATTCTCTCAATTCTATTCAAAACTTCGGGCTTAGAATTGCAAAGGTTATCAACAATGATTGGTTCATATCCGGCTTCATATAATTGAACAACTGTGTGGGATCCAATATAGCCCATACCACCAGTAACTAAAACTTTTTTCATCTTTTCTTAAGCTCCTCTAATAATACTTCAGATGTAATCTTAGGATTAATCTTACCTTGAGTCTTCTTCATTATCTGCCCAACTAAGAAACCTAAGGCACGTCCTTTACCTTCTTTATAGTCAATGATTGCTTGAGGGTTCTCTGCTAAAACAGAATTAACAGCGTCTTTAATGAAAGATAGGTCACTAATTTGTGAAGAAATTCCTAAGATTTCCTTAGCTTTTTTAGCATCAACGCCTTCCTCAAGCATCTTTGCAAATATCTCTCTAGCCTGGTTAGAGTTAACCTCATTTGACTCAACTAGTTTCACAAGTCCCGCAAGTTTCTCAGGTGACATTGGGAAATCTGAAATAGACATGATGTTTTTATTTAAGTATGAGGCGACATCAACGTTAATCCAGTTTGCTAAAAGTTTATAAGCTTTTGAATATTTTGTTGCCTCATCATAATAGTCAGATACAGCTTTTTCACTAACGAGAAGTGAGGCGTCGTAGTTATTAAGTCCGTGTTCTTCAATGTAACGTTTCTTTTTGGAGTCTGCTAATTCAGGACATGACTCAATCGCGTTACGAATAAATTCGTCACTTAATTTAATTGGGGTAATATTTGTTTCTGGATAATATTTGTAATCAACTGCGTCGGTCTTAAGACGCATTGATATGGTTTTGTTTTTCTTATCGTCAAATCTGCGTGTTTCCTGAATGACTTTTCCGCCTTCTTCAATAATCTTGGCTTGTCTAGCAACCTCAAAATCAATGGCCTTTTGGACATAGTTAATAGAGTTAATGTTTTTTACTTCTACTTTTGTACCAAAAGTATTGCTTCCTTTTGGTCGAATTGAAATGTTTGTGTCAACACGAAGTGAACCTTCTTCCATTTTGCCGTCGCTTACACCAGAGAAGACAACAATCGAACGAATCTTCTCAACATATTTCATTGCTTCTTCACCGCTTCTAAGTTCAGGTTTAGAAACAATTTCCACGAGCGGAACACCAGCACGATTATAGTTAAGTAAAGTAAATGCTGGAAAGTGTAGTTGTTTACAAGTGTCTTCTTCAATATGAAGTCTTTCAATACCAATACGTTTCACTTTTCCATCAACTTCAATCTCTAAATAGCCTTCACTGCCAATAGGTCTTCTATTTTGAGTAATTTGGAATCCTTTTGGAAGGTCACTATAGAAATAGTTCTTACGGTCAAAATGTAGTTCATTATCAATAGCCATATGAAGAGCATTAGATACTCTAATAGCGTATATAACACCTTCCTTATTTACGGTTGGAAGAGTTCCTGGGAATGCCATATCCAAAGGAGCACACAAAGTGTTTGGTTCTTTTCCATATGCAACAGGAGCAGAAGAAAACATTTTTGATTTTGTCTTAAGTTCAACGTGAATCTCAAGACCAATGACTGGTTCAAATTCCATTATTTTTCTCCTCCTTTTGCATAAATATTGGCGAGCCCTGTGATTTGTTCAAGATCA